>VOFI01000677.1_pt1 | contig 38000 bp, 44 predicted proteins | sample 5384131 | NCBI WGS metagenome assembly VOFI01 (sample SAMN12384728, study PRJNA508395) | human gut metagenome | isolation source: healthy gut H | host: Homo sapiens | reverse complement strand
TGAAGGAGTGGGACAACGGATACCTTGTTGTTATGGCAAAGTATAAGTACAACAATAAACCGGAAGAAGAATACATGACAATAGAATGCTCGCAGAGCGTGCATTCTATTGTTTTAGGATAATCATAAATGATAGTATTATTAGTAATAATATAAATCTACATCGCAAGTACTTTTTTGGGGTAAAGAGCCAAGGATGATCTGCCATATCCGGAATAGTAGAGTTGAATTTTTGTTTTATATTTGATGGAAAAGTGTTCATAATGAAAGAGTGCCTCTTTAGTTTGGTAACTGAAAGCATCCAGTGCCTGACCCCGGGAAAAACAATACATAAAAACGTGCAGATGCACAAAAAATGGGAATGGATATTAAAATTCAACTTGTTTTGTGATAGAATATCATTACTAAAAATTATTCCAATAAAACCATCTCCAAGCATATCGACCATTTGACAGATGCCTTTTTGATTTCCAAGGCAAGCCGATACGATATTAAGGGCAGAAAGTATATCGGTGCAAATCTGAAATACTACTTTACTGATCTGGGACTGAGAAATGCACGTCTGAATTTCAGACAGCAGGAGCCTACTCATATCATGGAGAACATTGTTTATAACGAGCTGCTGATCCGTGGCTACAATGTTGATGTGGGTGTCGTGGATATCTTCGATAAGGATAAAGAGGGCAAACGTGTTCGCAAGCAGCTGGAGGTTGACTTTGTGGTGAATCAAGGAAACCAGAGATACTATATCCAGGTTGCATATGACATGACTTCGGAAGAAAAACAGCAAACGCAGGAGTTCAATTCTCTGCGTAATATCCCGGACTCTTTCAAGAAGATTGTCATTGTAAATGGCAGCAAAAAACCTTGGAGAAATGATGAAGGTTTTGTAATTGCAGGAAGACCATTGATCTGCGGAGGATATCAGAAAAAATCCAAGGCTGTCATTATGGCCTGGAGACCAGGAACTATGGGGAGCTGAAGCAATCATAGATATTGTGTATGGCAGAATAAATCCTTCCGGCAAATTATCTGTGAGTATTCCATGGTGTGTGGGACAGGTGCCCATAAGCTACTGGGATGTAAAAACCGGACACATACTTACAGAAGATAATTCAGAAAACCGTTTCACCAGCAGATATATGGATATCCCGAATACGCCGTTATATCCATTCGGTTATGGATTGTCTTATACAGAGTTTGATATTTCGGACATTGATGTGCAGATAGGACAGGATAAAAAAGTACATGTACATTGTAATGTGTGCAATATAGGGAATGTTGCGGGGGGCAGAAGTAGTCCAGTGGAAGGTTTTCCTGGAGCCGGGGGAGAAGAAGGATGTAGATTTCTTTATTGACCAGGAAGAATTCTCATATTATGGCAAAAACATGGAAATCGTCAGCAGCGGAATGAAACTGCGTATCAGTGTTGGAAACAGTAGTGACCACCTTGTTTTTTTGAGAACATTAGGATCTAACCAAGCTTTTTGCTCAAACCGGTCAGGCTTTCGGCGAAGTGTTACGATAAGCACTCATTAAAATCTCCATTGGTTTTGTCAACCAATGGAGATTTTTTCAGTTCTGTCTGTCTTTTATTTCTTTATACTCTTTTCAATGCCTGAAATTAATGTTTTCATTGTATACTCCAGGATTTCGTTACCGAATGCCGCAGAAGAATCTCTGACAGGGTGGCGTCCTGCGATTCCAATCAGATTGCTTTCATCTTCTTTTACCTGTCCAAAGTCAACCAGATCCGGGCGCACAGCCATAACGATAGAAGTCTCATTCGCTCCGGCATGATCATTCTGATATTTCAACTTCTCATCTTCCGCATATGTCCAGGCCGTAAAAATACGCAGACCATATTTTTCTTCTGCTTCTTTTGTTAGTTCCTGAAATGCATGGATTGACGGTCCATGTCCATGTCCGACGACAATACGCACTCCTGCTCTGGAAAGCTGGGCAAAAATACTGCGCAGATAGTCCTGAAACAGTTCTTTTTCCAGCCAGTAAGCACTGCCTTTCAGCTGCTGGACGTAATAGGTATGCAGTGCGCCCTCGGTATTGATATCCATTCCATAAAATGACTTTTCATGGTCATGAAATACACGGTCAGGACCCATAAAGAGTATTGGAAGTACCACACCGCCAACTTTTTCCGCTACCCGGACAAACAGTTCTTTTGACTGAATTCCATCGGCTCCAAGAGGCATATGCGGACCATGCCATTCTAATGTGCCAAGGCAGATATGCAACCGGCATCTCCTGCATTCTCTGGACAAATTCTTCTGGAAGCAACTCTTCGTATAATACTTTTTTCACAGCTGGTCTCCTTTCAAATTGTACGATCGTCACACTTGTATATTAAGTATAACGACCATAGTTAATCTATTCAAGAGATAAAGCGTAAGTTGAAAAAATCCGGTTATTCTTGTAGTAACCAATCGGCTATATCGTGAATTTCGATTCCTTCATAGCTATATAGGGGATGTTTGGTTCTGGCAATAATCATTTTCGGATAAGCATCTCGAATCTGAAGCAGAGGAGAGCATTCTCTCTCAAATGTTTCCTGCCCGGAAATGTTGTCGCTGACCTGAATATAAAACTTCTCGCTGCCTCTCTGAGCAACAAAATCGATTTCCTTTTGATAGAGCTTGCCGACATAAACATCATATCCACGGCGAAGAAGCTCGATGCAAACGATGTTTTCATATACTCTGCCATAATCCATATTTCTGCTTCCCAGTATTGCATATCGAATACCGCTGTCACACAAATAGAACTTTTCAGAGCTTTCAAGGTATTTCTTACCTCGGATGTCGTATCTCTTAATATCATAAAATACAAAAGCATTGCACAAATACTTAATGTACTTGCCGACGGTTACATGATTGGTTGGAGTCTCATTTGCTGTCAGTAGCTGACTGATCTTATTAGGAGAAGTCAGATTGCTGATATTATCCATAAGGAACTCGCTCAGACGCTGCAAAACCAAAGTGTCTGGCAGAGCATATTTCTGTACTAAGTCCCTTGTAACAATGGTTTCGTAGACTTCCTTTATATAGTTTGTTCTGTCTTTTTCAGTTCTGTAAGCATAAGAACCTGCTAAATCGCCTTTGATGGAGTAATCATCAAAGAGCTTATCTTTATCACTAACATCATCGTAATATTGGCAATACTCCTGGAAGCTGAAAGGAAACACATGAATTTCAATATAGCGTCCGGTAAACAGAGTTGCCAGATCCGCACTCAACAGGAAAGCATTGGAGCCGGTTACATAAATGTCGTATTTTCCCTTAGAATACAGGCTATTGATCGCCAACTCAAACTTGGAACACATCTGAACCTCATCCACAAACAGATAGTTTGCTTTGCCTGTCTGATAATGTTCTTCCACATAGGAGTGTAAGGCATGGTATTCCTTGATTTCTTCATATGCTAAATCCATGAAGTCAATGAAGATAATATTGATGTTTTCAAAGTTGTTTTTCAGATACGCAATATATGCCTGCATCAGTTTAGACTTACCAGATCGACGAATACCCGTGATGATCTTGATGTCAGGAGTGCCATTCAGTTCAATGATTCTATCGAGATATTTTGCTCTCGTGATTGTTTTCATAAGCGGTCTATGCCTGATCATTTATAATACCTTGGAACCGTTCGCAGTCAGTTTAAAGGTCATTCCAAGGACATCTGCTGCCCCACGGCACATCATCATCCGTCCAAGGAAGATTTCAAAATATTCATACATGGTACAAATTTTGGTGTCAATCTGCAGATTCAGGGCAATTACATGCTTCTCAGTATCCACCTTCAGCTTCGCATCAATAACAGCATAGTTCACCCGGTCATGCTTGTCAAAGGTTGCTTCATTCTTCTCACGGACTCTGCTGCGGCGTACATCTGTCTTATCTGCAATAATTAATGCCGCTGAAACCGGATCAGTCGCCCCGCCTGTCGATTCATCGTGGTGTCCGATCGCTGAAACGACCGTAATCCGGTCCTCCATATCCATATCGGTTTCTTTTAAAATATCATTGGCAAGCAATGCCCCGTACTCTGCGTGATGTGTCCGGTTAATTGCATTTCCGATATCATGCATCCAACCGGCAATCTTTACAAGTTCAATGTCCTTCTCTGGATAATCCAACTTTTTCAGGATATAGGCGGCACGGTCCGCCACCATGGCTGCATGAGCCTTGAATGATCCGTATACCCCATCGCTCCAAGATTATCATTTCCCTTGCGGATCAGGGCCAGTACTTCTTTATTTTTTCTTATTTTCTGTTCAATCATAATTTTCCTCTTTTCTGTTTACCCTTTATAGTAGACAGATCTGCGAGGAAGTAAAAAAGAATAGTTGCGTATAAACTTTGTAAGTGTTGTGTAAGGTGACATTTTTTTCATAGGAATTGCTTCTAAGTCTATGTAGTTCCCCCTTGGCCATAAATCGTGGATATACGGATGTTCACGGTACAAAATTTTCACATCCGATGCGTTTCTGAAAACGGAAAATATCGAGACGAACAATAGAATGCACGCTCTGCGAGCATTCTATTGTCATGAATAAAAAGTTTCCGAAATGGGAAAATAATTTGATATTCTACGTGTAATATGCCATACTGAGAAAAAAAGGAAGGTGTAGTGTGAAAAATAAGCGTGATCGCTTATTTTTTTTGCACACAGCTATTTGTGCCGCAGGCGTCACAAAGTAGCTATTGATCGCACGCGATTCCTTCGGCGCAAAGCGCCTGCGGAATGGAGATTAGAATGGATAAAAAAACAACGTTGGAAATGATTGCAGCAATTTCAAATGCAAACGGTACATCAGGTTTCGAAGATGAAGTGGTTGCAGCGATTCGTCCTTATGCAGAAGGACTCGGAGAAATTACAGAAGATCGCATGCGCAACCTATATATTCGCCGTAAAGAAAATAACGGCAAACGTCCGGTTGTTCAGCTTGACGCACATAGTGACGAGGTTGGTTTTATGGTGCAGGCAATCTGCCCGAACGGAACACTTCGCATTATTCAGATCGGAGGTTGGGTTAACCACAATATTCCGGCACATAAAGTCTGGGTTCGCAACCGATTCGGAGAATATATTCCGGGAATTACTGCCAGCAAGCCTCCGCATTTCATGACAGAACAGGAGCGTAAAGCTCCTTTGGATATGAAAGATATCACGGTGGATGTTGGAGCTGTTTCGAAAGAAGAGGCAATTGAAAAGTTCGGTATTCGTATCGGGGAACCGGTAGTGCCGGATGTGACCTTTACATATTCAGAAACCACAGATCTGATGGTAGGCAAGAGTTTTGACTGCCGTTTGGGATGCGCAGCGATTCTTAAGACGATGCATAACCTGGCTGGTCAGGAGCTGAATGTTGATATTGTTGGTGCTTGTGCAGCGCAGGAAGAAGTTGGTGTACGTGGTGCCACCGTGACGGCACAGGTAATTAAGCCGGATATCGCAATTGTTTTTGAAGGATGCCCGGCAGATGATACCTGCGTTGAACCGTATATGGTTCAGACTGCTATCAAACGTGGACCGATGCTGCGTCACATAGATGCCCGTATGATTACCAATCCGCGTTATCAAAGATATGCGCTGGATTTGGCAGAAAAACTTGGGATCCCGGTTCAGGATGCAGTTCGCAGTGCTGGTGCAACCAATGGTGCAGCGATACATCTGACTGAAAAAGCGGTGCCGGTTATCGTTATCGGAGTTCCGGTTCGCTATGCACATACACATTACGGAATTTCAGCGTATGCCGATTTTGATAACGCGGTTAAGTTGGCATGCGAAATTCTTAAAAGACTTGACGAAGAGCAGATTATGAGTTTCTAACCATAAGCAAAAATGGAAGTATTCTCCACATCGGATACTTCCATTTTTGGTATTATTCATGACAATAGAATACTCGCAGAGTGTGCATTCTATTGTTTTTCAGGAGTGCTGCTGAATGCTCTTTCATCAGAACAACTCCGCAATCGCCGCGATTTTCTCGCAGTTTTTCGGCAGCGAACCGTTCATTTTCGGTGACTGGCGCGTTGCCACGTAACGGCTTGCAATTCCGGCAGAGGCGGCACCGTGGCAGTCAGCAATGTCGTCATTTCCTGTCATCAGGCATTCTGACGGGTCGAGGTGATACTGCTTCAGCAGCATCTCAAAAAACGCCGGATCCGGTTTTTTCACACCGGCATCTGACGAGAGCAGGATTCCGTCAAAGTATTTCGTCAGGCCGAGCAGGGAAATTTCCGGTGCGGTGAAAAGCGCCTGTGCATTGGACAGCAGAAAAACCTTCTTTCCTGCGTCTTTTAAACGCTGCAGCATTTCCGGCACGCCCGGGAACAGGCTCAGTTCTTCTATTGAAATCGCACGGAACATTTTCGCCAGATCCGCAATTTCTTCTTCCGTTACCGAAACAGCTTTATCCTCAAACAGCTGCCGGAACACGTCGGCAATGTCAATTTCCGGCACATGGCTGCCGCAGCATTCCATTCTAAGTGCAGCTTCCTGTTCTTTGATTTTTGTCTCATACGCTGTTCCGGAGTTCTTTCGGCTCATAGGCAGCGCCTTTCATCCCGAAGAACAGGCTCATTTTTTTCTCAGAGATACGCTTTCTTTTCATTCGTATGTATGTCTACGAGGGTTCCATATAAATCAAAAATATAATTCTGATACATCCTTCAGGATCCTTTCTGTACGGAAAGTTTTTTTACACGACACGTATTCTAGCAGACTTTTCTCCACAATTCCATATCTTTTTCCAGGTGTTCTATCTTTTTCAGCACCAATGCTGTCCATCAAACCAGATCGTTAAAATCTGTTTTGTCTTGTGCCCAGGGGAAAATTGGATTGAGAAACGTGTGTAAACTGGTTATAATGAAGCTGAGAAGCAGGAATTTGTTGACCTGGCCCCGGAAAAAACATACCGTCTATTCCGGGTAAGAATGAGGTGGAATTATTTATCAGAAATAACAGGCGATAGATAATATACTATGACAGAAAGAGGTGTTTTCATGATTAAAAACAGAAGGATCGGACATATTGGTATTGCTACCAATGATGTTGAAAGAGATGTGCAGTGGTATGTAGATGTGCTTGGCTTTGAAGTGACCGGCAAATTTCAAAATGGAAACGATACTGTTTATTTTTTGAAAAATGATGATGTTGTTTTTGAAATATTCCCATCAGATTCTCGACTCCCGGATGAGGTTTCCGGAAGAATTGATCACTATAGTTTTGCTTCTGATGACATTGAGTCTGACTATGCATATTGCGTAAAGAACGGATATAAGATCGTTACTGATGGTATTGAGGGTATTGCAGGATTTTGGGACAACGGTATCCGGTATTTCAAGATAGCAAGTCCAACGGGGGAACAGTTTGAGTTCTGCCAGATCTTGTGATGGAAAAGAACCATCCGGAGGCTGCCTGCAAATATTATGAAATTGCGACAACATCAGGATACGAAACCGCAAGCGTTTAATCTTGAACTGGCAGCAGTCCATGCTTCAATGGCACGGGGGATCAACTTGCCATTCGGACTCTCAGCAATTCGATTAGTGTTTTCGACACAAAAGCGCCAGAGAAAGAAAAGGAGAGCTCCTATCATACATTTTTGGTTGGTTTGTTAACAGGAAATACAGACTGGGTGGTCAGGTCAAATGTGGAAGCAGGAGAGGGGTTTGCTGATATTATTATTGAACCGGAAGACCCGGATGCAGGTATTATCCTCGAACTCAAATATTCCAAAGAAGCGAATGGATTGGAGAAAGCCTGTGAAAAGGCAATAGAACAAATCAAAGACCGGAGATATTCTGAATATCTGATAAACGATGGTCGCCACAATATAACGCTTTATGGTATCGCTTTTTATATAAAAGAGAAGCAAGGCTGTAGTTGAAAAATTAGCAGCTGAGATGAGAATAAAACATTAACCAGGATGACCGTCGACAAAAATGCCGCAAAAAAAGCAGGCACCATCGGATGCTCCCGGCATAAATATAAGAAAGAAGCCTCTGCAGAAAAGGAATGATCTGCCATGGAATCAGAAAAGCTGGAGGATCTGCTGCTGTTGAGCCTGTCGGCAACTAAAGGACAGAGGGAACGCTCGGAGGTTCTGGATGTGGGAGTGACCAGGGACAAAAACCTGCGGGAGGTCATCGTCAAATACAGTGGGGACATCGACGGACTGCAGATACCCGGAATGGAGATACAAAAAGCTTCTGGCTGGCTATGCAATTGTAAAGCTTCCGGAGGATCAGATCGGAGCGCTCGTGGCTGCCCGGGAGATCGAATATGTGGAGATGCCGAAAAATCTGCAGACCGGTTTGTATGAGGCGAAGCGTGTCAGCTGTATTTTGCCGCTTCTTTCGCAGGGAGATGAGGGCGCACCCCTGGATGGAAAAAAGGCGTGTTGATCGCTGTTTTGGATTCCGGGATCGATTATCGGATGCCGGATTTTCGAAAGGAAGATGGCAGCAGCCGGATTCTGGCTTTGTGGGATCAGGAACTGGAACGGGAGTTTTCACAGGAACAGATTGACGAGGCGCTGCAGGCAGAAAGCCGGGACGGGGCGCTGGAGCTTGTGCCGAGCATCGACCGCTCCGGACATGGAACGGCGGTGGCGGCGATTGCTGCCGGGAGCAATCCAAATCTCCGGCTGAGGGGCGCTGCGCCGGGCGCGGGGCTGTTGGTCGTGAAGCTTTCCCAAAAACAGAATGGCTATCCACATACGACGCAGCTGATGAGCGCAGTGTCCTGGTCGCTTTCCAAAGCTGCCAAAATCGGGCAGCCGCTCGTCATCAACATCAGCTACGGAAACTGTTACGGACCGCATGACGGTTCCTCCCTGCTGTGTCGTTTTCTGGACAATGCGGCGGAAAGCGGGCGGACGGCAATCTGCGTAGGCTGCGGAAACGAGGGCGCGGCAGGCGGTCATGCGTCCGGACAACTGGAAAAAAATGTAGCGGACGTTAGTTCCCGTGCTGACGGATTGTCCGGCAATCTGCAGAGGGAAAGGGAAACGCTTGAGCTGATCATCGGGGAATATGAGCGGACATTGAATATACAGCTGTGGAAAAACTATGCCGATGTGTTCACTGTGATTTTGCAGACACCATCCGGACAGGAAATTATCGTACAGCCAGATAAAAACGGACGGCAGGATGTGCTGACAAACGGGACGGAGGTATTGGTTTATGCCGGGCAGCCGTCGCCGTACTCTGTCTGGCAGGAGATTTTTTTTGACCTGCTCCCACGGGATCGTTATATTGAGTCCGGAATCTGGACCTTTCACCTGATTCCGGAAAAAATCGTGCTCGGCAGCTATCAGCTGTATTTGCCGACCCAGCAGAGCCGTTCTGCAGATACGCGGTTTGTGCGGCCCGATCCGCTTTTGACGATGACGATTCCCTCGACGGCGCAAAAGGTGATTTCGGTTGGAGCGATCCACCCATATTATGAAGCGTATGCGGATTTTTCGGGAAGAGGCGAGAAAATAAACAGGGAAAAACCGCCTGATGTTTGCGGACTCAAGCCGGATCTGGCAGCGCCGGGGGTCGATCTTTTGGTTCCGGCATCGGAGGGGAGCACGCAGCGCGTAAGCGGGACCTCCTTTGCGACACCGCTCGTTTCCGGCGCAGCTGCACTTTTGATGGAATGGGGAATTGAGAAGGGAAATGATCCGTATCTGTACGGAGAAAAACTAAAGGCATATCTGCGAAAAGGCGCGAAGAAGCTGCGGGGCGAGACGGACTATCCGAATGAGCGGGTGGGGTATGGACACTTATGTATGCAAGCAAGTTTACCAAAGTGAAAAAAAAGATGTAACTTATGAAATTGGACACTCGGTGAGAAAAGGAAAAAACGCAAAACATGAGTAAATATAAGGGATGCGGGACCTGTTTTGAAAATCAAACGTGTCGTTGAACAGCTCAAAAGACTCTGATAAAATATAATTATGTTAGCGCTGATAAATACTGATAAACAGAGGAAGGATTATGAATTATAAAAAGGCATACAGGTGTAAAGCGGACTTGAAGATGCTAAGAGAAGAGATGAATTTATCCAAGGAGTTTGTTGCCAATGAGATTGGATATTCTGTTAGAAATTTAGAACGAATTGAAAAAAATAATGCAGTTGCTAGCAAAGAAGCAGCGTGTAGAATATGTACACTTTATAAATTTAAATATGAGGAAACTTTTGTAATATATGATGACAGGAATCATATGGAAAGAGTTTTTAAAAATATAGGAAAAATTCCCCAAAATCAGATAAGACAGAATGAAACATATTACTTGTTATATATAAATTATCAGGGGTTCTTTAGAGATTGTGTGCTTGGTAAAGTGGGATGGATAGAAAATTGTGGTAAGAATATGGAACGTCGAAAACTTCGTAGTGTCGATCCAGAAGGTGTTGTAAAATTAAATCCGGGAATCATTATTTTGAATGAGGAAGATGAATGGATGAATTGGTATTGCAATTTAATTGTAGGAAAATGGAATAAAGTGATGATTTCTGAAAGTTGCCTGATGAGGTGCATGAGATCATGTCTGGATGAGGTGGTGGTAAGTAGTGACGAGCTGTTGAGAGTCGATGGATTTTATGAAAGATGGAGATTTGTCGGTTTTGTCGGTTATTTAATGAAGAGGGTGGTACTGACTCCCTTGCAGTCCATGAGCAGACGACAGAAATCAGACAGCAAGAAAGCTGCCTCAAGAGGACTGCAGTGGACGAGTGATATGATACGGAAGATTGTGGATGATAAGACTTATATAGGTTGTATGGTTTATGGAAAGACAAAAATTCCAGACCCCGGAACCGGGAAAGAGGTACCAGTACCGAGAAATCAATGGAAAGTAATGGAAAATCATCACGAGCCGATTGCATCAAAAGAGGTCTTTGAGAAAGCACAGTCCCTTCAGATCAGGTACACCAAGAAAAGCAAATTTGACAGGGAAACAACACTATTAGGTGGCTATGTAAAATGCGGGAATTGCCGCAGAAGCCTGACTTCAAGCAGTCCGGTTCATGGTCATATTCTTTATAGCTGTGCTTACAGTAAAGGGAAAGAAGATATAGGGTGCTTTGCTGGAAAGCTGATAACAAAATGCTAGAGCATATCGTGCTGGCAGAAATTAAGGCATATTTACGTCAGAATATCAGTCAGGAACAGATGCAGCAATCTATGAGAAAACAGCATACGGACAGCATAGAAGCCTATGAGCTGGAAAGTACAGATGTGAAAAGCGTCAGGAGCAGATAAAGCTTCAGAACCGCCAGAACTATGAGAAGTATCATGAGGGACAGATGAATCAGAAACAGTTCATGGAAGCAAAGAAGCAGTTGGAAGAAGAAAGAGAACGATTGCAGAAACGTGTACAGGAGTTGGATGAACTGATAAACGGAGAGAAAGAAATTCTGATGAAAAAGAATGTTCCGGTGGAGCAGATGTTGAAGTATTTAGGCTATGAGAAGTTGACACGAGAGATGCTGGAAGAATATGTAATCATGCTGCATTGATGGTAGGGGCTGGATTTTCAAAAAATGCTGAAAAGGTTTCTATTACAGATAAAAAAATTCTTAAATTGGAATGAGCTTTCTGATTTGTTTTATGAAACAGTTTATGGGAAAGAAGGGCCAGGGAAGCAATATAATAGTTCTCTGAGGCTTGCTCAGGAGGTAGAGATTACGGTAGGACGTCCCAAATTGGAAAAAATAATTAAAGATGCAGTACCGGATTTGGAATACGCTCCTTCTGAAGTGTATGTGAAGTTAATGGAAATGCCATGGAAGGATGTATTCACTACAAATTATGATACTTTATTAGAGCGTGCAGCAGATAAGGTAACAAACCGTCGATATAATGTTGTCATTTGCCAAGAAGATTTAGTCAATAGTAACAATGCTCCCAGAATTTTAAAATTACATGGTTCGTTTCCATCATACCGTCCATTTATAATTACCGAAGAAGATTATAGAACATATCCAGTGAAGTTTGCTGCAATGGTTAATACAGTTCAGCAAGCATTATTAGAGAATGTATTTTGCATGTTAGGTTTTTCTTGTGAGGATCCTAATTTCATAAAGTGGATTGGATGGATACATGATAATCTTGGAAAGAGTAGCTCGCAAAAAGATATATATGGTATCAGTTACTCATATTGCTGAGGCAAAACGTAAATTACTTTTTGAACGTAATATTATTGTTATTGATTTACAAGAACTATGGCCAGACAAAAATATTGGTGATAGATTGAATTCTTTTTTTAGAAGAATTAAAATTAAGAGTGGAAGAAAAGCGGAGAAAAAGATAATTGGTTTGATTTAAGACAGTTGCATTTACAGTATGATACTGATTTTGTGAAAAAAAAACAGAAATAATGAAAAAATTAAATGAATCATATCCGGGTTGGATTTTTTTACCGTGGAAAATGAAAAATAAGGTAAGTTATGTATTAAATGAACTCGATAATATGAATGAATTTGAACATATTTCATTCACAGATCAAGTAAACTATATGTATGAATATGTAAAGTTTATGGATATCGCAGGAAGACCGATTCTTTCTCAGGTAGTGGATCAGTTTTTGAATGTATTGGAGAAAAAAAGAAGGGGATGAACTAGTTGACAGTTTTGGAACAGAATTAGAATACAAAGAACAAGTAATATATTTTGCATCTCTTACGTTCTTATAGAGAGTTGGCAGAATGGGAAAAGTATGAAGCATGTCATGAAAAAATAAAAGATGCATATTTAGACTATGATAATAAGCAATTTTTATATGCGTGCGATTGTCGGAAACAGCTATTTAGATTTCAAGCTGAAAAATTAGCGGGAATGCTGGATTCGTGGAATTTGGTAAACGGTGATATGTACTGGCCTTTGGTTAAAGCCAATATGTATGCACTTATTGGAGAAATATCAAAAGCGGATGCAATCCTATCGGATGTACTTACATTGGTGAGGAAACAGTTGGTCAAAGCAAGTGGAAACGAATATTTGTCTTCGATAGAAGAAAGTATTGTATCATTAATTAATTTTATCAGACAAGGAAATATTGTAGATGAGACAGAAGAATGTATACATGAAAGTGATGTATCTTGGTGGAATGAAAATGATAAGTATTGTTTATATTTAAATACAGAAGAAAAAGGTAATAAGAGTTTTGAAACAAAAGATAATTTCGATTTGTCCTCTACATATACAATGCATATGGGAAGGGATAATTCAAATGTGTTTTATGCACTGGAATATTTGAGGTTTCTAGAACAAACAGGTCATTCATTTCGGTTGCAGAATGTTACTAATACTAAAGGATTACACAGCACAGTAAAACTATTAGCACCATATTATCCACACTGGTGCCTTATGCAAATTTTAATAGCACAGGATAATAAACATATAGATTTAATGTTTGGACGAGTTAAGTTGTATGAGTTATCACAAGAAGAAGTTGATGATATTGCGAAAGAATATTTAAGAATATTTCAGATTGTGATGAAAAATGTTAAGCCAGAGAACTTCTTTTTTGCAAAGTCTATATATGAGCAGTCAGCAGTAGTTCTTCCAGATATTATAGCGAGATTATGTTATAAATGTTCAATTAATATATTGGATGAAATTTTCGATTCAATTCTTGATTTGTGCTTAAGTAATGTTCGAACAAATTTCAAGGGTATTCGAAAAATATTTAAAGGATTGTTTGAAGCATTTTCACTTCAAGATCAAGAAAATCGAATCGAGAAAATACTACAATTTCCGGTGGATGTAGATCGAATGAGTGATTATTGCGATCCAATAGTATTTATATCAAAACCGAGAGAAAAAATATGTGCTTGATATTGAAATATATAACAGGATACTTTTCCAAATTAAACAAACAATAAAAGAAGCAGAAAATGAAAAAGACAAGCTGCAGTGAATCGTTTGGTTATACTTGCACAAGTTATTATACTAAATGAGGAGGATTTGAGATATTTATGTAAGGTATTAGAAAAAGAAGAAACACTAGAAAATAAGTCTATATTATATGTGTTGGATAAACAAAAGTATGAGAAAAATAAAAAAGAAATATTTGAAGATACATTAAAAAAGAATGAAATCAGATTCAAATACGCAAATGTTTTCGGCTGGAGGAAATAATTATAGAGACTTAATAGGAATTCTTAATGATATAGATATTAGTAAAATTAATTTGGAAGAAGCGTTGGAAGTGCTGACGAATTTAGTGAAAAACTAACCAATCATGGGTTGAGAGAAATCAACCAAATGCTAGTGAAAGAATTCGTCAGAGCTTTTTAATTGTCATGGGATTGATTATTTTACGTGAGAGTAAAAATATTGATTTATCCGAGACAGAAAAAAGAAAAGGTGTATGCATATTTTGAAGCTTTAAGCGAGCTGTATAAAAATTCCATTGCAATTGACATGATAGAAGCATGTTTTGTTGATGATAGCAAATTTTATTTTGAAGATTTTCAAAATAAAATTTGGTTAAGTAATGAGCAAGAGTTGGGGTTGATTAAAGATTTTTTATGATGTACTTTTTATATAAATGATTTTAAGTTACAAAACAATGACATGTTGTTGAAGTGTTCAAATATGCTTTTTAGGATTTCGATATATAGAGTGATAAGTAGTGAAATACTTCACAATATGGCTGCATTGAAATTGTGTTATGCAATAATAAAAAATGAAATTGTTTTAAAAACAGAAATACAGACTTTACTTGTATGTTTGCTAAAGCTTCAAGATGAGACGGTAATAAAACAAACAGATTCTGAACAAGAAGCTTTGTATAAATTAAGATGTCGAATAATATCTTGCAAGATTGCGAAAGAACTGTATGTAAGAGGAATAAAATCTGATATTGTAGATGGGTGGAAAAGAATTAGTGAGAATAAAAATGAATTTATAGAAATAAGAAATGTTGTTTTTGATACTACAGGAGATGAGTAAATATTATTGTTGAGCTCTTATACTGTATGACAATGACATGACATCCTAGAGACAATTAAGTATTGTTGAGAGCATACCATACGCTACTTGAAGAGAATGTGATAAGTGGAGTTGTTGAAAAAAGAAAAGTGTATATGTTACTATTAAAATGGATATAATTCATGAGAAACAAAAGAATAATTAAAGTATAAAAAGCGTATATTTGGGGAAATATATAAGAGCAATATGTACGAGAAGGGAGACTGGAATGAATAAAAAATGGACACTCCATGTTGAAAATTTTGCAAAAATAAAAAGTGCGGATGTTACTATTGCACCGTTGATGTGTTTTGTGGGTGATAATAATAGTGGAAAAAGTTATTTAATGAGTATATTATGGGGGATTTTAACATTAGGAAAAGATATTTTTCCCAAGAAGCCTTCAGAAGCCAGAGTATATAAACAGTGTGAAGATTGGTTAAAAGCACATATCAATACAGAGATTGAATTATCTGAGAATGATATGGAACTATATATAAATTGGTTTAATGAATTATTAAATACTCAAAAAAAGTCTTTAGTTAGAAAGATTTTTAATTACGATGTTGAGGTTGAAAAATTAAAGATTACTAATTATGAAAGAACTAAACCTATTAAAATTGTCTGGGAAAAATCAGGATCTAGATATTCTGTAACAAACAATTATATTAAATTTCCGGAAGTAGATTTACCTAATAGGGATGAGTTGCTTCGGATGAATGCGTATATTTGTTGGAATTTATTAATGGAGGGTATTGCTGCTCCACTATATACACCAATTGTAAAGGGAAGAAGAATTGGCGAGCCAATTTATCTTCCGGCTTCGAGAACAGGCTTTATGCTTACATACTCGCAGCTGATTGAAAATTCGTTACAAATTAGTTTTTCGGCAGAATTACATGAAAATACAAGTACTCTTACACTTCCATATGTAGATTTCTTACAGCTGATAACGAAGTTTGAAATTAATAAAAAAGATAGCAAAAAGTATTCAGGCATAATTGAATATATTGAAAAAATATGACAAAAGGAAATTTGTCAGTAAAAAAAGATATGTTACCAGTTATCCAATATCAGCCGGAGGGAAGTGATAAAGAAATTCCATTGTATGTTGCATCATCTATTGTTTCGGAAATTTCACCATTACTTTTGGTACTGAAATCCGGCATTAATTTTAAAGCAATGATTATTGAAGAACCAGAAGCACATTTACATCCAGAGTTACAACAAAAAATGGCTAGACTGATTATTAATATGATGAATTTGGGTATACCGGTATGGATTACTACTAATAGCGATACCATTTTGCAACATATAAATAATATGATGAAATTAAAAAATCATGTACGAAGCAATGAGTTGCAGCAGGAATATGGATATAAAAAGGAAGATCTTCTTTCTAGAGAAGATATTCAAATGTATCAGTTTGTTACGGAAAATAGTGGGAAAACAAGATTGATACCATTGGAGGCAACAAAATATGGATTTGTTGTTCCAACATTTAATAATGCTCTTGAAAAAATAGTTGAGGAAGTATACGCATTTCAGGAGGACTGATAAATGATTGAAGAACGGATACAGTATGGAATTGATAATTTTTTAGAAGATAATTTTTTCCTGCCCTTTAGCAATTCCTATTGTTTAGAGGAAAAAAGTGAGACAGGAAGAAGCAAATTGCACGTAGATGTACGAGGGGATAATTTATGTAGTGAGGATTATGACCATAAAGGAAAGTGCAATTTTCTTAAGAAAGAAAGTCCATTTAAATTAAGAAGAAGTGTTGATAATGTTTTGCTTCAAAAAAAGGAAGAGAAATGGATATTGCATCTTATTGAAATGAAGAGTAAGGTTGATAACAAAAATGGCATGAAATAAAACAAAAAATACGTGCTAGTTATTTTAATGTTCGTGCATTGGAAGGGGTATTGGGAATACATATTGATGAGATTAGGACATATACAACGTATGAGAGTACTGGATTTTGGAATACAGATAGAAGTGAAGATCCTAAAATAATGGTTGCACCTTTAGGAAAACCAATGCCACCAGCACCAGAGAAAGAATGGGAAAATAATATTATTAGCGTAGATGTTGGCGCTGTGATGAAGTTTCAACATGTTGCAGTTAAGATGCAGAGAACAGAAGAGGGAGATAAGCTAATAGGAAATTTGCGTATTTGCTGATTTGAGAATTCTCTGTACTGTTGCTTGCATAGAATGGATAATATTAAGTTTTGTGACAATAACGTTACATCCTCCCCACCCACTTTGTGACAATTATATAACGTCCTCTATACAGAGATATGCGGTTTTAAGCCATTTTCGTGGCAAAAAAGCCGCATATTTTTTGTAGCAATGACTTGACATCCTCGGGTGCGCTGTGCGCAGCGCAAAGTCTCCCGCAGGAGGAAGATTGAAAAATAAATTTTTCAATCGCGAGATTTGTATCTGCGCGCACTTGACACAAACTCGACATGCGAAAAAAGCGTGTGCAGAAATGAGCAGAAAAATGAAGTGAATGCACTCAGAAAAAATGAAGTGAATGCACTCAGAAAAATGGTGATGGGTATAAACCGTTGACGTTTACGGAAGAAAGTCAAAGGCTCACTGTGCGGCAGATTTGGCATGACGCCTCCCCACCCGGCGTTCCAACGCCCTGCAAAAGCTGCTCAGGCAGAGCGTGAGTAAAAATATGGTCAGAGTCCAGACCACAGGATGTACCGTAAGACCAAACTTGTTTGCAGCAAGATCCATATACCGGATCAGTACCTGATGGATCAGAAAGCCGTAAGGCGACAGCCCGGCCAGCCACAAAAAAGGCTTTGCGGAAAGCAGCCGGGAAATCATCCCCTTGCCGATGGCGAGCAGCCAGACCAGCAGCACCGCAGAAGGAGTAAACAGCACGTTGTAGCGGAAGGCCGTCGCGCCCAAAACTCCCACCTGCCCTGCAGCGATGAAAAAGCAGCCGCCCGAAAACAGCACAGCTGCCAGCTCCAGAAGAGAACAGGCACCGTAGGGCGTGCGCTCCTCTTTGCGGCTGCGGTAAAGACAGCCCATACAGCAGCTGATGGCAAAATCTCCTGCCCGGAAAAGAGGACACAGATAGGTCAGGTAAAATACGGCATTCCCACTGAGTCCGGCTTTCCAGATTACAAGGGAGAAAAGACACTGCGCGCAGAAAAAATCGCGGCAGCGATGCAGCGCAGTCTGCGAGCATCGGCCTTTTTCAGCACGGCGAGCAGCCAGGGAAAAATAGCATACAGAAAAGCCTGCACCGAAAGATACCACGCTACGCCGTTCAGACAGAACCAGAAACGGCTGGAGGGGATCCATGTTTGCAGCAGGAAAATGCTTATCACAAGCTGCGCTGCACAGGACAGCACTCCACGGGCAGAGGGCTGCGCCAGAAGCCCCTTCAGCACAAAGAGCAGGGCAGCAGCCATCATAATAAGGTGCAGCGGATACAACTTGCGTATTTTTTGAAAGGAAAAAAGACCATGGCAGACCGCAGACCCGGTGCTGTGCGCGGGCGGTCGTAATAGTTGCAGGTCATCAGAAAACCGGACAGCGCCACGAATACGGAAATTGCCCACGGCCCCAGCCACGGTGCCCCACAATGGGACAGCACCACGCTCAGAAATGCGACTGCCCGCAGCCCCTGTAAAGATGATATCAGCTTTTGTCTGTCACAAGATCCTCCGTTCTGCCGCAAAGTGCGGCAGCTGTGTTTTTCAAGTGTCATAAGTATAGAGAAGGCGGCTTGTTCTGTCAAGAAGTGGTGCAAAATATGCTGGAACGGACAAAGTGGATTTTCGTGGCAAAAAACCAAATATTTTTTTCAGTAATGACTTGCCCGGAATCATTTTCCAACCGCACCCCTTCTGTACTCGCTGGGCGTCACATCATAATATTTCTTAAAGAACCTGATATAGCTCCGGACGTCGGAGTAGCCGACTTTCTGGCTGATCGACTGGATCGTATCTGCAGTGTCGGTTAGCAGCGCGAGGGAACATTCCGTGCGGTAGCAGTTTAAGTACTCGGAGAGCGTTTTTCCGGTGTCGAGCTTGAAGAGCCTGGAAAGATAGACCGGGTTTAAACCAACGACGTCCGCGATCTGAGGGACGGAAAGCTCCTCCTTGTAGTGCTGCTGGATATAGGAAATTGCCTGGCAGATATAAGTGTGTGCTTCCATGGAGGTTTTTGTTTTGGCATTTAAAAGTCCCTGAATGCAGGAAAAGAAGATGCGGCTGCATTCGGAAGGATCTACAGCATTTTCGAGCTTTTTGAGGTAGGGACTCAGCTGGGTGTCCGGAATGTCATCCCCGAAATCAAGCAGTGCCACATAGACCTCGCACAGGAGGATCGTTGTAAGCTCCCGGGCTTCCTGGGTATTTGCTGTTTCCAGGTAGCGGGAAAAAAAGCTGTCGGCGATTTTACGGGCAGCAGCCTGGTCGCGGTCGATCAGCGCACGGGAAAGCTGGATGGATAGGTTGGGATCCAGGGATGAGGTCAGATCCTCCTGATGACCAATGATCATAAAATCCGCTGTTTCCGGAGAAGTGAACAAAAAGGTTTCTGCGTGCCAGCTGCCAGGATTTCTGGTAGGAGGGAGATGCCTGTTCACACAATACAATCGAAAAGAAGGGATCGATGGAAAGCGTCTGCTGCATGCGTTGGGAAATAGCGCTGCAGAGGCGCTTTAATTCTGCCGTCAGCTCTGCTTCTGCGATGGAGGTATTGAGCAAGATGCCGATATTCTGCCCGTTTGTATGGATGCCGTAGGCTTTGCCGAGGACGGAAAATGCCTCCGAAGCGCTGGAGAGGACAACGAGACGCAGTTGCTCTTTTTTTGTGAAATCCTTCATGATCTCGAGGGCAGGCATGTGGATGAGGATCAGGGAAAAGAAGCGGTACGGAAAGACCAGACCGTATTTCATATATTCCTGAGGCAGGGCAGTGACATCGACAGAGGCATGGAGGATACCAAGCAGCAGACGCTCCCGGACGAGCTGTTCCTTTTCGTGCAGGACGGAATGCACCTCTGAGACCTGGGCAGTCAGACTGTCCAGGGCGGAGTTTAAGCGGAAAAATTCATCATGATCGTCGGACAGACCGAGGGTGTAGGGCGTGATGCCGAGTTTTTCCATAATGTCATCCACGGGTTTTAACAAAATCATGCTGTAGAAAGCAGAAAGTAAAAAACAACAGAATAATGTAAATAAGTATTCACAAAAACGTCTTGAAAGAAATGGAGCAACCGCTTTTAAATGCTCTGTGGTGGACACATAGTAGGTACACTGCAGCGTATTGGAGTTCTGAACGGCAGGATAGGCATTATAATCGGGAAAAAGCAGGGCCTCATTTTCATCAGCGGACAGAGAAGGATCCCACCGCTCGTACAAATCTGCATCCGTGGCATAGATAAGCTGATCGCAAAAGGTAACGACAGCATGATAGCTATTGTCGGAAAGAATGGCAGCAGCATCCCTGCGTAGCTCCCGCATAGCATAGGAAATTGTGATATAACCCTTCGGGTTGGAGGAATACAAAAAAGGCAGACTGTGGGCATAGACCACAACTGGCACAGCGGGACGCGGACTGTAGTAGCGCTCATAAGGAATGTTTACAACCCAGGCCTCCTCCGTATCCATTTCCGAAAGGATCCGGAGAAAATCCGGGTTATAAAATCACTGTAGGTGTACATGCCTCCACTGGAATCGAAAACCCGTTCACTGCGGTCAAAATACAGACAGATCGTTTCGAAGGAGTACAGCTGTGTGTACGGAGAAATATCATTGATCATACGGGAAAAAATAATCGATGGTAGGATCCGGTGAAACGAGGATGTGGTTTATGGAGGCAAGATTTGCGATAAAAAAAACAGAACCTACCTTCATAACGGAAAAAGTATTTTCGATATTGGAATAGGCAGCGTCTGCCTTTGCCTCCAGCTGTTCCTTTAACTGCAGACTGTTCTGCCAGATGTTTAAGAGTGTGGAAACAAAAAACAGGATCGTGGACAACAGTGCCAGAATAAAAAAACAGGAAGAAAAGTGTCTCGAGCGAATGATATTTTTCAGCTTTTTCTTTTGCATGGAACGATCGAATGATATCAAAACAATTGCCTCCCTTTGATTTGTTCTGACGCCATTATACCGAAAAAATGCACAAAGCAAAAGAAAGTGAGTGAAAAATGGATAGCAAAAATCCGATGAATCTGCAAAAAATAAAGTCAAAAAGTTGCAAAAAGTCAATAAAGGGGTGATAGATCAAGGCTTTTTTTGAAATCGTTATAAATGTAACAAAACAGGTCGGATTTTTAATTTTTAACAGAGCTGTGTTTTTATATAATGACCTCAGAAACGGAAACAAAAAAAAAACGCAAAGGGGCTGCAGCCACCAGGCGGGCAGCATTTACGGAACAGGACTGTTTCAGAAAAAAAAGAGAGGGAGGAAGGTACATGACGGGAAAGAGGGAAAAACCGCAGCACTTTCAAAGAGCCGACAGCAGGGGGCCTGCAGAAGGCAGCACTGTATTTCTGGAAGCATAAATATCTGTATCTGATGCTGCTTCCGGCGATTCTGTATTACATCATTTTCTGTTACGTTCCGATGTACGGCGTAACAATTGCATTCAAGGATTTCAATCCGATGCTTGGAATCTGGAAAAGTCCGTGGGCGGGGACGGAAATGTTCCAAAAAGCTGTTTGGAATGGAAAAGTTTTATTCCGTTTTCTGGAACACGATCCGGATCAGCCTGATCCGACTGATTTTCGGATTTCCGTTTCCGATTATCATTGCGCTGCTTTTAAATGAGCTGCGGATTGGAAAGGTAAAACGGGTCATCCAGACAGCGATTTACATTCCGAATTTTATTTCCTGGGTCGTTCTGGGCGGTATTCTGACAAGCCTGTTATCGATGGATTCGGGTATTGTCAACGGCGTCATCAAGGCGCTCGGCTTTGCACCGATCGGATTTTTGACAGATGAAAAGTATTTCGTCGGCACGATGGTCGTTTCGATGATCTGGAAAACGTTCGGCTGGAACACGATTATCTATCTGGCGGCGATCACCGGAATCGATCCGCAGCTGTACGAGGCGGCGACCGTGGACGGGGCGAACCGGTGGCAGAAGCTGTTACATATCACATTGCCGTGTATCCGTTCTATTATTATCGTTGTGCTGATTACGAGAATCGGCGGACTGATGCAGGCGGGCTTTGAACAGATTTTCGTATTGTATCATCCAGGCGTATACGGGACGGCGGATATCATCGATACCTATGTATACCGGATGGGCTTGCAGGAAGGCAAATTTGAGCTGGCGACAGCGGTGGGACTGTTTAAATCCGTGATCAACTTTGCACTGGTTGTCATTGCAAACAAGACAGCACGCATGGCAGGAGAGGAGGGAATTTACTGATGAGCAGGGAAAAGCCGAAAAAAATCAAGGTTTCTGTCGGCAGCAGGATTTTTGACACAGTAAATCTGATTTTTCTGATTCTGCTGGGGCTGACAACCTTTACCCGTTCTGGGACTGCCTGGTTGTTTCGTTTTCCTCGCTGAAAGGCTATCTGGCGACGAACATCCATTTATGGCCGGACGAATGGTCGTTAGAAGGCTATGCCTATATGTTAAAAAGCTTCGATCTGTGGAGATCGTATGCGAACTCGATTTTTATCACGGTTGTCGGCACACTGATCAACATGCTGATTACGACGATGGCGGCGTATGTGCTGTCGAAAAAAAGGATTTAAAGGGACAGCGGTTCTTCATGTTTCTGGCAGTGTTTACGATGATGTTTATCGGCGGAATTATTCCGACCTACATCGTTGTAAAGGATCTGCATCTGATGAATTCGCTGTGGGCGATGATCCTGCCGTCGGCGGTCAACACCTACAACCTGATTATTTTAAGAAACTTCTTCTTGGAGCTTCCGATGGAGCTGGAGGAAGCGGCGCTTCTGGACGGATGTACGGAGATCGGCGTATTGTTTAGGATCATGCTTCCGATTTCCAAACCGGCGCTGACGACGGTGACGCTGTTTTATGCAGTCGATCACTGGAACGACTTTTTTCTCGGCGATTATGTATATCAATAAGAAAGAAGCATGGCCGCTGCAGCTGTTTTTACGGTCGATGCTGTTTCAGAATGATGCAGCATATTCCAGCGGCGGAGAAAGCCTGTTTTTATTAGGACAGCCGATGAAGATGGCGGCTGTGATGCTGGCAATTATTCCGATCATGTGCGCGTATCCGTTTTTCCAAAAATATTTCACAGCAGGGATGACGGCAGGCGCAGTGAAGGGGTAAAATATAAAAGGGAAAGAAAGAGGGAACAAAATGAGAAAAAGAAGTAAGTGTGTATTTCTGGCAACAGCGATGGCAGCGACAACGATTCTGGCAGCAGGCTGCGGCAACAGCGCTTCGGGTGGTCAGAACACTGCGGATTCTGCAGAGCGGGTTCCGATCCGTTGGCTGACGACCGGCGACGCTGCGGCAGAAGCAATTCAGGATAACGACCGCATTATCGAAGCGATCAACGAAAAGCTCGGCATAGACCTGACGGTTGAAATCGTTCCGGAAGCCAATACGGAAAAGGTCAACGTTGCGATGGCGTCCGGCGATTTCCCGGATGTGGTAACCGGTGCATACGGGACGAGCGCAACCCAGCAGTGGATTGATGATGGAATGGTTATTCCGCTGAATGATTACATGGATTCCTTCCCGAGCATGAAGGCATGGCTGGAAAATTACGAGTGGTCGGCACAAAATGGAAAATATTACGGCATGCCGTTTATTACACAGTACAGTGTGGCCAATACCCTGATCGTGATGCGTCAGGACTGGCTGGATAATTTGGGATTGTCCTATCCGCAGACGCTGGATGAAATGAAAGACGTCATGCTCGCTTTCACAAACGACGATCCGGACGGCGACGGACAGAACAATACATACGGCTACACGGCAGAAAAGCCGGGACAGTTTGACTGGGTATTTTTCGCATACGGACTGCCCTATGCGGACTATTCGCTGGATGAAAACGATCAGGTAATCCCCGTTTTTTGAAGATCCTGCGTTTGTAAAGGGCATGACCTACATCAAAGAGCTGTGGGATGCAGGTGCGATCGATCCGGAGCTGATGTTGAATGATATGTCTAAAAAAGAAGAAAAGTTCTATCAGGGCAAAGCCGGCATGATGCCTGCACCCCTGTTCCGTCATGTGACTCGCCATGAAAACAGCGTCAGAGAGCTGTTCCCGGACGCTTCGATCTGCTATGATCTTTCCCCAGCAGGTCCGGACGGCGCGAGAGGCTTAAGCAAGCAGGGCAAGAGCGGTATGATGACCTGTATCACCGCAGCCTGCAAGAACCCTGACAAAGCGGCAGCATTTGTGGACTTCATGGTTTCGGAGGAAGGAAATAACCTGCTGCGTCTTGGTATCGAAGGTATTCATTACACCAAGGATGGCGACGAAATCGTCTTCAACGAAGAAGAGCGTGCAAAGGATGCTTTCTCGCCCAATGGCTGGGCGCACGCGCTGGCGTGGGGCTCCTTCTGCTGGCCTCTGGAGAGCAACTACATCCCTGTAACCGATCCGAACCGGGAACGTGCGCTGCATACCGTTGATCTTGCGACCCAGTGCCAGGTTCCGAACCTGATTAAGCAGAAAACGCAGGTTGAGATCGAAAACGGCGCCGCAGTGGACGATATTTACACCCAGTACTTTTCGGATATGCTGCAGGGTAAGCTTTCCATCGAAGAGGGTGTAGAGCAGCTGAGCAAGTCCTGGAGAAGTCAGGGCGGTGAAGAGATCCTTGAGGCAGTCAATGCAGAGTATCAGAAAACAAAAGCAAAGCAGTAAAAAGGAAAATCTAATAATATGGAAAAAACAGGGAAAAAAACCGAATATTATCATGATTCTGGCAGACGATCAGGGTCCTTGGGCGATGCGCTGCGCCGGGACACCGGAGCTTTATACGCCCAACCTGGACAGAATTGCAGAACAGGGAATGCGGTTTGACAGCTTCTTCTGTGCCTCGCCGGTATGCTCTCCGGCGAGGGCATCCATTCTGACCGGGAAAATGCCTTCCGCTCACGGCGTACAGGATTGGCTCAGAAGCGGAAACTTAGACGGCGAGAAATTTGCCGCCCAGGGAAAGGAAAATCCTTATTTCGAGGGCTATAAGCAGGAACGGAAGCCGATTTCCTATCTGGAAGGACAGCCCACCTACACGGACATTCTTGCACAGAACGGCTATCATTGTGCACTCTCCGGAAAATGGCACCTGGGCAACAGCATCGAACCGCAGCAGGGCTTTCAGGAGTGGTACACCATCGGCATGGGCGGCTGCTGCTATTACCACCCGGACATGGTGGACCATGGAGAAATCACCGTGCATCATGGGGAATATGTGACAGATCTGATCACGGACCGTGCACTGGAATATTTAAAAGAGCTGGGCGAAGGGGACGCCCCGTTCTATCTGTCTGTCCACTATACTGCACCCCATTCTCCCTGGGAAAAGGAGCACCATCCTGCAAAGTGGATCGATTACTACGATGGCTGCACGTTTCCCAGCATTCCAAACGTGCCGGATCATCCCGATCTGCGCACCGGCGCGGTATATGGAACCGGTAAGAGGGAAGAAAATCTGCGGGGCTATTTTGCGGCGATCAGTGCGATGGATGAACAGATCGGCAGACTGCTGGATGCAGTAGAAGAACAGGGGCTGGCAGACAATACCGTGATCCTCTTTACAGCGGACAACGGAATGAGCATGGGACAGCACGGCGTCTGGGGGAAGGGCAACGGGACATTCCCGATGAATATGTATGATTCCGCAGTTAAGGTGCCGTTTCTGATTTCCTGGCCGGGGCACATTCCTGCCAATACCGTCTGCAGCGAAATGATAAGCGCCTGCGATCTGCTCCCGACGATCCTTAAGCTGACGGGACTTTCCGACAAGCAGCCTACGGGACTTCCCGGAAGAAGCTTTACAGAGCTTTTGGAGGGCAGACAGCTGGAACACCGCGACGAGGTTGTGATCTTCGACGAATACGGGCCTGTCCGCATGATCCGGACGAAAGAATGGAAATATGTGCACCGGTATCCCTATGGAAAACATGAGCTGTATCACCTCGTGGACGATCCGGGAGAAGAGAAGAATCTGTACGGTTTACCGGAATATAAAAACTGGTAACCCAATTAAAGGGCAGGATGGAAAAATGGTTCTGCACCTATTCCGACCCGGCCATCGACGGCGTGCGCTCCGCGGTCAACGGCTCCGGACAGCTCTGCCGCCCGGGTGTGTATGCAATCTATGAGGATCCCTTTGCACCAAAGGGCGTGGAATGATTACGAGTTGTTTGTCAAAGAATAAGATTGAGCAAGGCCGGTCAGGGAAAGATTCTCTGACCGGCCTTTTGCAAGTTCATTCATCAGTCGGATGATTGCCTGTGTCTTTTTCAAAATCCTGCATATCGAGAATTGCATATCGGCCACGCCCGTTTTTGGTCAGAAAAACCGGCGCACCAACAGCTGCATCACGCAGCACAATGATGCAGACTGCCAGCGGTTGGAATTGCAGGTACAGCAAAATTCACAAAAGCTCTGAAAACAATATAAAAACGTGACATGCAATATAAAAAAATATTATCTTTAACATATTAGGATGATTGGAAATGAATGAAATACAAAAAATATTTGATAAAACAAATATATATACGCTTAATAACGATATTTGTGAAAAGTTCTTAAATTTTTAATATAAATCTGAAATATTCAATATGCCGATGCTATTGCCTTTGCACAGAAAAAAAAAAAAATCTACAATTTAGTTAAATTGAAATTAAGGCATAAAAACCATTGTGAAACAGAAGGAACAAAACAGGGGGAAAGGAAAATCGGTATGTGGAAAGCGGCAATATCACCAGAGAAACGGAAAAAAAAAAAGATCTGTCAGCTTTTTTCTGAGCTTACTTTTGATACTGGAAATGGTATCGGGAACTGGCATGTTTGCAGAAGGAAACAGAGTCAAAGCGAAGGAAGAAACTCCATATGCCGTATACCTGGATCTTTCAGGCAGCAGCACAGCAGAGGCGCTGGCATCCAAAGGGATCTATGCATACGCTTATGACGATGCAGCAGAGGCAGAAGCTGCAGAGCCGGTGAAGCTGGAAAAGACAGAGGGACAGCAGGAGATCTGGCAGCTGGGTCTGACCCGGAAATATGAGCATGTAGTATTTTGCCAGGGACAGAAAAAAAAACAAAAACACCACAGGGGAGCTTACGATAGACTGGTCCTTACAGGCACCCTGCTATCGGCTTCAGGGAGAAGACCTGACCGGGACAGGCAGCTTTTACGGACTGTATACTGTATATTTTGATGGAAGCCAGTACAGCGAGTTCTGTAAAAACGGCGTCAGCGTCTATGCATATGATTCGGAAGAAAGCAGTGCAGCGGACGAACCTGTTGAGATGAAGCCCTCTGACAAGGGCGATGGAATTTATGAATACTGTCTGGACAAGCCTTATGAGTATATCGCATTTATGGCCGGAACAGACGGATGGGATTATACGGAAGCGACCACACCGGTTTATACAGAATGGGACTTCCAGGATCCCTGCTTTGTACTGGAGAAGGTGGACGGAGAAGAATCCACAGGCAGCTGGGTAAACCTTCATTATATAATTTATTTCGATGCATCGAAGATCAAAGAGGATCCGGAGTTCTTAAAGTCGGGCGTATCCCTTTACGCCTGGACAGAGCAGGAGGGCGGCAGACAGGAGCTTTCTGCAGAGCCGGTTCGGATGATTGCGTCCTCCAAAGGCGAGGACATTTATCAGTACACCCTGGATCAGGCCTATGACCATGTGCAGTTTTTCCTGGGTACCTCCTTTGATGCAGCCATCCAAACAGATGTCATTGAAATTGACTGGAACAGTCTGGCAGCACCCTGCTATCAGATGACCATTGAAAGAATCGAAGCCGAGACCGAGACCGAAACAGAAACGGAAACGGAAACCGAAACGCAGACCGAGACAGAAACACAGACGGAAACCGAAACCCAGACAAAGACGGAAAACGAGTCTGAAACAGAAAACAGATTCCAGACGGAGACTGCTGCAGAAACACATACCACAGTAGAAACCGAGACCAAAGCAGATCCCAAACCGGAAACAGAGACTGGCACAGAGACAAGCTATGAAACGGAAAACAATGTGCCCCCTCTGCACCGGAAACAGAAAACGACGCTGTAGGCTCCGAAGGAAACACCCGGACAGCGATCCGGCAGCAGAAGCTGCCTGGGAGCAGGAAGCAAGGTGCGAGACCTATTTTTTTCACTTGATGTGCTGAGCGAAACGGTTGAGGCGAAAACCGTAGAAACCCTGGAGCGGGAAACAGAGTCTGCCACAGAAGGATCCAAACAGAAAACTACAAAAGAAAACAACAAAGAAACTGCATCGGAAAGCAAGCAGACGGAGGAAGAGACCAAACAGACCGAAACAACAGAAACCGGCACAGAGGAGGGCAATACAGAGAAAGCTCATTCCAAGGAAGCTGTTGAAAAGGAAGCAACAGAAGAAATCCAGCAGGACGGAAGTCTGTACGACATGGGCGGTGAAATGAGAAAAGCCAGTCGTGTGGCGAAGGTTGGATTCAGAAAGGCAGCAGGAGGACTGGATTCTAACTATGTATATCTTGATACGACTGGGATGAATTTGAATTCCCAGGCGGATTGGAGTAAAAGCAACTCAGCTATATCTTTTTTAGAGAAGAGGATAATGGAAAATTTTATCCGGGACAAGAAGTCGAGGTTTATGGCAAATCCTATTGGAGATGGAAAATTGATGGCAAAAATAATAAATTTGCATTTGTCTATAAAGATGACTGGGATAAGATTAATTATAACAATTATTACAGAACGGACTTGGCAAATAAGAATTTTTCACAGGCTGGAGGGACGCTGTTTGCAAGCCGTGGTGAAGCATCAGGGGTGATCGAAGGACAAAAAGTCTACGCCCTCAAAGACATCACTGCAGAAATCGCGAACAAGATGCCTTTATATTTCTATGACTTTACTGGTGAGGTCGGAACTGAGGTAAATGTATCTTATTCCTCGGACAGCAGCATCTCTACGGAAACAGCGGGAACGACGGAAACAGTTACGATGCATGGCGTTGAAGGTTTTCCTCATCTCTTTACAGCAGAACTGAAAAAAGGAGGACATTGTCGCAAAGCCCTATGTGAAGTTTACAGATGGATTCGGAAAACAGCTGGGAAAAATTTACTATTTCGGAGAAGGCGGTACCAATGCAGATGCTGGCGTAGTTTCCGTAACCTATAAAGCGGGTTCTGTGGATACCTTCCTGTATGGAGCTACCGAGCTGCAGAACGACGATGGTACAACAACGACTACTATAAGCGGCTGGGGCACAACACCGGGTAACGAGAGTCTGAAAGACAAAACCCTCTATTTTGATAATCTGCATTTTCCGGTAGACGCAAAAGAGGGAAGTCAGAAAGTAACCCTGCAGATTGGAACAGGAACAGCGCAGGAGCTGATACCGGATCCACAGTTTAAAGGCAGCTTGTATAGCTATACGTTTACGGACGAAGCAACAACCCAGCAGACCGTTCTCACAGTAAAGAATCCCAAAGGGCAATACCTATCATTTCTTCTGGACAGATCTGGACTGTAACCTGCTTCAGGTGACGGACAACATAGCAAATGTCACAGGCGAATATGGATACGGAAGGAAGATCTATTTTGATGCAACCTATTCAAAGCTGAATACGCCAGATGCAAATGGTGGACAAAATTCTATCCCGGAAAGTGACGATGCGAAGGTTTATTTTTATGCATGGAGCAGCACAAACCCTACGAAGTACCGGTCTGGAACGATGATAAAAGCAAAGCCCCACGAAAAGGATGGACAGACCTGGAACGATGTGTGGTATGTGCGGATTCCGGAAGAGGAAGAAATAGATAAAATTATTTTCGCTGATGTTGCGTTAACAGATGCGGATAGCTGGACTGACAACATTTATGGCAGAAGAACGGCTACTCTGACGATTCCGGGTACGAATGAGTGTGGAGGAAAACCCTGCTTCTATGCAGACGCCGGTGATACTGCTGTATACGATAAAAATGGATATAGGGACGGTTACTGGGCTGAAGCATATACGATTCGGGATGCAGAGAAGTATAAGAACAGTGATGTAGTTGATATTACGACGAGCACTTCGTCGATAGGGAAAAAAAACTCTGTATGTGGAATCCACCTTCTATGACTACTACACGGATTATGAACTAAACGGAAAGAATCGGGATTTCTATCCGGGTGAAAATGGAATGTCTGATCGTAACTGGGTCACATTCCGACAGTTTGATCAGGCATTGAGTGATTATTATGAAGAGAATCAGGTTTCTATTCCGATCTATACGGGGCATTTTCAACCAGATTCTTTGAATGGGTGTAAGTTTAGCGTTATCAATAACACACTGCAGCTATACGGAAGTAATGACTATAAAAAATTCTTTTTCCACAAACAACTCTGCTATTGACGCTGACGGATATGGTGGTAAATATGCATATGCAGCACAGGGACTTGTAAATGCGGAACTTTCCAATGGAACGCTGATGATGAAGACTGCAGATGGAAAGAGTGCAGAGCCCCATTTTGATGAAGCGTTTTTATTGGGAAAGAACAGCAAAAATGCGGTCTTGGGTGAGGTCTATCATAATGTGTCATTCCCGTTTAAACAGAAAGGACAAAGCAATGGAGTAAACTACTGGTGCTTTGACAGTAGCGAAACGACACTCGCGATGCGAAAGAATTCATCCACCGGAGAATATTACCTGGAGAATACAGAAAACCAGGGCTGGTCACAAAATGTAGACAGCTCAGGAACTGCTGGTGGATATGGTTTTTTCCCGTTTAACGAAAACACTACTGCAGCAAGCGGAAAAAAATTATAACTATGGATTTGGTACAAAATTGGAGATTAAATTCCGCCTGACAGAGGATGGAAAGATTCTGGGAAATGACGGCACCGAAGTGCCGATTATCTTTGAGTTCGCCGGAGATGATGATGTATGGGTATTTATTGATGGGAAGCTGGCGCTGGATGTTGGCGGAGCTCATGGAAGGGTAGAAGGATGGCTGGACTTCTCTGAGAAGAAGGCAACCGTGGATCATGTAAAGAAAAGCGCGGCGGGTATAGAAGGAAATGGAGATTCTCCTAAAGAAACAACCTTCACATTGAATGGGGCATACGAAGACGAGCATACCCTTACCATGTTCTATATGGAACGCGGTATGTGGGAATCTAATATGAAGATTACCTTCAACTTCCCGGATGAGAACGAATTTGCAGTAGAAAAGCAGGTAGATAAAAGTGAGGTAAATCCCCTGTTTGCCGATTCCTTTGAGAATGCTTCTGTGTTCCCATTTACGATCCAAAATCAGGCGACACATTATGGAACAAAGAAAGCAGGAAGTGGAGTAACGGTAACAGATCAGGCATTTAACAGCTTTAAGAGCAATTCACCAGCATTGGAGAAAGTTAGCTCGGATATTACATTTGAGCGGAAAGACACCTGGCAAAATCAAACCGGTGTTGCACACTGGGATGCAGCGCTAGAGGATACGACCGGAGAACACAAAGACAAGAGATTTGGTATTATCCCATATCAAGAAGGTGGAACTCTGGATGCGTCAGCGGCGAAAAAATATCTGGATTTCAAGCTGTATTATGATTATAACGACACTCCAACAGCGAAATGTATTTATCTGGAGCTGGAGGATGCAAGTGGGAAGAAGATCGGAGACTTGTTATCCGGAAAGCTATACGGAAACACAATCCTTAAGGAAAAAGCATGGAATACTCTGACCGTTGACTTAAGCAAATTAAGTGGAGCACCTGATTTTAACTATAGCCAGATAAAATCCATCAAATTTAATTACAGCTATCCCAGAGACATATATCTGGATGACTTTGTATTCCGATCCGGCGTGCAGGTAACGCAGCATATCGGATTTGAGGTAGATCAGAGTCAGATTCCGGATTATGGTTCTGCTACATCCGGAAAACTGGAGAAGCCAGAGGGCGCAGTCTATTCTCTGAGCAATTCCTCCAATACAGATACCGGCGTAATTGGAGAAAATAGAACCTTTGTACTGGCGGATGGTCAGACCGCAACCTTCCGAAATCAGTTCCGCCGCGGCAGCTACATTTCCGTGAAGGAGGAAATAGATTCTCCTGCATTTGATACAAGCTGGAGCCTGTATGAAAACGGACATATAGTAGACAAGGTAAGCAAAACGGAAAACATAAAGACGGTAGAGATTCCATCAGAGCAAAAGGTTTCCAACGTACGCGGAACGCAGATCAAGGATGGCAGAAAAGAGGTATTTACGGATGAGAATAAAAACACCGGATATACTTCAACGCATTTTGCGAAAGAAGAGGGTGTAGAAACTGAAAACGCCATCGTGTTCCGTTCCTACGATAATCCGGATAATGAAACCGGTGTTACAAAATTAAAGGCGGTATTTGTAAATAAAGTCAAGGTTGGTTCCCCTTAAGATCAAAAAAGGAAAAGACAACGGATTCAAATGATCTGAAAGGAATCTATCGCTTTCAGATTAAATTCACAAATGTCGCAGGAATGTCACTGGAAAAGGGAGATTCCATTACGACAGACTGGATCTCATTAAAGCAGGATGAATCCTATACGATTTCAGGAATTCCCATCGGAACAGATTATGAGATTACAGAAGAAAAACCGACAGATGGATCTTTCCTGAAGAAGGTTCTGATCAATGACACGGAAGCATCCTTAAATGTAGAGAAGGGCTCCGTAAACGGTACCATTACAACAGAAACAGCAGATACTGTCGTGAGATTTCAAAATAATAACAAACCGACCGGCAACATCGCTGTAACTAAAAAATGGGAAAAGACAGATGGTACACCGATTATAGATCTGAAACAGCTTCCGAAGAGTATTTACCTGCAGCTGCAGAGAAAAAGAGAAAGGTCAAGAAGATACTGAGTGGAAAGCAGTTGACTATCCCGGCAATATCGGTCCAGAAAAAAAATGGGTTGAAGTTACTCCCAAGTATAGTGGTTCATCCTACGTTTGGTCTTATTCCTTTATGGATCTGGAACAATATGTGGACAGCACAGTAGATCCTAAAGTCCGGTGGATCTATCGGGTTATGGAGGTGAATACCGACGGAAATGTGATTGCTTCCGACAGGACATACACTGTGGATGGAAAAACCTATCGAGTGACCTATTCCATGGATGCTTCGGCAGGCACAGCAACAGATCCGACAAAAACAGACATTGAACTTGCAGATTTTGCAACAGCCGATGGCAAGCAGCCGACGGTGAATATGACAGTGACCAATACCTATTTGGAAGAGCTGAACCTGATAATTACGAAAAAGGGTATAAACACAACAGAAAGTGAAGGTTTGCTTTCCGGTGTACAATTTAAGCTGGAGAAGAAGGATTCGACTGGAGAGTGGTTTGAAACAGTCGGTAGTTCGCAAACAAAGGTTGACGGCATTGCCACCTTTACAAAGCTCGGTCAGGGAACCTACAGACTGATAGAAACAAAGGCTGCAAAGGACTACAACCTGCTGAGTGATTCGATCTTAATTGAGATTGATGCATCGAATCGGGTGAAATGGAAGATGGAGAAGGAACCAGAAGAAAAATGGATGACAATATCTCCAAATGAAAAAAATGAAATCCTTCTCACCATCTACAACACAAAGCAGCTGATCCTTCCTGCAACAGGAGGATCAGGGTTTGGATTGGTTACTATGGGCGGCATTGCGCTGATGGCGCAGGCAATCCTTATGGGTACATACTTCACGCTGCAATGCAGAAAGGGGGACGATAAGCTTCGTAAAAAGAGATAATACCCCCAAAGGTATGAAACACAGGCTGTTGGAGCAGGGGCTTATGTCCGGCAGCTGCATAAGGAGAAAACCTTGGAAACAAAGTACGGAGCCAAACGTACAAAGCAGGAGAAGTAAAAATAATTCGGCTGTCCCAAACACAAAAGGACAGCCGGACAAAAAAGGAGAATGAAACAATGAAGAGAATGAAAAAGCTTCTGACAGGGCTCCTGACCCTGGGAATGACATTGTCGATGATGACAATGACGGCATTTGCGGCTGAACCTTCCGCAAAAATGCCGACGATTGATTTTGATGGGAATAAAACAGGTTCGATTACGATTCATAAGTATGAATACAATGGAGAAGATGGGAAAACAGGAACTGGTGAAGATAAACAAACTCCTCCAGAAGGCGCGACGGCATTGGCTGGTGTAACATTTAAAATCACTAAAATTGCAGAATTAGATACTTATTATGGGAAAGATGCAAAAGCATTGCCGACGGTAGAACAAGCAAAAACAATGACTTCGATCGGCACTCCTATAGTACAGACTACTGATGCAACCGGAAAAACAAAATTCGATAACTTAACTTTGGGCTTATATTTGGTTCAGGAAACAGAGGCTCCTGCCCAGATTACAGGAAAAGTAGGAGATTTTCTGGTGTCTGTTCCTATGACAAATGCGGCTGGAGATGATTGGCTGTATGATGTGCACGTATATCCGAAAAATAGCAGTACATACGGTGAAGTTACCTTGCAGAAAAAGGGGAAAATTGGATCAGCAGATGCAACAAATTTAAAAAGGTGCCCAGTTTAAGCTGGAAGTACAGAAAAATCCTACTACATGGGAACAGGTTCTTAAAAATAACAAAGGTGCAGATATTGGAGTAGCTGGAATTTTAACAACAGGATCAGATGGAAAAATCACTGTTAAAGATTTGGCACCTGGAGACTACAGATTTGTAGAGGTAAAAGTTCCTGAAAATACTGGTTATATTGCAGATCTGAAGACAGCATATAGATTTACAGTAGCTGAGAAAGATAGCCCAGATGATGGTGCTACATATAAAGCAGGCTCTATTCTTATAGACGGCGAAAAAGTGGATACAGCCCAGCATCCGATTGAAGTTATAAACTACAAAAACCCGCTGTAGAAAAAAGGAAGTACAAATCAAATCAGGCGATTGGAAAAATGCTTCCGCTGATTATAGTGTTGGAGACACAATTCCTTACAGAGTTACGGTAGACGTTCCTGCCAATATTGCAGATCTGAAAACCTTTACATTAACGGATACACCTACAAATCAGGAATATCAGACTGGTACATTAAAAATTTATTCGGATTCGAGTTTGGCTACAGAAACTTTAGTTGGAGAGTATACTGTTACTTCTGAGAACAGCGGCTGGAAAATCACATTTGATCCTAAGAAACTGTCAAGCGTTGCAGGAGAGAAAATCTACATCTCCTTTAAGATGACATTAAAAGAAGGAGCAATTGTAGGATCCACCGGTAATACGAACAAAATCAACCTGGATTACTCCAACAAAATTTTGCCGGATGGTACTCCTGATCCTGGAACTCCCGAAACAGATAAAATCGAAAATGAAACCACTGTTTACACGTTTGCAATCGCTGTAGAAAAAGTGGATGCAAGTGACTCAACTAAGAAGTTGGTGGGAGTAACCTTTGATCTCTACAGAAAATTGAGAGATGATGCTGCCGTTGGAGGCAATGTATCAGAAAATCCTGTAAAAGGATTAACTGGAAAATTTGAAAAGGTAGAAACGAATTTTAACAACAGATATTGAAGGTAAAATCTCTGTACCCGGTCTTGCTAAGGGCGACTACTGGCTTGTTGAGACAAAGACCATCGATAACTACAACCTGTTAAAGGCGCCGATTAACGTTCCGATTACGGCGACATATTCAGAAACAAAGAAGACTGAAACAATTACAGATTCTACCACCGGAAAGACAACGACTACAACAATTATTGAAACAAAAAACGCTTACCAATGCAGGAGAGGCTGGTGTATTCACAACCGTTGTCAAGAACAGCAAAGGCTTCACCCCTTCCCACCACCGGTGGTATCACCTTCGTATTTACCTTCGCTGGTATTGCCATGATGGCAGCAGCAGTGATCCTGCTGATCACCAGCAAGAAGAAAAAGCAGAGTAATTCAGGCAGATAACTCTTTTGTTATCTCTTCTATGGATGCTGCGAAGCTGTTGTGAAAGTACAGCTGCTATTTTATCAGCAACGGGTCTGTATCGCGTTTCGTGTGCGCGAGAACAGATACCGGCACAGGACGGGGTCACGTCCCGCCCTGTGCATCGCTCCTTCAGAACCCCCTTTCCCCTGAACGGAGCGATACTGCGGTGATCGCCGTCGGTCTTAGAAACCGGCTGCGGCTGCGGTAATCGGGAAAGAAAAATTTGGGATTTTCTTTTCCGTGTTGTGTTTTCCCATTCCCTTCCTGAAAAGGACATCCGGGCGCTCTCCCGTGCCCTTGGATGTCCACGAAAAACGGCGCAGAGAAAATGCAGAAGCGGCGGCTGCCGCAGGCCTTTGATCTGTGCCTTTCCTTATAAAATGTCCGGAGGTTACTGTCATGGATAAAAAAAGAGCATGGTTTATCGCGATATTGTTTTTTTCGGGCCTGTGTCTGACTCTGTATCCCTTCGTCAGCAACCTGATCGCCCAGTCCCATGCAAGTCAGGCGATCGCCGCCTATGATGAGCAGGTTGCAGAGATGGATCAGGAACAGATTGACGCTGCCAAGGAAGCGGTCCGTAAATATAATGAACAGCTCAATGCAGCAGTGGAAGCCAGTGCCATGCAGGGAGAGGATGGAATCAGCTACCTCGATCTGGTGGATGTTGGCGAGAGCATTGGCTTTATCGAAATTCCGAAAATTGACGTATATCTTCCCATATACAGTGGAACCGGAGAAGATGTGTTGCAGAAGGGCGTCGGCCATCTGGCGGAGTCCTCCTATCCTATCGGCGGTACAAGCACCCATTCCGTGCTGACCGGTCATCGTGGACTGCCCAGTGCGGTTTTGTTCACGGATCTGGACAAGCTGGAGGAGGGCGATGTGTTCTATCTCCATGTATTGGATGAGGTGCTTGCTTACAAGGTAGACCAGATCAAGGTTGTGCTTCCGGAGGAAACCCAGGACATCGGGATCGTGGAAGGAAAGGATTACTGTACCCTTGTCACCTGTACTCCCTATGCCATCAACACCCACCGGCTGCTGGTTCGTGGCGAGCGGACCGAGTACATCCCGCCGGAGGAGCTGGCAGAACAGAATGCAGTACATGAAGTACAGTCCCAGACCATTACGAAGCGGATCGTGGATGTATGGCCGTGGCTGGTCGTATCCCTGCTGATCATGGCAGGAGTGGAAGGCTCCATCTTCCTGCTGATCGTGAAGCGGCAAAGAAGCCGCGGAGATGTCCGGGAAAAACGAAAGAAAGGCAAAAGGAGGAAACTTTAAATAATCGAAATCATTGTCAATAGTGATTAAATGTGTTAAAATATACTTATGGAGGGCATTGTTATGAACACATCTAATATCACTAATTACAAACCAAAAGATTTTGCTGAATTATTGGGTGTCTCTGTCAAAACGTTACAACGCTGGGATAGAGAGGGGATTCTAAAAGCAAATCGAACTCCAACTGATAGGCGTTATTATACTTATGATCAATATCTTCAGATTAAGGGCATAAATACTGAAAACGATAATCGTCAGATTGTTATTTATGCCAGAGTATCTACAAGAAAAACCAAAAAGATGATTTACAAAACCAAGTAACTTTTTTACGTCAGTTTTGCAATGCTAAAGGTATCATTGTAGATCAATGTATTGAAGATTATGGAAGCGGGCTTAACTACAACCGCAAAAAGTGGAATCAATTATTAGATGAAGTAATGGAACAAAAATCAAAACTATTATAGTTACACATAAAGATAGATTTGTCAGATTTGGCTATGATTGGTTTGAAAAATTCTGTATGAAGTTCAATACAACCATAGTGGTAGTGAATAATGAAGAACTATCACCGCAAGAAGAA
>VOFI01000358.1_pt1 | contig 38000 bp, 51 predicted proteins | sample 5384131 | NCBI WGS metagenome assembly VOFI01 (sample SAMN12384728, study PRJNA508395) | human gut metagenome | isolation source: healthy gut H | host: Homo sapiens | reverse complement strand
TTTTCCATAAACAGATCCTTTCCTTATTCCGTAAGGTCTTTCCCTTTATTCTATGTAAAAATATAAATGTGTTTATATAAGAGAATGTAATAGTTACGTATACTGTTGGTGGTGCAGTGAAAAGAACGGATGGTATTTTTTATTATGGCTTTGGTTTTAAGAGATACACATGCACAAAATAAATCAGTGCGGGAATCAGAAATACAAGATTTACACCGCCTGCCAGGAATTCAGGAACGTTGCCTGCTCCTTGAAATGTAAATTCAAGGAAAAAGGTACAGTGCTCCAGCTAAAGTACTTAACATCCAGTTCTCCCAGCCCAGCCAGCCAAGAAGCCCAGCCAGAATCAGGGAAAATTCCCGATAATACTGCAAATAAGTATTCGAAGAAAATGGAAAAACATTTCTTAGAAGATAACATCCAAATAGGATTCCAAGAATATTCATTGCTCTCATTATTTCAAAAATCAGACTTGTACTCTTTAACATAGAGCAGTTGTCCCATAGCTTTACATCTAATTTATTGGCTGCGCTGATAGCTGCCTTGGTGAAAGTGCCATTTGTCATAACGATGCAGCGGTCGCAGTCATAGTATTTGCCCCCGGCATAGACCTCTTGCACTGCTTTATTCCCAACTGGATAAGAATAATATTTGCATTGAACTGCATATTTTGTGAAAAAATGTTTGTAGGCAATGATGTCAACACCCTGGTCACCACTTTTTTTGGTAACTTCTACATGGTGAAATCCCTTTCGGCGCAGCATCCGGGCGCATTTATATTCAAATTTGTGTCCATTCATCTGGTAAAATCCCTTATTTTGAGTTATTGTTTCGTTTTTTTATACAAAAACAGCAGAAATCGTTTCATGATTTTTTCAAAAGTCTTTCACACTTTTATCACATTTGTTTCGTATATTATTAACTGTAGAAAGCACCAAGTCTTTCTTAATTTAATATTTTTCTTTTTCATACGCGCCGGTGCGAAAGCACCGGCCTCCTTCCATTTCTGGGAAAATATCCTGTTTATAAAGTTAATGGCGAAAGCCAAATTCGGGAAAATGAAATAAAAAGTATATTTATAGAGATAAAGTCATTGTACTACATATGAAATAAAAAGTAAACACCTGTTCGAACAACACGTTGCTGTTCACTACGTTCACAGTAACGCGCTTCGCGATGCACAGAAATCACGCATTCGCATGATTTCGCGCCGCACTTCCCGGGCTTTTTGTGAACAAAGTCCACAGTTAACTTCAAACACACTCTAAGATTTACTGTAAGAAAATGACTATTTCCAAAAGCATACAGTAGTGCTATAATAGCAGTGTTTAGAATGTTAGAGCAGACTCACTTTTTGTCTGTGACCTGACATTTTCCTATTATTTATATATTTGGAGGAGTTATGCAAATTATAATTGTCGGGTGTGGAAAAGTTGGACGTACACTTGCAGAGCAGCTTCAGGAAGAGGATACTGATATAACTCTGATCGATATCAATCCGGACAGGATTAATGAGATTACAGATGAAGTAGATGCTATGGGCGTTGTTGGAAATGGAGCAAGTATCAATACTCTTATGGAAGCGGGAATTGAGACTGCAGACATTCTTATCGCAGTTACTGTATCAGATGAGATGAACCTTCTGTGCTGTCTGATCGCCCAGAAGACTGGTCACTGCCACACAATTGCCCGTGTGCGTAATCCGATTTACAGTAAGGAGATCGGTTTTATCAAGGAGCGTCTGGGCGTAACCATGATCATCAACCCGGAACTGGCAGCGGCACAGGAGATTTCAAAACTTCTGCGTTTTCCATCCGCCATAAAGATCGATACTTTTGCCAGAGGCAAGGTAGAACTTCTGAAATTTAAAGTAATGCCTGAATTTGAACTGGATGGAAAGAGCATTCAGCAGATTACGGAGCACTTTCGCTGCGATATTCTTTTCTGCGCTATTGAGGGAAAAGATTATACTACCATTCCAGGCGGTACCAATGTGATCCGGAATGGAGATGTGATTTCTATTCTTGCTACCCCCGCAAAATGCAGCAGCTTTCTTTATAAAAGATTGGCTTGAAGACCCATCAGGTAAAGAACACCGTGATCGTAGGAGGCGGAACTATTTCTTATTATCTTGCCAAGGCCCTGCTTGCCATGAAGATCAAAGTCAAGGTAATTGAGAAAGATAAGAACCGCTGTGAGTTCCTAAGCGAAGAACTTACAGATGCTACGATTATTAACGGTGACGGCACAGACCGTTCCCTTCTTCTGGAAGAGGGGCTGGAAAGTGCTGAGTCCTTTGTAACTTTGACTAATATGGATGAGGAGAATATTTTCCTTTCCCTTTTCGCAAAGACTATTTCGAATGCCAAGCTGGTTGCCAAGGTAAACAGACTTGCCTATGACGATATTATTGACAGTCTGGACATCGGAAGTGTTATTTACCCGAAATACATTACTGCAGATTATATTTTGCAGTATGTAAGAGCAACTCAGAATTCCATTGGAAGTAATGTGGAGACCTTGTATCACATTCTGGATGGAAAGGCAGAAGCCCTGGAATTTAAGATCTGTGATAATTCACCTATTGTAGGAAGGACATTGTCCGAACTGAATCTGAAGAAGAATCTTCTGGTTGGATGTCTTTACCGGGATGGCAGTGTGCGCATTCCCCGTGGACATGATGCCCTGGAAATTGGAGACAGAGTTGTAATTGTTACCACTAACAGAGGTCTTCGTGATATCAACGATATACTTGCAAAGTAAAGGAGTCCGGACATGAATTATTCCATGATATCTTATATTCTTGGCTGGATCTTCAATTTTGAAGCGGCATTTATGATTTTGCCAGGAATAACAGCAATCATTTACCGGGAAAAAAATGGTCTGGCATTTCTGATCACGATGCTGATCTGCCTGACAATCGGAATTCCGCTTACCAGGAGAAAAAGAAAAAAGCAAAGTATTCCATGCCAAAGAGGGTGCTGTTACAGTTGCTCTCAGCTGGCTGGTACTCAGTATTGCAGGAGCCCTTCCTTTTATTATTTCAGGAAGTATTCCCCATCCTATAGATGCAATATTTGAGACTGTTTCCGGTTTTACCACGACTGGAGCCAGTATTTTGAGTGATGTGGAAGCTCTGTCTCACTGTATGCTGATCTGGAGAAGCTTTACCCACTGGATTGGCGGAATGGGAGTACTGGTATTTATTCTCTGCCTGCTGCCTCTTACCGGTGGATACCACATGAATCTGATGAAAGCAGAGAGCCCGGGACCGTCTGTCAGCAAATTGGTGCCGAAGGTACAGTCCACAGCCAAGATTTTGTATACCATATACATTATTCTGACTATTGTGGAGATCATTTTTCCTTCTCATTGGAAAAATGCCTCTGTTTGATACATTGTGCCTTAGTTTTGGTACCGCAGGTACCGGTGGTTTTGGTATCAAAAATGACAGTATTGCAAGCTACAGCACGTATAATCAGGTGGTGATTACGGTCTTTATGATTCTTTTTGGAATCAACTTTAATGCCTATTATCTGCTTCTGACGAAGAAAGTAATGCAGGCATCCAAGAATGAAGAGGTACGTTACTATCTGGGGATTATTGGCTTGGCCATTGTAGCTATCGCTATTAATACAAGAGAAATGTTCACAAGCTTTGGAAGAGCTTTCCAGCAGGCTGCTTTCCAGGTGGGTTCCATCATTACGACTACTGGATATGCTACCACAGATTTCAATGTGTGGCCGGTATTTTCCAAGACTATTCTGGTTATCCTTATGTTTGTGGGAGCCTGTGCAGGAAGTACAGGCGGCGGTATCAAGGTATCCCGTCTTCTGATCCTGTGTAAATCTGCACGCAAGGAACTGCAGCTGTATCTGCACCCAAATGCAGTGAAGAAAATCAAGATGGATGATAAGGCGATTCCCCATGAGGTGGTGAGAGCTACAAACATGTTCCTGTTTGTGTATATTATGATTTTTGTTACTTCACTGTTGATTATAAGCCTGGACAATCTGGATATGGTTTCCAATTTCACCGCGATCGCAGCCACTTTGAATAATATAGGACCTGGTCTTGGAGCTGTGGGACCTACCGGGAACTTTAATACGTATTCTTATATTTCCAAGGCTGTTATGATCTTTGATATGCTGGCAGGAAGGCTTGAAGTATTCCCGCTGTTACTTTTGTTTAAGAGAGATACCTGGAGAAAGTTCTGAAAACTGACAAATAAAAAAACTCCTCAAATTAACACGCTCTAAAGAATGTTAATTTGAGGAGTCTTTATTTGCGTAAGCAACGAACAGGAGCCTGTTTGGTCTTACTTGTCCATAGTATAAGGCTCATCTGCCGGATATCCTCCTGCCGCTTTCTGCATTCCACGCGGCAGTGCATCCTGGAAGTACGCCAGTCCGCATCTTTATTGCGGTAATCAAACTTATCGCAGAACCAGTCCAGATCATCAGAAAGCCTTTGCATATTCTGCTCCATCATTGGGAAAAGGATAGTGTAAAAGGCTTTTTTTCTCTTTATCAGATAAAGCACTTTCAGCTGTTTCAACCAGATCTCCGAAATGGGGAATGCAAAATCCCTTACAGGTTTCAAAAAGCGGGAGAAATTCCTGATTTTTTTTAAACAGTTCAAAAAAAGTATTCAGATATCTTGCGTAGGTATCTTTATAAAAATTGCAGATATAGCAGGTATCTTCCTGTTCTTTTACCCATGTGTCAAGAGAAGTCTTCGGTGCATCTGTATCTGTGTTTCTCTTCTTAAATCTGGAAAAAACGGAAGCCCTGGAAGGGGCGAAAATCCTGATCTGTTCATGAAGTTCTTTTGTTTTGTACTGAAAATGGGTTTTCAGAATCAGCCCTGTACCCAGACGGTTTCCATAGTCATACATTTTCTTATAGTGTGTACGGCAAAAGCCCATTTTATCAGTTTCTGCCCGTACATCGTCTTCCATATAAGATGCACCGGCACCTAAAACGAAATCCATGGCATGCTGTTCCAGCTGGCGCTCCACAAAACAGAAAGGGCATTCGTCCTCTGCTTTAAAAAGCATCCATCAGGGGAATGGTATATAATTTTTTCTTTCATCTGTAAGGTCTCCTTCAGGATTTTAATGTATAAGTCTATAATTTCTCAACATCTGCTCCATGGATAAATGCCTGCAAAATACAGTCTATCGTCCGATGAAGATAAGGACGGTATTCAGCAAGACTGACTGGCTGGGAGTGAAGAATACAGCTGTAACTTGTGGAACTTACCAGTTCAATAATGGTAAAAAAAGAAGCAGCTCCGGGGAATCATACTGTACATCAGATTGATCCAGAAGATTGAGATATTCCTGAAAAAATGGAAAATCATCGTCATCTGCCTGTTCCTGAAACGCATCCTTAAAAACTCCCCAGGACAGATTCTTGGAAATAAAGCCAAGCAGACTACTCTCAGTTTCCAACCTGTCCAGAATATTATCTACAATAAAATGAAGCTGCGCAGTGAAACCGGTAATGTGGGAGGCTTCCAGAGCGACATGCGCCTCGGAAAAAAGTTCGCCGGCTTTGTGAGAGATCAACTTATTTCGAATATCATATTTATCTTTAAAATAGAGGTAAAAAAGTTCCTTTGGCAACTCCTGCATTTTCCACAATATCGGAAATGGTTGTCTTGGCAAGCCCCTTAGTGGTAAAAAGTTCAAAGGCAGTGTTGAAAAGAGCACTTTTCTTTCTTTTTTTATTTAACTCCAGTTTTCCCATGCCAGTTCCTCCTAAGCTTATATCTGTCAGACATTCTATAAATAAAAGTTTACTGTCTCTTCCAGCAGCAATAAAAGTCGGTTGTTACAATTACAGCTTCACTATCTGAACTTTTCTTGATAATTATGGTGGTTTATTTCTATTTTAAACAAAAATGACCAAAAGTCAATATCAAAACAGGAAAAGATTTGGGTAAAAAGCAGATATTGACTACTGGTCAGTTTTGTTGTATAACTTTCATAGGCTAAGAGATGACTAACTGATGTCGGGAAAACAGATACGCTGCAGGACAGCGGGAGGAGTTTGCAGACGTCAGATATTTAACTAAGAATTAAGGAGTTGGCTAACATGAATCGAAATAAAAAAATTCTGAATGTTACAATGGCTGCCGGAATGGCTGCAGTCCTTGAACTACACCGGTAATTGCTGCAGCACAGGAAGCAGACAATGGAGTATCCAAGGAAGAAACCGTATATGTAAACGCCACTGCAGAAGGTGAAATAAAAGTCACATCACCGTGTCTGACTGGCTGAAGAATTCCGGATCAGCAGAGGGAGATGTATCCGATGTATCTGACCTGAAGGAATCAAAAATGTAAAGGTGATGAAACCTTTACCCAGGATGGCGACAAGGTTACATGGAATACAGACAGCAGTGATATTTATTATCAGGAACTTCCAACAAGGAACTTCCGGTAGATATGAAGATCAAATATTATCTGGATGACCAGGAAATTACTCCAGAGGAACTTGCAGGCAAGAGTGGACATCTTCGTATGGAAGTTTCTTATACAAACAAATCCAAAAAGACAGTAAAAGTTGATAAAAAAGACGTAGAAGTTTATTCTCCGTTTGTTATGGTAACCGGAATGATCCTTTCTTCCGATAATTTTTCCAATGTTACCATTGATAATGGAAAGGTGATTTCCGATGGCGACAAGGAAATGGTTGTAGGAGTTGCAGTTCCAGGTTTAAAGGACAGCCTGGATTTAAGCGGTGACCTTTCCGATAAGATTGATATTCCGGAAGGATTTACCATGGAAGCTGATGTTACAGACTGTACTATGGGAAATACTTTCACCATGGCAGTTACAGATCTGCTCAGCAGTCTGAATCTTGAAGATTCCGATGATCTGGATGAGCTTCAGGATTCCCTGGATGAACTGGATGATGCAGCAGTGAAGCTGGTAGATGGATCTAAGGATCTTTTTGATGGAACTAAGAAGCTTTATGATGGAACGAAAGATCTTTATGATGGAACCGAAGATCTGAAAGACGGAACCAGCCAGCTTTATGATGGAGCTAAAGACCTGGATGACGGCGCTAAGACTCTGAAAGATGGAACCAGCCAGCTTTATGATGGAAGTAAAGACCTGGATGACGGAGCCAGCCAGCTTTACGACGGAGCCAAGACTCTTAATACAGGAGCCGGTCAGCTTTATGATGGAACTACTTCCTTATACAGTGGAACAAAGACTCTGTACGATGGAACCAGAACTCTTTATGGCGGAGCCAATACACTGGCTTCCAGTTACAATGAATTTGATGCTGGTGTGGCAAGTGCCAAGACTGGTGCTTCCCAGTTAAACAGCGGTGCAAAAACATTGCAGAGCGGTATTTCCCAGTATACTGCAGGGGTAGATTCACTGGCTTCTGGTGTGAACAGCTACACAGAAGGTGTTGATACTGTAAACAGCAACATGGCAGAGTACAATAAAGGAATGAAATCCCTGACAGATGGTGTGAACAAATATGTGGCTGGTGGAAATCAGCTGGCAGACAGTGTAACCGCTTATGTAAATGGTGCAACTCAGCTGACTGACGGAGTAAGCACTTATGTAAGCGGTGCAAGTGCCCTGGCGCAGGGAACTAAGGACTATGTAAGTGGAACATCTGCACTGGTTGAAGGGGTAGGACAGCTGGCACCTGGAATCCAGCAGGCTTCAGAAGGAATCAGCGCTGCTTCCGCAAAACTTACAGAAATTGCCAAGAATGTAGCAGCTGCAAAGCCGGAAACAATGGTGAAGAGCCTGAATCAGTATGCAGATGGAGCTGATTCCCTGGCTGATGGTGTAACAGAATACGTTGGAAAAGTAGGTGAGGCTGCTTCTGGAGCAGCAAGTGTTGCAGAGGGGGCAAAGAGCCTGGCTGACGGTACAGCTGCTCTTGTTTCCGGTGCAACTCAGGTAAAAGACGGAATTGGAAAATTAAAAGAAAGGAACAAGCTATTCAATCAGTCAGATCGGCGATAGTGCCTCTAAGACAATGAATGATTCCGCAGCAAGCATCCGTGAGGCAGCTGCCCAGATTGAGACTACGGTTACTGCACAGTCCGCAGGGGTATCTACAGATGCTGCCGCTGGTGCAATCAGTGCAACCCAGAGCTCTATGAGCAGTGCAATCGCAACTTTGCAGGGAGCACTTGGAACAGAGGGACTTGACGAAGGAACTGCAGCAGCTATTAATTCTGCAATCGAGCAGTTAAATGCAGGTCTTGGAAATGCTTCTGCAGCTCAGGGTGAGCTGGGTAACATTCAGGCTCAGTCACAGGTAGCTGTCCAGGCTGAGACAAACGGAAGCAGTGTTCAGGAATCCTTAAATGCGATTGCGTCCACCCTGGAAGGTGCAGCTGGCAGTATTTCAGAAGCAGCATCAGCGAGCTCTTCAACTTTAGCTGGTGAAGCAGATAAACTGATTGCAGGTGCAGCTTCTGTTGAATCAGGAGCCCAGACCGCAAATGCAGGAGCCGCACAGCTGAGCACAGGTGCTGATTCCCTGAACAGTGGAATGGCACAGCTGAAGGAAGCAGGTGAAGGTCAGTTATCTACAGGAGCATCAAATCTGAAAGCAGCCGGAACGCAGGTAAGAGAGAGTCTGACAGCAGTAAGCAGTCTGGTTGCAGGACTTGGAGATCTTTCTTCTATGACAGATTCTGTGAATCAGTTAGCAGAAGGTGCAAAACAGATTTCAGAAGGAAATGAGAAGCTTCAGGCTGGCTATAAACAGTTACAGGATACCAAGGCTGCTGAGACACTTACAAGCGGAGCAGATCAGATCCTTAACAGTGAGAAGACTATTACAGATGGAATCAATACCCTTCAGGGCAAGGATAATGCCAACGCAACAGCACTTCTCAGTGGCGCAAGTACATTAAAGAGTGCAAAGGAAAGCCTTGATGCAGGTATCAGTTCAATCAGCAAAGCAACTGGCAAGCTGGTAACTGGTGTTGGTCAGATTGCAGCTAACAGTGTGGCACTGAGAAGCGGAGCTTCTCAGCTGACAGCAAGCAGTGATACCCTGAATAGTGGAGCATCCCAGCTGACAGCAGGAACCAAGAGCCTTGTAGGCGGAGCAGGTACATTAGTAGCAGCCAGTGGACAGGTAAAATCCGGTATTGCACAGCTAAAGAACGGTGCTGCAGATCTGAGAAGCGGAGCTTCCCAGTTAAGAAGCGGTGCAAACAGTGTTAATAATGGAACTCGTGAATTGAAGAGTGGTACATCTTCTTTAGTAAGCGGAACAAAAGATCTGAAAGACGGAACCAAGACTTTGAAAGATGGAGCTAAGGATCTGAATGATGGAGCTAAGACTCTGAAAGACGGAACAAGCAGTCTGAAAGATGGAGCTAAGACCCTGGATGATGGAGCAAAAGACCTGAAGGATGGGGCAAAAGATCTGAAAGACGGAGCTAAGGATCTGAAGGATGGAGCAAAAGATCTGAAAGACGGTGAGAAAGAGTTCTATGATGATGGTATCAAGAAACTGAAAGATACTATGGAAGAGGATTTCCAGAGTGTTCTGGATCGTCTGGAAGCACTCCAGTCTGATGATGCTGCTTATACATCCTTCACAGGAAAAAGATGTTTCCATGAGTGGCAACGTGAAGTTCATTATTGAAACAGAAGGCTTCGATGATGGCAGTGAAGACTGATCTTAAGCAGGTCAGATATAAATTTCTATAAGGAAACAGAGAAGGGCAGGAGAGTATCCTGCTCTTTTTCTATTACGGGATAAACCCTGCAGCCGTTACCGGTCACAGAGTAACAGCACCTTTGGGTTGCACCTGCAAAAAGAGTCTGCTATAATGAAAAACAATTAAGGAAATAAAAGAGTTTATATAAAAAATGAACAGAAAAAGGTGATAAAGTGGATATTGCGAAAAAGAAAAAAGCAAGTATCCGGTCAGGAAAGAAAAAAGGCAGGTCCTGGCTATAAGTCCAAGATCAAAATGAAAAAGGCGAAATCAGATTACTATGATTTTAATCTGGTCGCAGTAATCATATTGATCATGTGCTTTGGTCTGATCATGCTTTACAGTACAAGCTCTTACATGGCTCAGATTAATGAAGGGGACGATATGTTCTATTTCAAAAAACAGGCAATGTACAGTATTGGCTGTCTTGTGCTGGCAATTATAGTGTCCTATTTTGATTATCATATTCTGGCGAAATTTCCGTTTTTGATCTATGGAGCAGCCGCTGTTCTCATGGTGCTGGTAAAGACTCCCCTGGGAGTCACCTCTCATGGAGCGAGAAGATGGCTGAAGCTTGGGGTACAGTTTCAGCCGGCAGAGATTGCAAAGATTGCAGTGATCATCACATTGTCCTATCTGATCGTCAAAATGGGAAAGAGAGTGGAAACCCTGAAAGCTACTATGGTACTTCTGGGAATGGGCGGCATTCAGGCACTGTTTGCATATGTGTTTACGGATAACCTGAGTACTGCTATGATTATTTTGGGGATTACCGTAGGTCTGGTGTTTATCGCACATCCAAAAACAAAACCATTTGTTATCCTTTGCTGTTGTTGCGGTTATTCTGGTGGCAATCCTGGTATACAGTCTTTCCCATATGGATCAGAGCTCTAACTTCCGTTTACGTCGTATTCAGGTATGGCTTCATCCAGAGGATTATGCAAGCGGAGATGGCTATCAGACTCTGCAGGCTTTGTATGCAATTGGTTCAGGAGGTTTCTTTGGCAGAGGTCTTGGAAACAGTATTCAGAAGCTTGGAAGTGTGCCTGAGGCACAGAATGACATGATATTTTCCATTATTTGTGAAGAACTGGGGATTTTTGGCGCGATCATGGTTTTGGCGTTGTTTGGTTATCTGTTGTACAGATTGTTTTTTGTTGCACAGAATGCACCGGATATGTTTGGCTCCCTGCTTGTGAGCGGCGTTTTTGTACATATCGCTTTGCAGGTTATTATGAACGTGGCTGTTGTGCTGAACATCATGCCAAATACAGGTGTTACTTTGCCGTTTATCAGTTATGGAGGTACATCAATCCTGTTCCTGATGGCAGAGATGGGACTGGCATTGAGTGTGGCCAGACAGATTAAATTCCAGGAGCCGGAATTTATCCTATAATTCTCTTGACAAATGAGCCAGCAGATTATATACTTTTCCGCAGTGTATGACATACGGCTGATGGAAGCCGGTTTTCGAGATATTTATTAAAGGAGAATGAGCAATGTTAGAAAAGATGAGTGAAATGATCGCAGAGCAGCTTAACTGCGACGCAGAGACAATTACAGCAGATACTTCTTTCAAAGGATGACCTGGGAGCAGATTCCCTTGACCTCTTCGAGCTTGTTATGGCTCTGGAAGACGAGTACAACATCGAGATTCCGGCAGAGGAGCTTACAGAGCTGAACACAGTTGGTGATGTAATCGACTATCTGAGAGATAAAGGAATCGATGCTTAATTTTTTCGCAGAAGATGATCTCCCGCTACTGTTCACTGGTAATATTCCGCGAGGTGTTTCTGTGAACAAAGTTCAAGAAAACCCGAGAATTAAGTTTGCGCAGCAAACGCTACTTCTTGTGCTTGTCACAAGAAGGTTCGTCTTTCTGTGCATCGCGAAGCGCGTTACGGTGAACGGAGTGAACGTAACGATCTCCCTGAGGCTGGGCTTCAGGGGGTTTTTCTATGGACATTTTGAATGGATTAGGTATATAATGTGAAAGGCAATTGCCATCACGGAATGGCAGCAGAAGATAAGAAAGAATAAACAGGGAGAATAGAGAAGACATGACTAAGATCAGAACCAGATTTGCACCAAGCCCTACTGGCAGAATGCATGTTGGAAATTTACGTACTGCGTTATACGCATATCTTATTACAAAGCATGAAGGCGGAGATTTCATTCTTCGGATTGAGGATACAGACCAGGAGCGCTATGTAGAGGGCGCTGTAGATATTATTTATCGTACTATGGAGAAGACTGGTCTTATTCATGACGAAGGTCCGGATAAGGACGGTGGATATGGCCCATATGTACAGAGCGAGCGCCAGGCACAGGGATTTATCATGAAATATGCCAGACAGCTTGTAGACCAGGGCGATGCATACTACTGCTTCTGCCAGAAGGAAGAATTAGAGAGCATGAAGCGCGTGGTAGCAGGCAAGGAGATTTCCATTTATGACAAACGCTGCCTGAAGCTTTCCAAGGAAGAAGTTCAGCGCCGTCTGGATGCAGGTGAGCCGCATGTTATCCGCTTCAATATGCCAACAGAGGGAACCACTACATTCCATGATGTAATTTACGGGGATATTACAGTAAACAATGAGGAGCTTGAGGATCTGATCCTGATCAAATCTGACGGATATCCGACTTATAATTTTGCTAACGTTGTAGACGATCATCTTATGGGAATCACACATGTAGTCAGAGGCAATGAATATCTTTCCTCTTCCCCGAAATACAACCGTATCTATGAAGCATTCGGCTGGGATATTCCGGTTTATGTACATTGTCCACTGATCACGGATGAAACTCACGCCAAATTGTCCAAACGTTCCGGACATTCTTCATATGAAGACCTTCTGGATCAGGGATTTGTTACAGAGGCAATTGTAAACTATGTTGCACTTCTGGGATGGAGTCCGGCAGATAATAACGAGATCTTCAGTCTCAAGGAACTGGTTGAAAAATTTGATTATCATCATATCAGCAAATCACCGGCCGTATTCGATATTAACAAGCTTCGCTGGATGAATGGCGAGTATATTAAGAAAATGGATCCGGAAGAATTCTATGAGAGAGCACTTCCATATATGAAGGAAGTTCTGAAGGGAGACTTTAACTTTAAGAAAATTGCAGGAATGGTTCAGACCAGAATCGAAACATTCCCTGACATTCCGGCTCTGATTGACTTCTTTGAGGAAGTACCGGAATATGATTCCGCCATGTACTGCCATAAGAAAATGAAAACAAAAGAAGAGACTTCTCTTACAGTTCTGAAAGAAGTTCTTCCGCTTCTGGAAGCTCAGGAGGATTATACCAATGATCCGCTGTTCGCTTCCTTAAGCGAATTTGTAAAAGAAAAAGGATATAAGAACGGATACGTAATGTGGCCTCTGCGTACTGCTGTTTCCGGCAAGCAGATGACGCCGGCCGGTGCTACTGAGATCATGGAGATCATTGGCAAGGATGAGACAATCCGCCGTGTGAAAGCAGCAATCGAGAAGCTTGAGAATCTGTAATGAAGAATCTGTCTCAATAATCCAGTTATGAAAAAAATCCATCTCAATTAAGGGCAATCGCCCACCTGTCAGGACCTATGATGGTTCTGGCAGGCCCCGGTTCGGGGAAAACTTCAGTGATCGTTGAAAGAACTGCATATATGACTGGTGAGGGGAAATACCGGCGTCCTCTGTTCTTGTTGTAACCTTTTCCCGGGCTGCAGCAAAAGAGATGAGAGAGAACGTTTTCTGAAGTTTACCGGACAGACATCCACGGCTGTTACCTTCGGAACCTTTCACGGTGTTTTTTACGGAATCCTGAAGCAGGCTTATGGACTTGGTGCCGGCAATATTTTGTCAGAAGAAGAAAAATATGACATTTTAAAAGAAATGACTCTGGAATTTGGTCAGGAACTGGCTCAGGAGGGAGATTTCCAGGAGGATGTGGCAAAGGAAATCAGCGTGGTAAAAGGGGGAGGATTTCCTTGGATCACTATTATTCTTCCTGCTGCCCGGATGAGATATTCCGCCAGATTTATAATGGGTATCAGAAGGCTTTGCGCCAGAGAAGAAAAAACTGGATTTCGATGACATGCTTCTTTGCTGCTATGAACTTTTTGTCAAGAGAAAAGATATCCTGGCGGCATGGCAAAACAAATTCCAATACATTATGGTAGATGAATTTCAGGATATCAACCATCTCCAGTATGATATTGTAAGGATGCTGGCAAAGCCCAGGGATAACCTGTTCATAGTGGGAGACGATGATCAGTCTATTTATCATTTTCGTGGCGCCAAGCCAGAGATCATGCTGAACTTTACCAAAGATTATCCTAAGGCAGAAACGGTTCTTTTGGACATTAATTATCGCTGTACGAAAAATGTACTTCAGGCAGCCATGAATGTGGTGGGCTGCAATCAGATCCGCTTTAAGAAGAGGCTGTCTACGCCAAATGAGCAGGGAAAACCTGTGAAAGTGATGGAATTTGACAATCCAAGAGAAGAGTATGTGAAGATTGCCGCCTTTTTGAAGAAACGGCTGGAGGCAGGAGAGAATCTGGAGGATACTGCAGTGCTTTTTCGCACCAATCAGGAGGCAGAGGGGCTTGTTGGAGCTCTGATGGAGTACCAGATTCCTTTTACCATGAAAGAACAGCTGCCCAATCTGTTCCGGCATTGGATCAGCAGAAACCTGATGGCATATCTGAAAATGGCAGCAGGAGACAGGACGCGAAAGCTTTTCCTGGAAATCATGAACCGCCCCAACCGGTATATAGCAAGGGATGCCCTGACTCAGACCACAATCTCATTTTCTGCACTGAGAGATTTCTATAAAGATAAAGACTGGATGTGCGACAGGATTACCACACTGGAAACACATCTTCGGATTCTTTCCACTTTAGCACCCTATGCTGCAGTGAATTTTATCCGAAAAGGAATGGGCTACGAGCAGTATCTGATTGAATATGCCCAGTACCGTAAAATTCGTCCAGAGGAGCTCCTTGAGGTCCTTGACCGCATACAGGAAAGTGCCAAAGGCATGAAAACCCTGGAAGAGTGGGAAAACTACATAGAGGATTACACAAAGAAACTGGCTGAACAGGCGAAAAAACAGGAGACGAAAAGGGAAGGGATTGTAATTTCCACCCTTCATGCGGTAAAAGGTCTGGAATATGATATTATGTATATTCTGAATGTTAATGAAGGAAGCATTCCCTATAAAAAAAGCTGTTCTGGCAGAGTCCTTGGAAGAAGAACGCCGGCTTTTTTTATGTAGGCATGACCAGGGCAAGGAAAGAACTTATGCTCTGTTATGTGCGCCGTCAGTACGATAAAGAGCGTGACCCTTCACGGTTCCTGGAAGAAACCGGGCTGTTCTAATTTCCTCTTGTAAACGTAAACCTGATAAAGTATAATGATGTCTGTTGTGAAATTATAACAAAAAAAGAGGTAACTATTCAGGAGACAGTATTCCGCGAGGTTGTTTTTGTGAACACAGTTCACAGAAAGCCCGGGAATTGCGGCGTGAAATCATGGAAAGTATGATTTTTTGTGTATCGCGAAGCATGCAATTGTAAAGCATGTAATTGTGAAGGTACGGAACAGTTACCAAAAGAGTACTATTGCGGAAGCAGTGCAGATAAATGAAGAAAAAGATGAAATGGAGAAACCGCATTTTCTGGCTCAGGATCCTGATCATGGTTCTGGTCATTGTGGGATCTTATCTGGCATATGCCTTTATATACAGAGGCAGAAATGAGCCTCCCACCAAGAGGAAAACCACCAATCAGGAAGCGGCTTACTATACTCTTCGTGGACAGATCCAGATGCTTTCCCAGAAAGAAGAGCTGATGGCATTTGCCTTTGAAGACAGGAAAAAAAGAGCGGGAATACGGAACTTATATTATTCCCGGTCTGAAAGCAACACAAACCCTTCTTACCAGTGAGGGTGATATGCCGGCCATGTGTACCACTATGACACCGCAAGGTTTGGCAGTAACAGAGGATTATGTTTTTGTAAGTGCCTATTGTCATGCAAAAAGCATAATTCTGTGATCTATATGATTAACAAAGAATCGCACCGTTTTATAAAAGAAATTATTTTGCCCGGACAGCCACATGTTGGCGGTCTGGCGTATGACAGTGAACATCAGATTCTGTGGTATTCTTCAAATACGCAGGAACTTGCCCAGGCAGTGAGCCTTACCATGGAATCTATCGAAAATTATGACTATGATGCAGGAAGGCATCCTATCGCGACCAACCAGGTAGCCAGCCTTTACGGAATCGTCCGTGATTCCTTTATGACCTTTTATGATGGGTGTCTGTACGTTGGCTGCTTTACAAAATATACAGACAGTGCAATTGCAAGATATGCAGTAGATGATCAGGGAAACCTGATAAATACTATGGATGAAGGTCTGGGAATGAACTTTGGGATGGCAGTTCCCCTTGATTATTCCACCATTTCCGAACAGGCCCAGGGAATGACTTTTTATAACGACAAGCTTCTTTTGTCTCATTCCTTTGGAATTCTGCCTTCCAGAGTGGTATTTTATGAGAAATCCGATAAAAGGCTTTATGTAGATGAGAATTCTGCTGTCAGTTATCGGTTTCCGGAACGAATCGAACAGATTTTTGTGGATGGGGATGACTTGTACGTGCTGTTTGAATCCGCTGCTTATGCATATAGTTCAGCGTCTATGAATATTGTGGACAGGGTTTTAAAACTGAGCCTTCCCAGAATGGAAGAATACCAGCAGAGCATACAGAGTAATGTGAGCCAGTATTAGAATGCCTTTTCAAACACGCTCTAGAGCCTGTAAATCTGGTGGATTTATTTAAGAATGAATCCGGGATTGTCCACATATATTAAAATTGAGAGGTGATACAACATAGAAGCAGAGCAGATTCAGAACCTGTTTGCAGGCAATATCCGCAGACTGTTGATGAATGCAAACCTTGATTATGACAAAATATATGAGATACGGTTAAGAGTAGGACGACCGCTGTTCTACACCTATGACGGAGGTGAGGGTTTCCTTACCGACCATGATGGCAAATACGTGGTGACAAGGGAAGATCTGAAGGAAACCATGGAATATATAAGTGGTTATTCCCTTTATTCCTATGAAGATGAAATGCGCCAGGGATTTCTCACTGTTCAGGGGGTCATCGGGTAGGTGTTACCGGAAAGGTGATTCTTGACGGCAATGAGATCCAGGGAATGAAATATATTTCCTGTATCAATGTACGTCTGGCTGACGAAGTGGTAGGCTGCGCAGACCAGGTGATGCCCTATATCCGCAAAAAGACTGGGTAGCCCATACTTTGATCGTTTCTCCGCCAAGAGGAGGGAAAACAACCTTGCTCCGGGATATTATCCGTCAGCTGAGCAATGGTGAGGAAAAGAAAAAAATGCCGGGGGTAACGGTTGGCGTTGTAGATGAGAGAAGTGAGCTTGCCGGCTCCTATCAGGGAGTTCCACAAGAATGACCTTGGCATGCGTACGGATGTGCTGGACGGCTGTCCGAAGGCAGAAGGGATGGAAATGCTGATCCGTTCTATGTCCCCGGCAGTTGTGGCTGTAGACGAACTGGGACGGAAAGAAGACTTTAAAGCTGTGGAATCTGTGATCCACAGTGGATGTAAAGTGATCGCCACTGCTCATGGAAATTCCATTGAGGACGTGATCCATCAGCCTTATTTTGAAAGAAGCTGGTGAGAAGAAGAGTGTTTGAACGGTATATTTTCCTGGACAAGGGAGAACATGCAGGAACCATACTTGGAATTTATGACAGAAATGGGAGGCCTTGTTGAAAACAGCAGGAATCATTCTGATCCTTTTTTCCGGAACAGGTCTTGGGCTGTGTAAAAAGCATGGAACTGACAGCCAGACTGAAAATTCTGGAAAAACTGGCGCAGCTTCTTCTGTTACTGAAAGGGGAAATCCGCTGCACAGGGGCGACGTTGGAAGATGCCTTTCTTGATGCTGCAGCAAAATGCCAGGAGAGTACAGGCTTTTTCTCAAAGAAACTGCAGGATGGCTTCAGCAGCGGTCTGGAATTACCTTTGATGAGATTTTCAGGGAGTGCGCGGTAAGACTGCTTCCCTTCACAGGCTTTCAGAGGGAAGAGCGGGAAAAAAGCTTTCTTTCTCTGGGCGAAAAACTGGGATATCTGGACAGGGAAATGCAGGTGGCACAGCTGACACTTCTGGAGGAAGAGTTAGGCTACAGGATAAAGACTCTGAAAAGTGCTATGCCAAAGCAGCAGAAAACATATCAGAGCATGGGAATTCTGGGCGGAATTCTGCTGGCAGTCCTGTTGTGGTAGATTTCATAAAATATCTGGGAAAATTGCCTGGGAAACGATTATGTAAAGGCAGATAACGGTAAGAAAGGAGGCCCCCTTGGAAGTCAGTATTATTTTTAAAATAGCTGCTGTGGGGATTCTGGTCTCCGTACTTTCTCAGGTTCTGAAGCACAGCGGCAGAGAGGAACAGGCTTTTAGTCAGCCTGGCAGGGCTCCTTGTGGTACTCTTCTGGATCGTGCCATATATTTATGAGCTGTTTGACAGCATAAAAAATTATTTGAATTGTGATCTGATTCACCAATATCCTGTCACCTGTGTTCAGGAGGTGGAAAATGGACATTATAAAGATTTCGTTACTAGGCGTATGCGGTGTTATTCTTGGATTTCTTATGAAGGGAACCAAACCGGAATACGCTTGTTTTATTACAGTTGGAATTGGTCTTGTGATCATGGGACTTGCTGTGGGGAAAATTTATTACCTGTTTGAATCTCTGGGGAAAAATCCAGGAGACACTTCCAGTGGATACGGAATATATTTCAATGATCGGAATTACCTACATCGGCCAGTTTGCCTCCGGAATCTGTAAAGATGCAGGCTGCCAGCACAACAGCGGCTCAGATCGAGCTGTTCTGTAAATTGTCGGTGATGGTGCTGAGCATGCCGGTGCTTATGGCGCTTCTGAAGACGATTCAGGAGTTCATGGTATGAGGTTCTGGAGAAAAAAAAAAAATGGCAGGTAATTGCTGCATTGTTGTTTGCAGTATGGATTCTGATGGGAACCAGAAAAATAAATGTAAATGCAGAGAGCATGGAAACAGAGAGTTTTACAGGTGAAAAGCAGTCGAAACAGAGGAAGAAACAACGGAGAAAACAGTAACAGCAGGTATTGGCTATCGTGCAGCTTCCGCTGATTCTGAGGGCATTACGGAGCAGCTGGTTTCGGACATGTCTTTCGAACAGGTACAAACTTTAATGGATGAAATGTTGGGAGAGGACAGCTTCTCCATAGGAACAGCATTAAAAAACATGATAAACGGCGAAACAGTATTTTCAAAAAGAGGCGGTGCAGCAATTTCTGCGCAGCCTCTTTTTTGACCGGCTGGAAAAAGAACGGGCTAATTTTTTTTCGCATTCTTCTTCTGGTGCTGGCAGCTGCTGTTTTTACAAATTTTGCAGAGGTATTTGAAAACAGCCAGATTGGAGAGGTAAGTTTTTACATGGTATATCTTTTATTATTTACCATTCTGATGAACAGCTATCAGCAGCTTGGAGTTTCTCTTGGAAAACAGCTGGAATGGATGACTCAGTTTATGAAAGGCCTGGCACCTGCTTATTTCGTGGCAGTTTCAGCAGCATCGGGAGCTGTCACGGCATCTGTATTTTATCAGGGGGTTCTTCTTCTGGTGTGGCTGGTGGAATGGCTTCTTCTCACTTTGATTCTGCCAGGGGCTAATCTGTATGTTCTTCTTTTGTATGGTGAACCATCTTTCCAAAGAGGATATGTTAAGCAAGATGGCAGAGCTTCTGGAAACTATGATCAGCTGGAGCCTGAAAACCATGCTTGGGGCTGTCCTTGGGCTTCAGGCGGTACGAGGATTGGTTGCGCCTGCCATGGATGCCATCAAACGAACTGCCCTGGGCAGAACTGCCGGAGCAATTCCGGCTGTGGGAAATGCCGTAAATGCGGTAACAGAATTGATTCTGGCAGGGCACTGCTTGTGAAAAACTGTCTTGGAGCAATGGCGGTGGTGGTTCTGCTTCTTGCAGGAGCCGGACCTGTGATTCATTATGGTCTCCTATCTCTTAGCTTTCGCTTCCTTGGTGCAGTGGCACAGCCTGTATCAGACAAACGAATCGTAGGCTGTCTTGGCACAATGGGAGAAGGCTGTGCTCTGCTTCTGCGGATCATGCTGACTGCGGAAATTCTGTGTGTGCTTACCTTTATAGTTCTCATGGCGTCTGTAGGCGGATAAAAGTAACAGTAAGCGGAAATGAACCATAATAACCTGAGCATATGACTGTATGGGACCAAAATGGATGCGGGAAGTGATATATTATGAAAGAAGCCATCTGCAGCTGGATCAAATGCCTTGCCATATTTTATATTCTGTTGACTATGCTCATCCATCTGGTGCCTACCGGGAAATATCAGCGTTATGTGCGTTTTTTTATGGGACTTTTGCTGATGGTTATGCTGATCACTCCCATGCTTTCCATTCTGGAAAAAGCTAAGACACTGCCGGAAAGCTTTTCCAGCCTTTTTACCAGCAGGAAAGAAAAAAGCGGCTCACTCTTGATCTGGAAAATCTTCAGAAAAAGCCTTCTGGAAAAAAGGTGTGGAGGAGCAGCTTGAGAAAAATATTCCGGAATCTTTGAAAAAGAAAGGCATAGAAGTGACGGCATGCAAAGTACATATAGAAGGGGAGCTGTTAAAAGTCTGCCTGTGGACGAAGGAGGTGCCAGATGGAGAGCTTGAGAGGGGGATAAAAGATGAACTTTGCAGCAAACTGGGGGAATCAGGAAGAAAACTGTGAACAATGGGTGATCCTTCTCCTTTTGGGACTTCTGCTTACGGTAATTGCACTTCCGGTATCCGATAAAAAGGATAGCTCCCCGGAAGTAAAAAGCAGTTCCTTTTTTTCAGCTTCTTCTGAGGAAAATACAGATGCAGAACGAACAGTTCTGGAGAAAAACTGGAAGATCTTTTTATCCCAGACAGAAGGAGTGGGAAAAGTGCGGGTGCTCCTTTATGACGGGGGAAGAAAAAGACAGCAGCAGTTTCTACGATTCCGGAAATCAGGCGGTGACCGGAGTGCTGATCGCGGCGGAAGGAGCAGATAATTCTGTGGTTTCCAGGAATATTGTAGAAGGAGTTATGGCATTATTTCAGCTGGATGCCCATAAAATTAAAGTAATGAAAATGAAATGAGGAGAGGTAAAGTGAAAAAAGATTCTGAAAAAGAACCAGGTAATCATTACTTCACTGGCGGTTCTGATCGCAGTTGCAGGATACCTGAATTTTGCAGATGTAGATCTTGGCCTGAAAAATAAGGAGGCAAGCGCGGACAGCAGCAGTATTCTGGAGGATGTAGACTATGATCTGACCGATGAAACAGCCCTTCTGGATGAGAACGGGGCGGATAGCAGCCTTACGGATGTGCAGGATCAGACCACCAGCACGCCGGGGGAAGCTGTACTTACTGCGGCTTCTGATTTTGCGGCCCAGGCCAAACTTTCCAGAGAACAGATCCGTTCCCAGAATAAAGCAGACCTGCAGGCTATTATTAACAACCAGGATCTGGGAGATGACCAGAAGCAGGAGGCTGTGAGCACAATGGTTTCCATGGCGGATCTGACGGAAAAAGAGTCGGCAGCAGAACTTCTTCTGGAAGCCAAAGGCTTCGAAAATGTGATCGTAAACCTTACCGGAGAAACGGCAGATGTGGTGGTTCCGGAAGCAGATCTGACAGATGCAAACCGGGCTCAGATTGAAGACATTGTGAAAAGAAAAACGGGAATTGCGCCGGAAAATATTGTGATCACGCCGTTAAATGAAAGCGAGGAAGAACTGGTAAATAAAGATGAATCACTGGAGACTTCCGTGGATATTGATGATGATACTACAGTAAATCCGTGACAATACTACAGTAAATCCATGATATACCCCTGACAGTGCAGCAGTCCTTATACTAGAATAGGAATGCTGCAAAAATATAAAATACACGCTCTAGAGCGTGTCTGAAATAGAGAATTCAAATAGGGAGGCTAAACGTGTCGAAGTATACGAAAGAAATAGAAAAAAGAAGAACCTTTGCGATCATTTCCCACCCGGATGCAGGTAAGACTACTCTGACTGAGAAATTCCTGCTGTATGGAGGCGCCATTAATCTGGCAGGAAGTGTTAAGGGTAAAGCTACATCTCGTCATGCGGTGTCTGACTGGATGGATATAGAGAAAGAGAGAGGTATTTCCGTAACTTCTTCCGTACTTCAGTTTAATTATGACGGTTATTGCATTAACATACTGGATACTCCTGGACATCAGGATTTCTCGGAGGATACCTACCGTACATTAATGGCAGCGGATTCAGCAGTTATGGTTATCGACGGATCCAAAGGTGTGGAGGCACAGACCCGTAAGCTTTTCAAGGTCTGTGTTATGAGACACATTCCGATCTTTACTTTTATCAATAAGATGGACAGAGATGCCAACGATACTTTTGATCTTTTGGATGAGATCGAAAAAGAGCTTGGTATTGCAACCTGTCCGATCAACTGGCCAATCGGTTCCGGTAAGAAATTCCGGGGTGTTTACGACCGCAACACGAATAAGATCCTTACTTTCACAGATACCCAGAAAGGTACCAAGGAGGGAACTATTGAGGAAATCGATCTGGATTCTCCTCATGCAGATGAGGTTATGGATCCTGAGCAGAAAGAACAGCTGATGGAGGAGATCGAACTTCTGGATGGCGCAAGTGCCGAGTTCGATCAGGAGATGGTAAGTAAGGGAGAATTGACTCCTGTGTTCTTTGGATCCGCTCTTACCAATTTTGGTGTTGAGACTTTCCTGGAGCATTTCCTGAAGATGACTACGTCACCTCTTCCAAGAATGGCAGACTCAGGTCTTGTTGATCCTATGAGCGATGATTTTTCTGCTTTTGTATTTAAGATCCAGGCAAACATGAACAAGGCCCACAGAGCCAGAATTGCATTTATGCGTATCTGTTCCGGCAAATTCGATGCCTCCCAGGAGGTTTATCATGTGCAGGGGACAAGAAGATGCGACTTCTTCAGCCACAGCAGATGATGGCAGAATCCCGTCATGTGGTAGATGAGGCATATGCAGGGGATATCATTGGAGTATTTGATCCGGGCATCTTTTCTATCGGTGATACGATCTGTACGCCTGGAAAGAAATTTGCATTTGAGGGGATTCCGACTTTTGCACCGGAACATTTTGCAAGGGTAAGACTTCTGGATACCATGAAGAGAAAAGCAGTTTGTAAAAGGTATCAACCAGATCGCTCAGGAAGGTGCAATCCAGATATTCCAGGAGCTTTACGGAAATATGGAAGAGATCATTGTGGGTGTTGTTGGTGTGCTCCAGTTTGATGTTTTGAAATATCGTCTGGAGAACGAGTATAATGTGGAAATTCGTCTGGAAAATCTGCCATATGAGCACATCAGATGGATTGCGAACAAGGATGAGATTCAGGTGGACAAGATCGTGGGAACTTCTGATATGAAGAAAGTCACAGACCTTAAGGGAAATCCGTTGCTGCTCTTTGTCAATGCATGGAGTGTTGGCATGACAGAAGACAGAAATCCGGATTTAATATTAACAGAATTCAGTAAATAACTCTTTTCATTTTTGACGCATTTTGCTATAATTAAAGAAAGTCTCGGATAGAAATAGAACTGCGCAGATGCGTGGGATAGTCCGTTTCGTGTAAATACGCCGTAAGGCAGATTTGACGCTGGCCTCGGGGAAAGATGCGAATTTTCCGGCAGCCGGCAGATTAAACCTAGGAGGTTTGTAAGCATGGCAGAGAAGAGAACAACATATAAAATACAGGATATTGAGGGAATCGGTGAGGTTCAGATCGCAGATGAGGTCGTTACTATTATCGCCGGACTTGCCGCTACAGAAGTAGACGGAGTTGCCTCCATGGCAGGTAATATTACCAATGAGCTGGTAAGCAAGCTTGGAATGAAGAATCTCTCCAAGGGAGTTAAGGTTGAAATTGTTGACAGTGTGGTAAGCGTTGACCTTACCCTGAATATTGAATATGGTAAGAACATTCTTGAGACAAGTAAGAAAGTTCAGGAGAAAGTAAAATCATCCATAGAGAATATGACAGGTCTTGAGGTTGCAGATGTAAATATTCATATTGCCAGTGTGGATATGGAGAACGAAAAAAAGAAGTAAACGAAAAAGGAAAGTAAACCTTTCCTTTTTTTTTCTATGAATGTCTGCGTGAGCTGGCATTTCTTTGCAGGATTTTCGGGAGTTACAGATAGTAGGAGGAAACATGAGAAGAAGGGAACAGAGAGAACATATTTTTAAGCTGCTTTTTATCAGCGAGTTTAATACACAGAAAGAAATGGAAGAGCAGCTGGCTTTATATTTAGCTGATATTGAGAATCTGGAAGAGAGCGACCGGGACTATATCAGCCGCAAATATATGAACATTATGAACCACACAGATGAGCTTGATGAGAAGCTGAACAGCATCAGTATGGGATGGAAGACAAGCCGTATGAACCGTGTTGATCTGACAGTTCTTCGTCTGGCTGTGTATGAGCTTGAATATGAGAAAGAGGAAGTGCCGGTAGGAGTTGCCATCAATGAGGCTGTAGAACTGGCGAAATGCTTCGGTTCTGAAGAGTCCGGTGCATTCGTAAACGGAATCCTTGGAAAGATTGCCAACCCGGATAAGAAGGTTGCTGCAAGAAAGGCATCTTCTAAGAAAGAAGAACAGACCTCTGCAAGACCGAAATGGTTTCAAGGTAAAGGATCCTTCCAAAAAGGTGGTAGTTGTCAACCGCAATGTAAGCTCCAGGGCACCGGAAAATAAAAATGAATAATGTCTATTCTGTTGGTCAGGTAAACCGCTATGTGAAGAACATGTTTACCCAGGACTATTTTTTTACAGAATATTTATGTAAAGGGAGAGGTATCCAACTGTAAATACCACTCCACAGGACACATCTATTTTACCTTGAAGGACGAAGGCGGCACACTGAAATGCGTTATGTTCGCAGGTTCCAGAAAAGGTCTTGCTTTCCGCATGAAAGACGGAGACAAGGTGATAGCCGGGGGCAGAGTAGATGTTTATGAAAAGAGATGGCGCATATCAGTTCTATGCGAAGGAGATTACTTTAGAGGGAGCTGGTGCGCTTTATGAAAGATACCTGGCGTTGAAGCAGGAGCTGGAGGATATGGGAATGTTTGCACAGGAGTATAAGCAGCCCATACCGGAATTTGCCCACAGAGTGGGGATTGTCACATCTCCTACAGGTGCTGCGATTCGGGATATTATCAACGTTTCCACCCGAAGAAATCCTTTTATCCAGAGTATTCTTTACCCGGCACTTGTGCAGGGAGAGGGAGCAGCGGCCAGTATTGTACGTGGTATCCGCATGCTGGACGAGGCAGGCGTGGATGTGATCATTGTAGGCCGGGGCGGTGGTTCTATTGAGGAACTATGGGCTTTTAACGAAGAAGAGGTGGCAAGGGCGATTTTTGAGTGCCATACACCTGTAATTTCTGCAGTGGGACATGAGACTGACTTTACCATCGCGGATTTTGTGGCGGATCTTCGTGCCCCTACACCTTCAGCAGCGGCAGAACTCGCCTATTTTGACTGCCGGACTCTTTTTGAATTCCATGCAAGGGTATCAGGAACGGCTGGAACGGGCAGTGTGGAATAAAATTGACGTAAACAGGGCAAAACTGGAAAGATATGGAACACGTCTTCAGTATCTGAATCCAGAGAGCCGTCTGCGTGACCGTCAGCAGTATGCGGCAGATGTGCAGGAACGAATCCAGTCTGCCATGGAACAAAAGATAAAAAGATAAAAAAGACACAGACTGTCCCTCTATCTGGAAAGGTTTCACGGTCTTTCTCCTCTTCGGAAGCTGAATCAGGGTTACTCCTACGTCTCTGATAAGGAAGGAAAGACATTGACAAGCGTTTCACAGGTAAAACAAGGGGATGGTCTGCTGATTTATGTTACAGATGGTACAATAGAGGCGTCTGTACAGAATACAAAAGCCAGCAGTTACGGAGCAGATACAGACAGTGAAAAATAAAGTCAGCATGCAGATCGTGCATAGTTAGTAAAAGACTTCTGTGCACAATGTGTGCAGCAATAAAGACGGAGGTGCGGAAGGATGGCTGATGAGAAAAAAAGAAGAGAAAACTCTGGAGGAGGCTTTTTTCAGAGCTGGATGTTCTGGCGGGAAGGATGGAAGACCGTGAGACCTCCCTGGAAGATTCATTTCGCCTTTATAAACAGGGAATGGAGCTTCTGAAATATTGTAATGATAAGCTTGATACTGTTGAGAAAAAAAAATGCTGCAGATGAATGAGGATGGTAGCCTTGGTGAATTTTCAAGATGAATTAAAAAAAAAGAACAGAAGAAATTAATAAAGTGATCCAGTCTTATCTTCCGGAAGAGGAAGGTTTTGCGAAGACTATGGCACAGGCAATGAATTACAGTATTCTGGCAGGAGGAAAGCGCCTTCGCCCTATGCTGATCCTGGAAACCTTAAGGCTGTTTGGAGGAGAAGAGAAGCTGGCATATCCTTTTATGGCAGGAATCGAGATGATTCATACACATTCTCTGATCCATGATGATCTTCCGGCAATTGATAATGATGATTACAGGAGAGGGCGTCTTACTACTCATAAAGTTTATGGGGAAGCTATGGGGGTTCTTAGCGGTGTGGCACTTCTCAATTATGCTTATGAAGTGATGCTTACAGCTTTTGACACGGCAGATACACCAGATTGTCAGGCACATGTGATTCAGGCACTGAAGGTAATGTCCCATAAGACCGGACTTTACGGAATGCTTGGCGGACAGAGTGTGGATGTGGAAAATGACGGCAAGCCTATGAGCCGTGAGATGATTGATTATATTTATGAGAATAAGACTTCTGCACTTATTGAAGCCTCTGTGATGACAGGCGCAATTCTTGGAGGTGCCACGGAAGAAGAGACTGCTATAGTAGAAAAGGCAGCAAAAAATATCGGCCTTGCGTTCCAAATCCAGGATGATATCCTGGATGTGACCAGCACCGAGGAAGAGCTGGGTAAGCCAATTCACAGTGATGAGAAGAACCATAAGACTACTTATGTGACACTTATGGGAATTGAGAAAGCATCACAGCAGGTGAAGAAGCTGTCAGATGAGGCAGTTACTTTGTTTGAAGGACTGAATAAGAAAAATGAATTCCTGTTTACTCTGGTGAACGAGCTGGTGGGACGCAGGAAGTGAAAGAAGGATACAAATGATTCTGGATAAAATAAAAAAGCCCAACGATATTCACAAAATTCCTCTGGCTGAATTTCCGCAGCTGGCAGAAGAAATACGAAGCTTTTTGATTGAATCCGTCAGCAGGACAGGAGGACATCTGGCATCCAATCTTGGAGTGGTAGAACTTACACTGGCACTGCATAATGTACTGGATTTTCCAGATGACAAGCTGATTTGGGATGTAGGCCATCAGGCATACACTCATAAGATCCTCACCGGACGAAAAGGTGAATTTGAGACCCTGCGCAAGGAAGGCGGACTGAGTGGTTTTCCAAAAAGAGGGAGAGCAATTGCGACTCTTTTGACGCGGGACATAGCTCAGATTCTATTTCTGCAGGCCTTGGTTATGTGCATGCAAGGGATCTTCTTGGAGAGAATTATCATGTGGTTTCTGTGATCGGCGATGGTGCGCTTACAGGCGGTATGGCTTATGAGGCGCTGAATAATGCAGCCGAATTGGATACCAATTTTATAATTGTTTTAAATGACAATAATATGTCAATCTCTCCAAATGTAGGAGGAATGTCAAATTATCTCAGTGCGATCCGTACTGCAGAAGCATACACCGGAATGAAAATGAGCTTGAATAAGGCGGTAAAAAAGATTCCCCGTGTGGGAACCGCTATGGTGGATGCTGTGAGAAGGACGAAAAGCAGCATTAAGCAGCTTTTTATTCCGGGAATGCTCTTTGAAAATATGGGCCTGACCTATCTTGGACCGGTGGACGGGCATAATATGCGCCAGATGATGCGCCTTTTTTAATGAGGCAAAGCGTGTGAAGGGACCGGTTGTGGTTCATGTTCTTACAGAAAAGGACGTGGCTATGAACCTGCAAGACAGAATCCGGATATGTTTCATGGAATCGGACCGTTTGACATCAAGACTGGAAAGCCAACCCAGAAGAAGGTCTGTCCGGGTTATACGGATGTGTTTGCAGATGCTTTGTGCCAGGTGGCAGCAGAAGAAGAGAAGCTGGTTGCCATTACAGCTGCCATGCCTGATGGTACCGGGCTGAAAAAGTTTTCCCAGAGATTTCCAGACAGGTTCTTTGATGTGGGAATTGCAGAAGAGCATGCGGTTTCCTTTGCAGCCGGACTGGCACTTGGCGGAGTGGTTCCGGTGGTTGCCATTTATTCCTCCTTTTTGCAAAGAGCTGTGGATCAGATGCTTCACGATGTGTGTATGCAGAAGCTTCATGTGATCTTTGCAGTGGACAGGGCAGGTCTTGTTGGAGCAGATGGTGAGACACATCAGGGCAATTTTGACATTTCCTATCTCAGCATGATGCCTGGAATGACAGTGATGGCACCGAAGAATGACTGGGAGTTAAAGGAAATGCTTCGCTTTGCTGTGAAAGCGGATGGCCCGGTAGCAATCCGTTACCCAAGAGGTAATGCATATCAGGGGCTGCAGGAATATCAGACAGCTGTGGAGATGGGGAAAAAGTGAAGTCCTTCACAGCGGTTGTAAGGTAGCAGTTCTGGCACTTGGAAGCATGGTGGAGATCTGTGCAGATGTCTGCAGTGAATTACAGAAGGAAGGAATTGATTCTACCTTTGTAAATGTCAGATTTGTAAAGCCATTAGATACAGCTTTGCTGGATCAGCTGGCGCGGAATCACAGCCTGGTGGTAACAGTAGAAGAAAATGTGCAAAATGGTGGCTTTGGACAGCAGGTATGCGGTTATATGGAAGAACATCATCCTGGTATCCAGGTGCTGCCAGTGGCTATTCCGGATCGCTTTGTGCCTCATGGCGGCGTGGACAGTCTTAGGGCACAGCTGGGGCTTAGCGCCAATGCCATTGCAGAGAAGATAAAGAAAATTTCAGGTAACTATTCAGAAGGAATAAGAGAATGAAGAAACGATTGGATATGATGCTGGTGGAGCGCGCTCTTGCACCTTCCAGAGAAAAAAGCAAAAAGCATATATCATGGCCGGACAGGTTTATGTAGATGGTCCGACGGAAGACAAAGCAGGCTCCATGTTTGCTGAAACGGTGAAAGTGGAAGTCAGAGGAAACACCCTTCCATATGTAAGCCGCGGCGGCCTGAAGCTTGAAAAAAGCAATGAATGAATTTGATGTAAGTCTTGAGGGAAGGTGTGCATGGATGTAGGCGCCTCTACAGGCGGTTTTTACAGACTGTATGCTTCAGAATGGCGGTGTGAAGGTGTATTCCATTGATGTGGGATATGGCCAGCTGGACTGGAAGCTTCGCAACGACCCAAGAGTTGTGTGCATGGAGAAAACCAACATTCGCTATGTGGTACCGGAGGATATCCAGGAGAAACCTGCATTTTCCTCTATTGATGTTTCCTTTATTTCCCTGACAAAGGTACTGGGACCTGTGAGAAACCTTCTTACAGAGGATGGCGAAATCGTCTGCCTGATAAAACCCCAGTTTGAGGCTGGCAGGGAAAAGGTTGGAAAGAAAGGGGTTGTCCGTGATCCTGCTGTACACGAGGAAGTGATAGAGAAGGTGAGGGATTTCGCCATGAGTATTTCCCTCGAGCCATGCCATCTTTCTTTTCTCCTATCAAAGGACCAGAGGGAAATATTGAATATCTTCTGCATCTGAAGAAAAGACTGGAGGGAACGGAGGTTCCGGACAGTCTTACTGTGAAAGTGGAGGATGTGGTTGCACAGGCACACGGAGCATTGGATAAACCGGCAGAAAAATAGTATGCAGTTGAATGCTGTTGCTTACAGGGGCAGTAAACAGATACAGGACTTTGGTATGAATAAGTTTTATATTATAACCAACAATGAAAAAAGATAAAAATCTGGAATTTACAGACCGGGTAGTGGATTATCTTGGAAAAGAGGCGGACACTGTGAAGTTCAGCTTGCTGGAAGACAGACCGCGGGTCCGTTCCACTATACGGATCCAAGAAAGATTCCGGAAGAAACACAGTGCATTATCGTACTTGGCGGTGATGGAACCCTTCTGCAGGCTGCCAGAGACATTCAGGCGGCTCACGATAAGAAGCGCAGTCAGATTCCCCTTCTGGGAGTCAATCTTGGAAATCTGGGCTTTCTGGCTGAGGTGGACAGGCAGTCTGTATACCAGGCCCTTGACAAGCTCACAGAGGATGTCTACGAGGTGGAAGAGAGAATGATGCTCTCCGGGACTGTTTACCGGGGGAGACAGGGTCATCGGCAAGGATATTGCCTTAAACGACATTGTAATTGCAAGGGAAGGTCCCCTTCGTGTTGTAAGATTTAAAAATTTTGTCAATGACGAATATCTGAACTCTTATAACGCTGATGGAATTATTATTTCCACACCTACAGGTTCGACAGGATACAGCCTTTCTGTTGGCGGCCCTATTGTTTCACCAAGTGGAGAGATGACTATTATGACACCGATCGCGCCACACACTCTGAACAGCCGAAGCATTGTTTTCCCGGCGGAAGATGTGATCACAGTGGAAATGGGAGAGGGACGTCACCAGGATTGTGAAAAAGGACTGGCTTCTTTTGACGGGGGATTCTGAGATTCCAATGATCACAGGAGATAAGATTGTGATCCGAAAGGCAGAGGTGAAAACCAGGATTTTGAAGCTGAATCATCTTAGTTTTGTTGAAGTGTTGAGACAAAAAATGAGGGATAGCTGATTTTTATTATATAGAATACAAATATTATTATAAGTATTGATCATAGTATGGGAATTTTATTGATAATATCATTTTCAGAATGCGTTGCAAAGGTTCCTTCAGAGCTTGTTTGAAAAAAGGGGTATTGTAAGTGACAGCTTTTTTTTAACAGACTTCAGGGCAGAAAATCTTTGCAGGGGAGGTTAAGAAGTGAAATTAGCAAGACATGAGAAAATTATCGAACTGATAAAAGAATATGACATAGATACACAGGAAGAGCTTGCAGCCAGATTGAATGAAGCCGGTTTTAAGGTGACACAGGCTACGGTTTCACGAGATATCCGTGCACTGAAAATGACCAAGGTTGCAGGAAAAGACGGGAAATCCCGCTATGCCATCCTGCAGGATACACAGCCAGGGCTTGGGGACCAGTATACAAGAGTGTTAAATGATGCGGTTGTGTCCATTGAGGTTGGACAGAATCTGGTAGTGATCAAAACAGTTACCGGAATGGCAATGGGAGTTGCCACCGCTCTGGATGCCTTGAAATGGCCGGAAATCCTGGGCTGTATTGCAGGAGATGACACGATTATGTGTGCCTGCAAGAGCTCTGAGCTGGCGGAGGGCGTCATGGAGAAGCTGGGCAGTATTTTGAACAGAAGATAAAAATGGAAACAGTTTGCATGACCGGAATTTTCAATCGGGTTTCAGAGCTGACTGAGAACATAAAGTGGATCGGGCAGGGATTTCCTGCTCGATTGTTGCTATCTGAAGGCATGTGTTGCTTTGAAGCATATCGCTGCCTGACATTACATATGGGCAATTAGAGCGTGTTTGAAAAAGCATTCCCGCAATCTGCACGCCCCATCTTTGCAGGAGATTTCACCAGAATTCGGTTGCCGTAGCCCGCTACGGCGCCCTCATTCGAGCGAAATCTTCCACAAATTGGACGCACATCTTGCAGAAAGCCTTTTTCAAACACGCTCTAGGCCTGTTTATAAGAGTATGAGAAAAGAGTAAGGAGTTACTGTCCATTGGGAATACAGTAACGTAAGGAGGTCAACCTTGTTAGTACATTTACACGTAAAAACCTTGCACTCATAGATGAAATAGAAGTGGAATTCGGACCCGGGCTGAATATCCTCACCGGTGAGACAGGTGCCGGTAAGTCCATTCTTCTCGGTTCCATGCAGCTGATCCTGGGAGGAAAGACGTCCAGAAGCATGATCAGGGAAAATGCGCCCTATGCACTGGTAGAGCTTTTATTCCAGGTTGAAAATACGAAAGCAAAAGAGGCACTTGCTGCACTTGATATTTATCCAGAGGACGGACAGATCCTCATGTCAAGAAAAATCATGGACGGCAGGAGCATTAATAAGATAAATGGGGAGACAAGCACTGTCAGCCAGATGAAGGCCGCTGCAGCCTGTCTTCTTGACATTCACGGGCAGCATGAGCACCAGTCTCTGCTTTATCAGGATAAACAGCTGGAGATTCTGGATGCTTACGGCCGTGAAAAAATCTTTCCGGAAAAAGAGAAGGTGAAAGCTGCCTATCAGGAATATAAGAAATGTCAGGCAGAACTGAAATCTCTGGATATGGATGAAGAGCAGAAGAATCGGGAAATGGCTTTTCTGGAATTTGAGATCAATGAGATTGAGAAAGCATCTCTGGTTCCAGGAGAAGACGAAGAATTGGAAAAGCAGTATCGAAAGCTTTCCAATGGACGCAGAATTATCGATTCCCTACAAAGTGCCCATGCCCTTACCGGATATGACGGACAGGGAGCCGGGGAAGCAGTGGGAGAGGCTCTTCGGGAGCTTTCCAGAGTGACAGAGTACGATGATCAGCTGGAATCCCTTTCCCAGACTTTAAGTGAGGTGGACGGACTTCTCAATGATTTTAACAGGGAGCTGTCCTCCTATATGGATGACATGACTTTTTGATGAATCCGTATTTTATGAGACAGAGCGCCGCCTGGATCTGCTCAATGGTCTGAAAGCCAAATACGGTCAGCGTATCGAAGAAATCCAGGAATACCAGAAAAAACAGCAGGAAAAGCTGAACAAGCTTCAGAAGTATGAAGAAATTTTCGAGGCTGCCAGGGAAGAACTGAAAAAGGCAGAGAAAAAGCTGGAAACAGCCTGCAGCCGTCTTTCGGAAATTCGTAAAGAATACAGCCATCAGCTGGAGGAAAAGGTAATTCAGGGATTAAAAGACTTAAATTTTCTGGATGTACAGTTTGCCATCACGTTTTCCAGAAGAAGCAGTTTTACAGAGAATGGTTATGATGAAATTCAGTATGAAATTTCCACAAATCCGGGAGAAAGTCTGAAGCCCCTTGGTAAAATCGTATCTGGCGGTGAGCTTTCCAGAATTATGCTTGCCCTGAAGGCAATCCTGGCAGATCGTGACCAGATCGAAACACTGATTTTCGATGAAATAGATACGGGAATCAGTGGACGCACTGCCCAGAAGGTTTCTGAGAAAATGGCAGTGATCGGGCATCATCATCAGGTGCTCTGCATTACCCATCTTCCCCAGATTGCAGCCATGGCAGATTCCCATTTTGAGATTAAGAAGCAGGTTGAAGGCACCAAGACCACCACTCAGATCCATCCTCTTGATGAAGAAGCCTCCATCCGCGAACTGGCCCGTCTCCTTGGGGGTGCCCAGATCACTGGCGCTGTGCTGGAAAATGCAAGGGAGATGAAAAACTGGCCAGGGAGTGCAAGGCATAATTCCTTTTGTAGATTGAGAAAATGAGTTTTCAAACATGTAAGTTGAAATCCTATGTGAGACAGGCTCCTGTCTGACAGGGGATTTCTGAGTATATCAGAAGCTTTTTCAGGCAGGCTCCGGAGCGAGTCTGAAAAATCATTCCCGCAATCTGCACGCCCCACTTTGCGGTATATTTTGCCCGAATTCAGTTGTCGTAGTCCGCTACGGCGCTCTCATCCGGGCAAAATCTCCCACAAATTGTGACGCACATCTTGCAGAAAGCCTTTTTCAGACACGCTCCAGCATGTTTTCAATAAAAATTCCATACCCACTTGCCGCATCCTGGACAAAAACGTGGGTTACCGCACCGATTACTTTTCCATTTTGCAGGATGGGACTGCCTGACATGCCCTGGACAATGCCGCCGGTGGTGTTAAGAAGCCGCTGATCGGTGATATGGATGATGAAACTTTTGTTAGTGTCCTCGTGGTTCATGTCGATTCTGGTGATTTCTGCATCGTATTCTTTTACTCCATTACCTACATCACACAGAATGGAAGCCGGACCGGTCTGTACTTCCTGTTTGTAGCCGATTTTCATCTGGCGGAGGGAAATTGGCAGAGAATCATTTCCGGAAAAACTGTCTGCAAAATCCCAGAAAGAAGTTTTGGACTGGTTAAAGCTTTCAGAAGCATTGACCGTATCATCTGAAGCAGAAGCTGCGGCCTGGAGCTCTGTAATATTATTGCCAGAACTGTTGGTGAAACTGCCGTAAATTCCATTTGAACTATTTACACGAATCTGTCCGATCACATTGTCATTTCTGTAACGGATCAGCCCGGAAAGTTCTCCGGGACTTCCTTTTTCCCCTTTTTGCACTCCGAGAATCTGGGCACAGTAAAGATTTCCTCCCTTTATTGACAAAAGATTTCCTGTGTCGATATCGCTGATTCCATGGCCAAGAGCACCGAAATTTCCGTCTTTTGTTACATAGGTAAGGGTTCCGATTCCCTGGGTATCATCCCGGACCCAGATTCCAAGCTTGTACTTTCCGGAAGCATCCTGTGCCGGGGAGAGAGAGACCGGAATGGTACTGTTATTTCTTCGCACGCTTACCGTAACAGGCTTTCCATCAATAGTTTCCAGATCGTTAATTAAATCCTGCTTGCAGGATATTTTCTGCTCATTTAGTGCAACAATATAATCGCCAGGCTTTAAAATATTTTTTGCCGGATCCTGCATCTGCCCATTTTTAGAAAGGATTTCTCCGGTGTCGATCACAAGAACTCCGTCTGTTTCCATGTAAATCCCCACTGTGCTGCCGCTGACCAGAATGGTGTCTGCCTCTGTTGGTTTCACTTTAATATTCTTGAAAGCTATTTTTCCAAAAAGTCTGCAAGGCAGTTGGTAGCTGCCTTCCCCGGAAGTAGTGATTGTATCTCCGAAAGATACAAAAGGAAGATTGGAAATCTGGGAAAGGTCAAGTCCTGAATTTTTGTCAATGTGTATTTCATCCGGAATTTTCCGGTCCAGATAACGATATCCCAGAAATACCATTGTCAGAAGGTCAAGGACAAGACAGAGCAGGATAAAATGTTTGTATTTTCGTTTCTGGTACATGTTTTCACATCCTTTTCTTTTTTTTTTCACTGTGCTAGAGCGTGTTTGAAAAAAGGCTTTCTGCAAGATGTGCGTCACAATTTGTGGGAGATTTCGCCCGGATGAGGGCGCCGTAGCGGGCTACGGCAACCGAATTCGGGTGAAATCTCCCGCAAAGTGGGGCGTGCAGATGCGGAATGATTTTTCAAACACACTCTAGTACAGTAAATATTAAGTAACCGCCATATTGACTTGTCTGATTTTTTCATATCCTGCGTCAATATAGCAGAAACTTAATTTTCACTGTACTAGTATGGAGAAAAATCATGATTTCACTCTTGTATTTTTATGAACCTGTTCCATATCTTTCAATCATAAAACGCGAAAAAATAAACTGTGTTAAATTGAGAGTCGGTGTAAAACGCTGTCTTAATATAAAAATCCACTCAGAAAAAAATGAAATTATTGTCGTTAAAAGACGCAAAAAGCTCGAAACTAATCGAACGAAAATGCAGTAAAAACGGCAGTTTCGGCTTGATTTCCCCATGGCAGTTCCACTATAATAGACGTTGTTACAGCAAAGGAAAATTTTTCTGAAAAATGTGCAAGAGCAAACAGGGCCCTGCTGTTTTGTACAGGTGATAGGAAGATATTGGGAAGAAAAACGCGTTTGCTTCCTGATATCAGAAATATAGCAACTTTCCGGCTGTGGATTGCCGGAGAATTTTCAAAATAGTAGAAGGAGAATGGCCTCATGGAAAAATTGAATGTGGCAATTGCGGACGATAATGAGAAAATGGTGGAGGTACTGAGTAAGATCATTGATCAGGACGAAGACCTGAAACTGGTTGGAAAAGCACATAATGGAGAAGAAATCTGTAACATCATAAAGGAAAAACAGCCTGACGTGGTTGTACTGGATATTATCATGCCAAAAGTAGACGGACTTTCAGTGATGGAGCGCTTCAGTCACGATGAAAATTTGAAAAAAGTGCCGTCATTTATTGTGGTTTCGGCAGTGGGACAGGAGCGGATCACAGAGGACGCTTTTGATCTTGGAGCAGATTATTTTATGCTGAAGCCTTTTGACAACAAAATGCTGCTGAACCGGATCAAACACATCCGCCGGGCGGGAGAGAGACGCGTCAGGGAAATGAACCGTCCAAGACAAAAGGAAGAGGAAAATACTTACAATTCAGGAAATCTGGAAACGGATGTGACAGATATCATACATGAAATCGAGTACCTGCACATATTAAAGGTTATCAGTATCTGCGGGATGCTATTATTTTATCCGTAAATGACATGGAAATGCTGAATTCTATTACAAAAATTTTATATCCAACCATAGCCAAACGCCATCAGACAACGCCAAGCCGCGTGGAGCGGGCTATCCGACATGCCATTGAAGTTGCATGGAGCCGTGGAAAAATGGATACCATTGACCAGCTGTTTGGCTATACAGTGAGCAATGGGAAAGGAAAACCCACAAATTCCGAATTTATAGCTCTGATCGCAGATAAAATCAGACTAGAATATAAAAATCGGTCTTTCCAATGAGCCGAATTTGGGGTATAATAAAGACAAAAGCAGGTTACTGGCATTAAGTGGCAGTAACGCTATTTGCTATTACTAAGGAGGGTTTTTGATGAAAAGAATTCTTTTTGCAACATCAGAGGCAGTGCCTTTCATTAAGACAGGAGGACTTGCTGATGTAGCTGGCTCACTGCCGAAATGTTTTGATAAACGATATTTTGATATCCGTGTGATCTTACCGAAATATGCCTGTATGAAACAGGAATGGAAAGATAAAATGGACTATGTCACACACTTCTACATGGATCTTGGATATAAGAACTGTTATGTAGGTATTCTTCAGATGGAGTATGATGGCATTAAGTTCTACTTTATAGATAATGAGTATTATTTCAGCGGTCCGAAGCCATATGACAGTGCACCGTGGGATCTTGAGAAATTTGCATTCTTCTCCAAGGCAGTGCTTTCCGTACTTCCGGTAATTGGATTTCCGCCCGGAATTATTCACTGCCATGACTGGCAGACAGGACTGGTTCCGGTATACCTTCATGATTCTTCCAGCAGAATGAATTTTTCTGGGGAATTAAGACAGTTATGACAATTCACAATCTGAAATTTCCAGGGAGTATATGATGTGAAGACGATCAAGGATATACAGGACTTTCCGATTACTACTTTACACCGGATAAGCTGGAAGCATACAAGGATGGCAAACTTCCTGAAGGGTGGTATTGTATTTGCAGATGCTGTTACTACAGTAAGTAATACATATGCAGATGAGATCAAGACACCGTTCTATGGCGAAGGTCTGGACGGACTGCTCCGTGCACGCTCCACAGTCTGCGTGGTATTGTAAATGGTATTGATTATAATGATTTTAATCCGGACAGATATTAATCTGTCAGCTCGTTATAATGCTACCACCTTCCGTAAGGAGAAGGTTAAGAATAAGATCCAGCTACAGAAAGATTTAGGACTTGAGCAGGATCCGAAGCTATGATGATCGGAATCGTTTCCCGTCTGACAGATCAGAAGGGCTTTGATCTGATCGCATATGTCATGGACGAACTGTGTCAGGATGCGTGTTCAGATCGTTGCTCTTGGTACAGGTGAGGAACGTTATGAGAATATGTTCCGTCATTTTGACTGGAAGTATCATGGCAAGGTATCTGCACAGATCTATTATGATGAGAGCATGTCTCACAGAATTTATGCAGCATCTGACGCATTCCTGATGCCGTCTCTATTTGAACCATGTGGTTTGAGTCAGCTGATGAGTCTCCGTTACGGTACTCTTCCAATCGTCAGAGAGACAGGTGGTCTGAAGGATACGGTAGAGCCTTACAATGAATTCGAAGGAACCGGAACCGGATTTTCATTCAGCAATTACAATGCACATGAGATGCTTTCCACGATCCGCTATGCAGAGCACATTTACTATGACAAGAAGCGCGAATGGAATAAG
>VOFI01000354.1_pt1 | contig 38000 bp, 68 predicted proteins | sample 5384131 | NCBI WGS metagenome assembly VOFI01 (sample SAMN12384728, study PRJNA508395) | human gut metagenome | isolation source: healthy gut H | host: Homo sapiens | reverse complement strand
TTAATCCCTGGATGGCAAAATCCAGCTCATTCTTTGTATTTTCCGGTCCAAAGGAGAACCGGATAGTTCCGGCAGGATAAGTACCAAGCGTCTTGTGGGCGTTTGGAGCGCAGTGGAGTCCGACTCTGGTCATAACACCATACTCATTGTCCAGCTGCCACGCCACCTGTGACATGTCGATTTCTGGTGTCTGGATCGAAACAACTGCATTTCGGTCAGTGAGATCTTTTTTTTCCAATAATACGGATATGTCTGCCAGTATCGTCCAGTGCCTGCAGCTGTTCCAGAAAAAATAACCAGTGAGAGACAATTCTTTTCATTTATCGCCTGCAAAGAATGCGTTTTCAAGTACAAAAGTGCTTCATGCAGTCCATAAATTCCAGGCAGATTAGGTGTCCCGGATTCAAAGCGATCCGGCATAAAAATCCGGAATTTCTTCCGTATGAGATACACTTCCGGTACCGCCGGAAATCAGTGGTTCCATTTGTTCTGCCAATTCCTGGGAAACCAGGAAACCACCTGTCCCTTGTGGTCCCCGAAGTCCTTTATGTCCGGTAAAAGCTAACGCGTCAATATGCATTTTGTCCATATTAATTGGTACGATCCCAGCCGTCTGTGCAGAATCCACAACAAAATAAAGCTGGTGCCTCTGACAGATTTCCCCAAAGGGCATCAAGGGGCATCCTGGTTCCGCATACATTGGAAGCATGTAAAGTGACAATAGCTTTCGTCTCAGGGCGGATCAGTTCTTCTACTTTTTCCAGAATCATAGAGCCGTCCGTTCTGCAAGGAATCCGGTCAAAGGAAATCCCTGAGGAAGCCAGCTGTACTACAGGTCTCATAACTGCATTGTGCTCCATGGCGGATACCAGAATATGGTCTCCTGGTTTTAAGAATCCTTTTAAAATAAAATTGAGACTGGTGGTGACATTTGGTGTAAAAATTGCATTTTTGCATTTGGAAAAGTGGAAAAGTTCTGCCAGCAGCTGGCGTGTCTCATAAATAACTTCTTCTGCTGAGTAAGCACTGGAGTAGCAGCCGCGGTTCACGTTAACTCCGTTCATAGTCAGGTAATCCATCATAGCTTGTGCCACACCTGGAGCCTTTGGAAAAAGAGGTGCTGGCCTGGTCGAGGTAAATTCGGTTCATGATTATATCCTTTCGCTTGGAAAATGGTTATTTAATATATCTATAATACCACGATTTATCGACAATATCTATAAATACTTAAAATAATCCCACATAATCAATTAGAGTTATCTGACAGAAAATGATAAAATAGAGGAAAGATTTGACAGTTGTCTAAGGAGGAAAGAGTATGAAAGAAACATTGTCAAAGAAAGAGACACCTGTGATCATTGGAGCAGGTGTCATCATTGGAATTATTGCAGTTGCCCTGGTATATTTCGGAAACCCTGCAAATATGGGATTTTGTATTGCCTGTTTTCTGCGTGATACCACAGGCGCACTTGGTTTTCACAGTGCAGCAGCAGTACAGTACATCCGCCCGGAAATTGTAGGGCTGGTACTTGGCTCCTGCATTCTTGCCCTTGTGACCAAAGAATTTAAGCCAAGAGGCGGCTCCGCACCTGTTACCCGTTTTGTGATCGGAATGTTCGTTATGATCGGCTGCCTGATGTTCCTTGGCTGCCCATTCCGCATGATCCTTCGTCTGGCTGGCGGCGATTTCAACGCCATCTTTGGTTTGATCGGATTTATTGCTGGAATCCTTGCCGGAGTATTTTTCCTGAAAAAGGCTATACTCTGAAACGTTCCTATAAAATGCAGCCGGTTGAAGGCGGCATTTTCCCAGTAGTGGAAATCGGAATTCTTCTGCTTCTCATTGCAGCACCTGCATTCATCCACTTCACAGAAGCTGACGGTGGTCCTGGAGCAAAGCATGCTGCAATTGCAATCTCCCTGATCGCAGGGCTTCTGGTAGGTGCACTTGCACAGAGAACCCGCCTGTGTATGGTTGGAGGAATCCGTGACGTGGTACTGTTTGGAGAGTGGAAGCTGCTTCTTGGATTTATTGCAATTCTGGTAAGTGCGTTGATCGGAAACATGATCCTGGGATATTTTAATCCAGGATTTGCAGGACAACCTGTCGCACATACAGATGGTCTTTGGAATGCACTTGGAATGGCGCTTGCAGGATTTGGCTGTGTCCTTCTTGGAGGCTGCCCGCTTCGTCAGCTGGTTCTGGCTGGTGAAGGAAACACAGACTCCGCCATCACAGTATTTGGTCTGATGGCTGGTGCAGCTGTAGCACATAATTTCGGACTGGCATCTTCTGGAGAAGGCCCGACTGCAAATGGCAAGATCGCTGTTGTGATCGGTTTTGTGGTTCTGATCGTGATTGCGACAGTAAATTCCATGCGTAAGAATGAAGCGTGAAGTTGATTAAGGACGCTCATTTATAGTATATCTGTGTAAACAGACAATTCCGTTTAGTTGAAATAATGAAAATCTAAGGAGATTAAGTGTATGAAAACAATAGATGCAAGAGGTCTTTCCTGCCCGGAACCTGTGATCCGTACTAAGAATGCGCTGGTATCCGGTGAGAAGGCATATACGGTAATGGTAGATAACGTAACAGCCAAAGAAAGCGTATCCCGTTTCGCCCTGCATCAGGGATATAAGGTGTCTGTAAAAGAGGATGGGGAAGACTTTGTCCTCACTCTTGAGAAATAATGGGAGATTACATAGCCACATTTTTTTCCCATTTTGGAGCTATGTCTTTCAAGAAAAAATGTGAGAAAGAGGGATATCCGGCTACGATCATGCCGGTGCCAAGGAATTTAAGCTCTTCCTGCGGAACCTGCGTGAAATTCACAGGGGAAGCACAGACTGCGCAAAACTGGAACTCCGATGAAGTGGAGCAGCTGGTAAAAAATACTTGAAACAGGAAGCTTTCAAGTTATATGGCATAGCTAAAGGTAAATAGCGGATAAGAGGAGAATGTATTATGCCAGAAAACAGGCAGTCTAATTATGACCAGGTAATCGAGAACTGGAGATTGAAATTCCTGGAAATGGATCAGGAGGAACTGATTCGCAAATTTCAGCTGGAAGCTGATGAGGAGTTTCTTTATATCATCTACTTTTCAAAAAAGATTTCGAATTGACCGAAAAAACGGATTCATTACAGAAGATGGGAAAAGCCCTGGATTTGATACGGTGATGAATATTTATAATACGTTTTACTATTCAGCAGCTCATCCTGTGGCATCGGCAATCTGGTGGCTTTTCGCCAGGTGAAGAGAGTGTATCCTTTTTGAGGCTGCTTACAGAAGGACGATTATTTCCAGGCTGCAGGAGCTTTTCGCCGGGAAAACAGAAGAATTAAGAAAAGCCTGTGAGGTTCTTGGGGAACTTTGCTTCCTCAGGGAGATGTGGGGTATGTGCTTCCGGTATTTCCTTTTTTTGAATATTGCAGTTTTGTTCTGGGATAAGGATGAGGAATTTGAAGCACAGGCAAACATGCTTTTTGATTCGGAAATCACAGAGTTCATGCATGAGGAAAACGTAGTGTGTGTGGCGGCGGACGCGGTGTATTATCTTACATTGGCTGCCGGAATGACGCCAGAGAAGATATATGCCCAATAGGGGATTATAATATAAAAAAGGTCGTATATGTCAGCGGCCTTTTATATTGCAAAAAAATACTGACCAAATCTTCTATATCATAAAGAGTTTTGCCAGATGAAATTTTTTTTCTTGCAAACTTTATGTGACAACCTTACAACATTGTAAGATTCTGCCTGCATTTTGTAATCTGATTCGATGGCAGCAAGTGACTTTTTAAGTATACTGTTTTTTGCAAGGAAGCGTATGAAAAAGCTCATTGATAAAGGAGAGGAGTAAAAAATGTCATTACTTGAAGTTACAAATCTGAAAAAATATATACCACTCGTTTTGGCGGAAATAAGGTGCAGGCATTGAACAATGTGAATTTTTCTGTGGAAAAAGGTGAATTTGTTGCAATTATGGGAGAAAGCGGTTCCGGAAAAACTACACTTCTGAATATTCTTGCAACACTGGATAAACCTACTTCCGGAGACGTACTTCTGGATGGAAAAAGCCTGGGACACCTTTCTGATAAGGAGATTTCTACATTTCGAAGAAAAAATCTGGGCTTTGTGTTCCAGGATTTTAATCTTCTTGATACCTTCAGCCTGAGGGATAATATTTATCTGCCGCTGGTGCTGGCTGGTGAAGATTACCGGGAAATGGGGCAGAAAATCCGCCCTATTGCACAGGCTCTTCATATTTATGAGCTGCTGGAAAAATATCCTTATGAGGTCTCTGGAGGACAGAAACAAAGATGTGCAGTTGCCAGGGCTCTGATTACACAGCCGCGCCTGGTCCTTGCGGATGAACCCACAGGGGCTCTCGATTCCAAGGCTGCAAATGCTCTTCTGGACGTTTTTCGGAGAGATAAACAGACAGGGACAGACCATTCTCATGGTTACTCACAGCGCCCAGGCAGCTAGCCGGGCATCCAGGGTTCTGTTCATAAAAGATGGTGAAGTTTTCCACCAGATCTATCGCGGCGAGAAAACAAAAGAGGAGATGTATCAGATGATTTCCGATACCTTAACTATTTTGATGACGGGCGGTGAGTATCATGCGTAAGGGATTTTTTTGCCAGGCTGGCAGTTGTAAACATCCGAAAAACAAACAGATCTATGTGCCCTATATTCTGGCGTGTCTGTTCAATGTGGCAATGCTGTATATGATGCTTTTTATCAATCATAATGCAGGAATGAAAACGATCCGTCACAGTGGTGACGTGTTGATGATCACGACTATGGGAGTTGGCGTTATTGTTATTTTCTCCTTTATTTTCCTGTTGTACAGCAACAGTTTCCTCATGAAAAGAAGACAAAAGGAACTGGGACTTTACAACATTCTCGGTTTGGAAAAGAAGCATATCAGCAGGGTTATGATGCTGGAGAATCTGTTTAGTGCCTTGATCAGTTTTGTTGGCGGAATCCTTGTGGGAATTCTGGGAAGCAAGCTGGCGCTTCTGCTGCTCTTGAAACTGATCAAGGTTCCGGCGTCCTTTGGGTTCGAAGTCAGCGTTCCGGCAATCAGAATATGCCTGGAAGTGTTTGGAGCTATTTTTGTTTTGATCCTTCTGGTAAATATCAGGAAGGTTTACAAAACAAACCCGATTCAGCTTCTTCAGGCACAAAATGCAGGGGAAAAAGGAACCAAAAGCAAAATGGCTGATGGCGGTTGCTGGTTTTATCTGTCTGTTTATCGGATATTATATTGCCATTACCACAGAGTCACCTCTTTCGGCGCTGGCGCTGTTCTTTGTGGCAGTGGTTCTGGTAATGGCAGGAACGTATCTTCTTTTTACAGCAGGAAAGCATTGTGGTGCTCAAAGTTCTGCGCTGGAATAAGAAATTTTATTATAAAACCAAGAATTTTACTGTTGTTTCCGGTATGCTGTACCGCATGAAACAAAATGCAGTTGGACTTGCAAGTATCTGCATTCTGAGCACAGGCGTACTTCTGATGATCTCTTCTACGGTGTGCCTGAATTCCGGACTGGATGATATTATGAACAAACGCTGTCCGGCGGATGTGAATGTGCTGTACCGGGGAAATTCTTATGAAGATCTGGAAAAAATGAGAGAGAAATTACTGGGAAAAATTGAAAACCAGCTTTCTTATGAGAAAATTAACACCGAAATTGAAGCGAAGATGGGAGCTGGAAATTTGCAAATGTTGATGAGAGTTCCCTTATGGCAATGCCAGCCTTATTGGAAACCCTTACCGTGGTTCCACAGGAAGAGTATGCCAGGGTTACGGGAGAAGAGATTTCCCTTGCGCCAGGTGAAGTTCTTGCTTACCACAATGGAAAAACAGACGGTGAGACTCTGGAGATTCATAACAAGGTTTACCAGGTGAAAGAATGGCTGAAAAATTACCAGTATGTGGGAGATAATTTTTTCTTCTATGGATTCTTTGAAGCTGGTTGTAAATGACGAAGACTTTTTTGCTTTGTTTTGCAGCAGGAGGAATTTTATCAAAGTGCAATGTCTCTTATGGAACTGGAAACGGATGTGTATCTGTCTGGAAGTGAAGAAGAAAAAAATATGCATCTGCCATCAAAGTAAGCGATCTTGCATCGGAGCTTCTGGATTCCGAAAAAAGCAGCTGGAACTATAGAAGTGGGAATGAACTACAGTACTATAAAACAGGAGCTGTATAACAGTTTTTACAGTATGTTCGGTGGAATTTTGTTCCTTGGAATTTTCCTTGGACTGCTGTTCCTGATGGGGGCGGCTATGATCATTTACTACAAGCAGGTTTCAGAGGGCTATGAGGATAAGGAACGGTTCGAGATCATGCAGAAGGTGGGCATGACTCATAAAGAGGTGAAATCTTCCATTCACAGACAGATCCTTATGGTATTTTTCCTTCCTCTTGGAATGGCAGCACTGCATATTGCTATGGCATTTCCTATGGTAAAGAGACTGCTGGCGCTGTTTAGCATGACAAACAGCGGTTTGTTTGCCAGATGCACGGTGGTGACATTATTGGTGTTTGCTTTGGTTTATGGCGTGATTTATGGGCTGACAGCGAAGGTTTATTACAAGATTGTAGAGAGAAAGTGAGAATACAAGGGATAATAGTTGAATTTATTAGTGTAAAGTGCTACAATGAGAGAGCCTGGGAGGCCAAAACTGCTTCCCAGGCTCTTTGCGTGACTACAGAAGAAACCGGAGGAAATCTCTCATGAAAAAAGAGAGCTTTAAACAAGGAATTACAGATGGAATCCCCATTGCCCTGGGGTATCTGGCTGTTTCCTTTACGTTTGGTATGATGGCGGTGCAGGGCGGACTGTCTATCTGGCAGGCGGTCTTGATTTCTTTTGACGAATCTTACGTCAGCGGGACAATTTGCAGGTCTTGATATTATCATAGCAGGAGGTTCCTTATGGGAAATGGCACTTACTCAGCTGATTATCAATCTGAGATACTGTCTGATGTCGTTTTCCCTTTCACAGAAGCTAAGACGTGATGAAACTTGGGGGCATCGTTACGGAGTTGCATTTGGCGTAACAGATGAGATATTCGAGTCAGTGCCAGTAAACCGGGGGAAAGTCAGTGCGTTTTATAATTATGGTGTAATGAGTGTAGCAATCCCGGGATGGACCATTGGAACCCTGCTTGAGCTATTTCAGGGAAGTATTCTTCCTGATTTTATTATGAGTGCACTTGGAGTTGCCATTTATGGAATGTTTTTGGCTGTCATTATTCCGCCATCCAAGAAAACAAAGCAGTGCTTCTGGTTGTTCTTGGAGCAATGGCAGTGAGCGCATTATTTGCCTGGGTTCCTATATTATCGAAAGTCTCATCCGGATTTGTGATTATTATTACTACAATTCTGGTAGCCGGACTGGCAGCATGGCTTTGCCCGGTTGATGAAGAAAATGCTAAGGAGGAAGCTCATGAAGCCTAATGTTTATATTTATATCCTGGTTATGGCTGGCGTTACATATTTGATCCGTATGCTGCCATTGGCATTGGCGAAAAAGGAGATTACCAATCCTTTTATAAAATCATTTCTGTTTTATGTGCCCTATGCCTGTCTTGCAGCTATGACGTTTCCGGCGATTTTGTCGGCGACGGCAAGTGTGATTTCTGCTGTAGTGGGATTTGTAGTGGCGCTGATTGCAGCGTACAAAGAGAAGAGTCTGCTGACTGTGGCGCTTCTTGCCTGTGGTGCAGTATTTATTGTAGAAAGAATAATGGCCTTTGCGGTGTAAGCAGTACAAAATGCCTACGGTCCGCAAAGGCCTTTTTATTGAGTCATTCTCCAAGAAATCCCAGATCAATTTCCCCATCAAATACAGTAGTCGCCGGACCAGTCATATAAACCTGATCGTCATTTTCGTCCCAGAAAATATTAAGATCGCCACCAAGAAGCTTCACGGTAACCGGCTGATCACGGTCAACCAGCCCGCTCAAAATAGAAGCAACTGCAACTGCGCAGGCACCTGTTCCACAAGCCAGAGTCTCACCGGAACCGCGCTCCCAGACTCTCATCTGGACAGTGTGTCGGTCGATGACTTTTACGAATTCGGTATTGACGCGGTCAGGGAAATTTATATGGTTTTCAAAAGATGGACCGACCTTTTCGATTTCCAGTCCGTCTACGTCATCCAGGTATACGATGGCGTGAGGATTTCCATGGAAACAGCTGTAAAGTGATAAATCTGTCCGTCTACTTCAATAGGGGCATTTACGACCTGCTCAGACTCGGATACAACTGGAATCAGAGAAGCCTGAAGAATAGGGGCGCCCATATTGACCTTTACCATACTGACTTTTCCGTCACGGATAGAAAGATCCAGATATTTCACGCCGCTTTTGGTCGCTACGCTGATACTGGTCTTGTTTACAATGCCGTAATCGTAAGCATACTTGGCTACGCAGCGGATGCCATTGCCGCACATAGCACCCTGGGAACCATCCAGGTTGTACATATCCATCTCACAGTCTGCAATGTCAGACGGCTTAATCAGAATCAGTCCGTCTGATCCGATTCCAAAATGTCTGTCACTCACAAATTTGGCAACTGCTGATGGATCTTTCACAGTTTCTTTAAAACAGTTCACATATACATAATCGTTGCCGATACCATGCATTTTTGTAAATTTCATAACAAATACCTCCTGTTTGGGCGGTTAACGCCTTGGTCATTCAATTATTTAATTACTCCACACAAATCATATCATAACACAGATCTGTTATCAAAAAGTGAATTTTTCCAAATAATGACAAAGAAGTTGGGGAAATTTATGGAAACTCTTGCATTTTTCCCAAAAGCTGATAAAATGGGGAAAAAAAGATAGATGAATGAATATGCAGAAAGCATGAATAATTATGTCCCCATCTTGTGAAGTCGGTTGTTGTGGAAGAAATAAACAGCAACAGCTTACTATGTGGATGAAGATATAAGGAACTGGTTCTGTATATGAGATTAAGAGGAGGAAAAGAATATGAAAAATTAGTAGCTCTTGCACTTGGCACAGTAATGGCAGTTTCCATGACTGCTGGCGTATCTGCTGCAACTGTTGAGTCAAAGGATGATCTTAAGAATGCAACAATCGGTGTACAGCTTGGTACAACCGGTGATATTGAAGCTAGTGAATATGAGGCTGACGGAGCAACTGTTAAGCGTTACAGCAAAGGAAGCGAAGCAATCCAGGCACTTATGGCCGGTCAGATCGACTGTGTGATCATCGATTCACAGCCGGCTCAGAAATTTGTTGAGAATGCAGACGGACTGAAGATTCTGGATGAGCCATTCGAGGAAGAAGAATATGCAATCTGTTTAAAGAAAGGCAATGATGAACTTCTTGACAAGATTAACGGCGCATTAAAAGAACTGAAAAGAGGACGGAACTGTTGATGATATTATGAACAACTACATCGGCGACAACATTGGCGAGACACCATATGAGTCTCCGGAAGATGTAGACCGTTCCAACGGAACTCTTGTAATGGCAACAAACGCTGAGTTCGAGCCATATGAGTATCGTGAAGGTGATGAGGTTGTTGGTATCGACGCTGATATTGCACAGGCAATCTGTGATAAGCTTGGATATGAGCTTGAGATCGACGATATGGAGTTTGATGCAATCCTTGCTGCAGTGCAGTCTGGAAAAGCTGATTTCGGTGTTGCCGGCATCACCGTTACGGAGGATCGTCAGCAGAGTGTTGATTTCACAGATTCCTATGCAAATGCAAGCCAGGTTATCATTGTAAAAGCTGACTGATAGAAATAATACAGCATAAGCTGTCAGAGAAAGTGTGAGTCACCTAGATGAATGCTGTTTGGGAAAAGCTTGGAATGTATAAGCTTTGGATACAGGCAGATCAAGGTGACTCCTACTAATGTTACTGACTGAAAGAATGAAAACAGCCAGCATACAGTTCTGGCAGCTTTTCCTATATGGAATGGTGCCGAAAGAGAAGCAGGCACTGCACCATTAGATAAGCAAATAAAAAGGGAAATAATATGTTTGAAAAATTTGGACACGATTTTTATATCAATTTTATAAAAGATGACAGATACACCTGGCTGCTGGATGGTTTGAAAAATACCATGATCATCACTGTTTTCGCCCTGTTGATCGGTATCTGTATCGGTTTTCTGGTGGCAATTATCCGTTCTTCCCACGATAAATCCGGGAATTTTAAAATTGCCAACTCCATCTGCAGAGTTTATTTGACTGTAATTCGTGGAACACCAACCATGATCCAGCTGTTGATCATGAATTTTGTAATTTTTGGTGCTGTAAGTGTCAATGAGATTCTGGTAGGAAGTCTGGCATTTGGTATCAACTCAGGTGCCTATGTAGCTGAGATTGTCCGTTCCGGTATCATGTCCATTGACCAGGGACAGACAGAGGCAGGACGAAGCCTTGGTCTGAATTTCAGCCAGACCATGCGTCTTATTATCATTCCACAGGCGTTTAAGAATGTGCTTCCTGCACTGGTAAATGAGTTTATCGTGCTGATCAAGGAAACTTCTATTATCGGTTACATCGGTATGATGGACCTGACAAAAGGATGCTATGCTGATCCAGAGCCGTACATACAATGCTTTTATGCCTCTTCTGGCAGCAGCTGCAATTTATCTGATCGTGGTCATGGTATTGACTTTCTTTATGAATAAACTGGAGAGGAGACTGAGAACCAGTGAGCGTTGATAAGAGTAAAGTTTTGATCCAGGTACAGGATTTGAAAAAAGCGTTTGGATCCAATCAGGTTCTGGATGGAATTTCCACAGATATCTGTCAGGGCGAGGTTGTTGCCATTATCGGACCATCTGGCTCTGGTAAATCTACTTTCCTTCGTTCTCTCAACCTTCTGGAGGAGCCTACAGGAGGTAAAATCCTGTTTGAAGGAACAGATATCACAGATCCCAAGGTTGACATAAATCGACATCGTCAGAAGATCGGAATGGTTTTCCAGCAGTTTAATCTGTTTCCACACAAGACGGTAAAGCAGAATATTATGATGGCACCGGTTGCCCTGAAACTGATGACAAAGGAAGAGGCTTCCAGACGTGCGGACGAGCTTCTTGCTCGTGTGGGACTTCCAGATAAGGCAAATGCTTATCCGGATATGCTTTCCGGTGGTCAGAAGCAGCGTATTGCCATTGCAAGATCCCTTGCCATGAATCCGGATGTTATGCTTTTTGACGAGCCTACTTCTGCACTGGATCCGGAGATGGTTGGAGAGGTTCTGGAGCTGATGAAAGAGCTTGCAAAGAGCGGCATGACTATGGTTGTAGTTACTCACGAGATGGGATTTGCAAGAGAGGTTGCAACAAGAGTTTTATTTATTGATGACGGCAAAATTCAGGAACAGAATGCGCCGAAGGAGTTTTTTGAAAATCCGCAGAATCCGCGATTGAAGGAATTTTTGTCTAAGGTTCTGTAAAAAAAAAAAAGACAACCTTTTCCATTGGTTTAAATGGGACTGAGGTTGTCTTTTTTTTGTGTGAAAAAAACGCGGTGATTTAAAATCCTATGCGTTTTTCTTCATTTCTTTATAACAATATTTGATGATTTCTTTCCTTGTGACAATTCCGATAAAGTGATCCTGATCATCTATAACCGGCACAAAGTTCTGGTTGATTGCGCGGTCCAGGAGATCCTCCATGTCGCAGTCAACGTGTACCGGTTTGTAGGTGGCTCTTCTGGAGATAGCCATAACTGGTACTTCCTCGGCTGTTTTCATATCCGTGATGTTCAGATTTTTCATTCCCCAGAGAAGATCACCCTCAGAAATAGTACCTACGTATTTTCCATCTGGATTCAGAATAGGAATACAGGAAAATTTCCGGTGTTCCATTTTCTCAAGAGTCTGCCTCAAAGTTTCATTCTCGAAAATGTAGGCAATATCACTTTTCGGTGTTAAGAAAAAAAGTATATTCAATTTGATCCCTCGATTCTATTTTACAGAAGTGGAATACCGCCTTTAGCAGCTTCTTCCTGCATTTCCTTAGGCCACAGGGAAACATGTACTTCTCCAATATGAGCCTTGCGCAGGAAGAACATACAGATACGGGACTGACCGATACCGCCGCCGATTGTGTATGGAAGTTCTTTATTCAGAATGGCCTTCTGGAAAGGGAGTTCTCTGCGGTCATCGCAGCCGGCTTCTGTAAGCTGACGGTCGAGTGCTTCTTCGTCAACACGGATACCCATGGATGAAAGCTCCAGAGCAATGTCGAGAACAGGATAATAAACAAGGATATCGCCGTTTAATTCCCAGTCATCGTAGTCCGGAGCACGTCCGTCGTGGCGCTCGCCATTTGTCAGTTTCTTACCTACCTGCATAAGGAAAACAGCGCCTTTTTCTTTGACGATCTTGTATTCTCTTTCCTTAGGGGTAAGATCCGGATACATGTCTACAAGCTCTTCTGTGGAGACAAATGCAATCTCTCTTGGAAGAATTTCTTCTATGTAGTCATACTGTACTGCCATGTATTTCTCTGTCTTGCGGAGTACGCTGTAGATAGTACGGACAGTGTTAATGAGAGTTTCTACATTTCTCTCTTCTTTGGAAATGATCTTTTCCCAGTCCCACTGATCTACATAGATGGAATGGATGTTGTCAACATCCTCATCACGGCGGATGGCAACCATATCGGTGTATAAGCCCTCACCTACAGAGAAACCATATTTCTTCAGTGCATAACGCTTCCATTTTGCAAGAGAATGTACGATTTCAGCGTTGCAGTCCATGCCTTTGATGTCAAAGCTTACCGGACGCTCCACGCCGTTCAGGTTATCATTGAGGCCGGAACTTGGATCTACAAATATAGGTGCGGAGACACGCAGAAGGTTCAGCTTCTGTGCAAGTGTCTGCTGGAAAAAAATCTTTCACAGTTTTAATTGCTACCTGAGTATCATGAAGATTAAGGTCTGCATGATAGCCCATAGGAATTTTTAATTGTTCCATGGGAATCCTCCTTGTTGATTGTGTTAATCTCTGTTTTCTGTTCACGATAATGTTCTGTGGTTACTAAAACGTAAACAGGAACAATCTCGGTTTATTATAACAGGTATTTTCCCGTTGGCAATTTAGACCTTGCAAGAAATATGCAAAAAAGATACAATAAAAGACAAAGAATGTGATGATTTTTCCCTGTTGGAGCAAAAACAGGAATTACAGGTTGTGGTGAAACAGAATAACCAGAGAACCGGGAGGATGTCTATGGAGAAAAAGAGGTGCCAGGTCTGCGATGGGCCTGTTGTAAATGGCAGATGTAAGCTGTGTGGAATGCCTTATAGAAATGATGAGACTTTGTATCATCTGAATGAGAACAGAAGTGACCATTACCGTCATGCTACCAGCCGGGCGCGGGCAATCATGCGCCAGGAGGAAATCCCGCTGGGAGATAAGAAGGCTGGAAGTGCTGCATATAAGACCGGGACCGGAACAGGCGTGGCAGGAGCCGGAAATAAATATGATCAGAAAACGGGAACTGGAAGTTCTAAGTCACTGGCTGGTGCAGGCACAGGGAATTTTTATAATAAGGGAAGTGTGAAAGCAGGAAGTACATATGGAGGCAGCACTGGCGCTGCTAAGAATGGAAATAAGGTCTCTGTCCCTGCTGGGAATTATAATTCCAAGAGCAGACAAAGTACAGCTGGAACTTACAGCACTACAGCTAAAAAAAACAGTGTTTACACCCAGAAACCGGTAAAAAAGAAAAAAGGCTCCCTTTTTGGATGGCTCATGGTCCTGGTGATCATTTGCGCAAGCTTACCGGAAATCCGGGATTCCCTAAAGGACAGCCTTGCTCGATACTTGAAGAAGAATTTGGAGATATGTTCGGCTCTGGGGCTGATTCAGCCTCTTATAAACTGATGGCGGGAGATGTGCTGGAGGTTGGGGAAAATGTGGATGGAGGCATTGTCCCAGGATATTACATTGCTTCCTGTTCAAATGGTTTTGTGAGTTTTATGATCATGGGAGAAGATGGTGAAAACGGAAGCATGACAGTGACAGATGGCGTGGAGCGTAAGATTACCCTGAAAGAGGGAGATCTGATCGGGATCATAAATACAGAGTCAGAGGATTCCTCATTGATGCTTACTGCTCGTTGAGATTGGGGAAATAATAGTAAAATAATAGTAAAAAAAAAGGAACCTCGTCAGATGAGTACTTATTTCGTCGGAGGTTCCTTTTTGTATGTTTAGAGCGTATTTGAAAAATCATTCCCGCAAATTGTGACGCACATCTTGCAGAAAGCCTTTTTCAAACACTCTAGCGGATGGTAGTTCCTGTTTTTCCTTCATAACCCTCTTTGGCATGAGCCATATCGGTAATCACAGTGCTCCGGCCTTCCCCTTTCTCAATAAAGGAAATACCTGCTTCGATTTTGGGAAGCATGGAACCGGAAGCAAACTGGTTCTCTTCAATGTATTTCTTAGCGTCCGCTACAGTGATGCTGCCAAGCTTCTGCTCATTTACCTGACCGTGGTTCAGACTTACGTTCTCTACACTTGTGAGAATCAGAAGAGTATCGGCATTTAATTCTTCTGCAAGAAGTCCTGCGGCAAGATCTTTCTCAATGATGGCACTGGCACCGTGAAGGTTGATGCCCTGCTCAAGCACTGAATTCCACCGCCGCCGGCTGCGATAACAACCTGGTCTGCATTGAGAAGTGCTCGTATAGTCTCAAGCTCTACGATTCTCTGTGGCTTCGGAGCTGCTACGATTCGTCTGTATCCGCCATCAGCAAGTCTGGTGACAAAGTTTTTTTTTTTTCCTCTGCTTCAGCTTCTTCCTCAGTGAGAACACGTCCGATAATTTTCTCCGGATCTGCAAAAGCATCGTCATATGGATCAATAACAGTCTGGGTAAGAATGGTAGCAACAGGTTTGTAAATTCCGCGGCTGATAAATTCAGAGCGGATCGCATTCTGAAGGTCATATCCAATGTAGCCCTGGCTCATTGCGGAGCAGACTGACATAGGAGCGAATGTATAATCCGGGTGTGTCTTTCCAAATTCATTCATTGCAGTGTGGATCATGCCGATCTGTGGGCCATTGCTGTGGGAGATTACCACCTTGGCACCCTCTTCAACAAGATCTGCGATTGCTTTTGCTGCGGCTTTGGTGGCTACTTTCTGCTCTGGAAGTGTGGTGCCGAGAGCTCTGTGACCTAATGCAACTACTACGATTTTTTCACTCATAGGAGATACCTCGTTTCTGTCAAGAATATAATGCGGATATCAGAGTAAAGTGGATTACTGTGAAAGTATTCACAGCAACATGAATGATTTCTCCGACATCCTTGTGTAATATCTTCCATTATAAAAGCTAAGGGGGGAATTGCAATAGAAAAGTCCTTGAAACAGGAAAAGCCATCCGCATCAGGCAGATGGCTCATTTCCTATATTTTTGAGGGGGGAGATAGAGAGTGGTTTTTCATCTATCCGAAATTCATTATATCGGCAATTTGTGAGGAAAATGTGTCTCAAATCTAAAAGAAATCGAAAAAATATGAAATGAAAATAAAATCCGACCCTTTATTGCATTTAAAGACCAAGTGTGGTAAAGTAAACCTATCTTGTTTCTGCATTCTGCAGAAAAGAATTTCTACCGCGCCGGTTCGGCGCAAGATAACCCGTTTTTTGAAGGAAACCTGTTAACCTGGGCGTTTTATACGCTTTTTGAAAATGGATGCATACAATGGCAAGGCAAATTTGCTTCGGAATGCTGTGAATAGGATCTGTTTAAGTGAGAAAGGTGTGATTCCCATGTGCTGTCAGTGACTCATTTATATGGTGATGTCGCCAGTAGGCGGCAAGTCCGTTTTGTAAAATAGTAGTTTAATAACAGAGATTAGTGAAAAAATAGGGGTAGAAAAGGAGAAGTTATAATGAAAAACAGAATATGGAAAAAGATACTGGCAGTGGGAGTAAGTCTACTTGCAGAAGCTGGGATGCTGGTTGGATGCACGGCGCAGCCGGCAGTGGCATATGGAGCAGAAATGGAAGGCGGGTTATTTGTTGCCCAAGATGCGGCATGGACAGATTTACAGAAATTTCAAGCGGTGATTTCTGTAAAGGCAGATGGGCTGGCGTCACTTACGTGGGAAAATGAAAACCAGGAATATGAAAGTGGCGATGAAAATTTATTCAGCAGTGGAAATCAGGACGGAGCCTGGAAAATGATCAATATGATTTTTCGGATGAAACAATATCTCATCCAACATCTTACGAACTGGTAGTCTGGCTTTCTGAATATTTTCAGCCAGATGCTTCGTTTATGGCACCTGAAGGCTGCCTGAAAGAGGAGCTTCCTATCGAGACCGCTGACGGAAGATCCAGCAGTATAACCGGATTCCGCTGGAAAATAAATCCGGGAGAACAGGGCAAACAGCTGAAAATTCCGGTTACCTTGCGGGATGAATATCGTTTTCCAGCAGAAAACATACAGTTCCTACCTGTCAGATATTTTGCATGCAAATGGTGCTATAAGCGGAGAAGAAAATGGAGGCGGAGTTTACATTGTAAAAAAAAGTGGAAAATGAAAAAAACATTTTGTGTAAAGCCTTATCTAAGAGTCTGGAGATACCAGCTGCATACATGGATTTTTCAGTGGAGATGGAAGCCAAGAAAAAGGCGCTTTATACTGGAAAACGCATTCATATGGCAGTGAATCTGACAAATAATGGTCAGGTACCTTTTTATAAAATTTCCCTTCAGGCCAAAGTAAAAGAACAGGAACTGGTACCTGTGTGGGAAAAGGAGCCTGGCCTTGAAGTTTCGGAAAGTGGTGCAGTGCTGGAAAGCCTTTCCGCAGGGGAAACACGAATCCTGTCTTTTATATAGATCCGGACATGGATCAGAAAAGTAATCTGAGCTGGAGCTTTTTGCAAAAACAGAAAATCCGGTTTCGTTGGAGAAAGCAGCAGAAAAAACAGTTATCATTACAGCAGGGAAAAGCATCTTTTTACGGTAAAGAAAAACAGCTGACTGCGACAACGCCAGCCCTGGGGAGACTGTGACTTATCAGATCAGTATTCACAATACCGGGAGGTGACTCTGCATTCCGTAGTTACTACAGAACGTTTCGGGCTTGCCGGAGTAACAGCTACTTTTCAGGAACAGAGAGGTATAACCCTGAATAAAAGCAGGACTCAGGCGAAAATCCAGGAAATCGCACCTGGTGGCTGTGTGAATTTAAAGGCAAAAGTTGTACTTCCAAAAGATCTGAAAGACCAGAATCTGATGAATCAGATTATTGTAGTTACTGACGAGACTGGTGAGGAAAGCGCAGTGCGGGATCAGGCAACCATCCGTGTGGAAGATAAGGAGAAGGATGGAAATGGAAATGGAAGCGGAAACGGAAATGGGGGTGGAAATGGAGATGGAACTGGCATAGGCAGTGGGAATAATGATGGCAGCACAATGGCTGCGTCCACCTCTCCAAAAACAGGGGATACTTCCCACAAAGAGCTGTTTCAGGTACTGATTCTGCTTTCGTTTCTTTTTTTTCCGCTGTAGCCGCCAGAAGAATGTTTGGAGGCAATGCTCACAGATGACTCGTGAATGGAAACTATAATGTGAGGTGAACGGTTACTGCTTTTTTAACAGGAAAGATTGAAAACAAATTCTGTGTGTGATATTCTATAAAAGAGTATGCGTTGCTGTATGATGTCACCAGATTAGGGCGTGTTTGAAAAATCATTCCCGCAAATTGTGACGCACATCTTGCTGAAAGTCTTTTTCAAATAAGCTCTGGCGTGATTTTAAAGCAACGTCAATATAGGGAGGCATATATTATGAAATTATCATCCTTATTAGAGAAGTTAGAATACACCTGCGTGCAGGGGAGCACAGAGCAGGAAGTCACTGGTGTTGTTTATGATTCCAGAAAGGTAACAGACGGCTCTCTGTTTATCTGTATCAGAGGTGCTGTTGTAGATGGACATAAATTTATCCCGGATGTAACAGCAAAAGGGGCTAAAGTTCTGATAGTAGAAGAGGAGGTTTCTGCACCGTCAGATGTTACGGTTATCCAGGTGACAGACACCAGATATGCTATGGCATTTATTTCAGCGGCCTGGTTTGGACATCCCGCAGAGAAACTGAAAACAATCGGTATCACAGGAACAAAAGGAAAAACAACCACTACGTATATGGTAAAAATCTATTCTGGAAAATGCCGGATACAAGGTTGGTCTGATCGGTACTATTGAGGCAATTATCGGAAATAAGATAATACCTGCTTCTAATACCACACCAGAATCCTATGTAGTTCAGGAGTATTTTCACGAAATGGTGGAAGCTGGCTGTGATTGTGTGGTTATGGAAGTTTCCTCACAGGGGCTGATGCTTCACAGAACTCAGGGATTTGTTTTCGATTTTGGTATTTTCACAAATATTGAACCAGATCATATTGGTCCAAACGAGCACAAGGACTTTGATCATTATCTGTCTTGTAAAGCTATGCTTCTCAAGCAGTGCCGAGTAGGAATTGTAAACCGTGATGATGAGCATTTTGACAGAATTGTAGAGGGACATACCTGTACTCTGAAACCTATGGCTTTTCCAAAAAGAAGCAGACCTTCGCGCTGAGGATGCCAGACTGATTGGCGGAAAAGGCTATCTTGGAATTTCCTATCAGCTGAAGGGACTTATGGATTTCCCTGTTGAAATCGACATCCCGGGTAAATTCAGTATTTACAACTCTCTTACCGCTATTGCAATCTGCCGTCATTTTAAGGTTTCCCAGGAAAATATCCTGAAGGCTCTGAAGGTAGCAAAAGTAAAAGGCCGTATTGAGATGGTGAAAGTATCTGATGAATTTACTCTGATGATTGATTATGCACATAATGCAATGGCTTTGGAAAGTCTTCTTACTACATTGCGTGAGTATCATCCACACAGACTGGTCTGCCTGTTTGGCTGTGGCGGAAACCGCTCCAGGCTTCGCCGCTATGAGATGGGAGAGGTTTCCGGTCGTCTGGCAGATCTGACCATCATTACTTCTGATAATCCGCGAGATGAGGAGCCTCAGGCTATTATTGATGACATCAAGGTTGGCATGGCGAAGACAGAAGGTAAATATGTGGAGATTCCAGACCGCAAGGAAGCAATCGCTTATGCCATCCATCACGGAGATTATCAGGAAATTAAAGGAAAGAAATATCCTATGGATGAACGTGTCCTGATCGCAGATATTCTTGCCGGAAGGTAAAACATGACATATGCAGATATTATTGTAGACATTTCCCATGAGAAGCTGGATAAAAGCTTTCAATATCTGGTTCCAGAGAAACTGAAGGACGAGATACAGGTGGGAATGGTGGTTTCCATTCCATTTGGAAGAGGAAATCATGTGCGCAAAGGGATATGTAGTGGGATTTCTGGTGAGCCTAAGGTAAAGGGAATCCAGCTCAAGTCTGTTGCCGGTATTGAAAATGATCAGGAAACCACAGAATCCAGGCTGATCGCGCTGGCAGGGTGGATGAAAGAAAATTACGGCTCTACCATGATCCAGGCTCTGAAAACAGTTCTTCCTATTCAGAAAAAGATGAAAGCCCAGGAAAAAAAGGTGGATAACCCTTCTGATTTCCAGAGAAGATGGGGAAAAAGCTTCTGGAAGAGCTTAGCATGACCAGATTTAAAGCACGTATTCGCCTTTTGGAAGCACTCTTACAGAATAAAAATGGGAAAATTGAGACTGCCTGGGCTTCAAAGGAACTTGGCACTACGGCTTCTGTCCTGAAATATTCTGAAGAACAGGGGATTGCTTCTGTGGAGTCAGATGAAGTGTACAGAAATGCAATTGCAGATGCAGAAAATATTCCGCATGTGGCACCAGCAGTATTAAGTATATCCCAGCAAATGGCTGTGAATCATATCTTATCAGAATGGGAACGCCCGGATCCGAGGCCGGTTCTTCTTCACGGAGTTACCGGCAGCGGGAAAACGGAAGTATATATGGAACTGATCGATAAGGTGATAAAGGAAGGCGGTCAGGCAATCGTGCTGATTCCGGAAATTGCGCTGACTTATCAGACTGTACGGCGATTTTATGGTCGTTTTGGTGATAAGGTGTCGGTAATTAACTCCAGACTTTCCCAGGGAGAGCGTTATGATCAGTTTAGAAGAGCCAAACAGGGAGAACTGCAGGTTATGGTGGGTCCCCGTTCAGCACTTTTTTTTACTCCTTTTGGAAAGCTGAGGCTGATCATTATTGATGAGGAGCATGAATCTTCCTATAAAAGTGAAAACAGTCCAAGGTATCATGCCCGGAAACGGCTATCCAAAGAGCAAAGATGGAAGGCGCAAGAGTAATTCTTGGTTCTGCAACTCCATCTATGGAAGCTTATTACAGGGCGAAAGAAGGGAGAATATGTCCTTGTAAAGCTGGAAGCCAGATTTGAAGAAAGACCTCTTCCCAGGGTATCAATTATTGACATGAGGGAACAACTAAAAAAGGAAACCGCCTTGCCCTCAGTCTGGAACTGAGAGAAGACCTGAGTCAGTGCCTGAAAAAAAGGGAGCAGGCCATGTTGTTTCTCAACCGCCGTGGCTACGCAGGGTTTGTTTCATGCCGTTCCTGCGGTCATGTAATGAAATGTCCTCACTGTGACGTTTCCTTAAAGTGAGCATAATGGCAGAAAGCTGATCTGTCATTATTGTGGTTATGAAACTGTGAAACCGGACAAATGTCCAGTCTGTTCTTCCCCATATATAGGCGGTTTTAAAGCGGGAACCCAGCAGATCCAGCAGGTGGTAGAAAAAGAAATTTCCAGAGGCAAGAGTTCTTCGAATGGATTACGACACTACAAGAGCTAAGGGAAGCTATGAAAAAATTCTGTCTGCTTTTTCCAGGCATGAGGCCGATATTTTGATTGGAACCCAGATGATCGTAAAGGGACATGATTTCCCGGATGTTACGCTTGTGGGGATCCTTGCTGCAGACTTATCCCTAAATGCTGATGATTATCGCAGTGGTGAGCGCACTTTTCAGCTTCTTACTCAAGCGGTGGGACGAGCAGGAAGAGGAAGAAAAGAAGGTCATGCCCTAATCCAGACTTATAGTCCGGATCATTACAGCATCCAGACAGCTGCAAAGCAGGATTACGAAGAATTTTATCAGGAAGAGATGGGATACCGTCTTCTTATGGATTATCCTCCGGCTGCCCATATGATGGCAGTGCTTGGTTCTTCGGAGGATGAGAAGCTTCTTGAGACAGCCATGCACTATCTTGGTCTGTTTACAGGAAAAATATATGCGGGAAAAGATCTTCATGTGATCGGTCCCGCCCCTGCGTCTGTAGGGAAAGTAAAGGATGTATACAGAAGAGTACTTTATCTGAAACATGAGAATTATGATCTGCTTGTCCGGATAAAGGACAGGCTGGAGGAATATATAGAAATCAATTCCGGCTTCAGAAAAGTTAATATACAATTTGATTTTTTTCATAAGGCGAAATACCGGAAATAAAGGGCTGCGTTAAGGTGCAGGGCTTTGAAACAACGGGTATTTCCAAATTCAAAGATAAAGGAGATAACACAGAGATGGCACTTAGAACAATCAGAACAGAGGGAGATTCCGTTTTGGAAAAAAATCTGCAGACCAGTAGAGAAAATCGACAAACGTACAAAGGATCTGGTAGGAGACATGCTGGAAACCATGTATGACGCATGCGGTGTTGGCCTTGCAGCTCCCCAGGTGGGTATATTAAAGAGAATCGTAGTGATCGATATTGGAGATGGTCCAATTATTCTTATCAATCCGGAAATTCTTATGACATCCGGTGAGCAGACAGGCGAGGAGGGATGTTTAAGTGTTCCGGAATGTCCGGTCAGGTTACCCGCCCAAATTATGTGAAGGTAAAAGCTCTTGATATGGATATGAATGAGCAGATATATGAAGGAGAAGGACTCCTTTGCCCGTGCATTTTGTCATGAGCTGGATCATCTTGACGGAAAAATGTACACACGTCTGGTTGAAGGTGAATTACATCATGTAAGTTATGACAATGAGGAGGAAGAGGAATAAATGAAAATTGTTTATATGGGAACGCCGGATTTTGCAGTTAATCCCCTTCATGCACTGGCTGAAGCTGGCTATGAGGTGACAGGTGTTGTGACCCAGCCGGATAAGCCGAAGGGAAGGGGAAAGAGCATGCTTCCCACTCCTGTAAAGGAAGAGGCATTGAAACATGGGTTCCCGGTTTACCAGCCTGTGAAGGTACGCGATCCGGAATTTTTACAGGTTCTTGAGAAACTGGATCCCGATATTATTGTGGTAGCTGCCTTTGGACAGATCATTCCCAAAAAGCATTCTGAGCTTCCGAAATACGGATGTATTAACATCCATGCATCCCTGCTTCCGAAATACCGCGGTGCAGCTCCTATTCAGCAGGCAGTTATTGATGGGGAAAAAGGAGTCAGGTGTTACGATCATGAGAATGGGAACAGGTCTTGATACAGGAGATATGATCTCAAGGATCGTAGTGCCGATTGCAAAAGATGAGACGGGCGGAACTCTGTTTGATAAGCTTGCAGAAGCAGGAGCGAAGCTTTTGTTGAGACATTGCCTCACATTTTTGATGGCACAGCTGTTTACGAGAAACAGCCGGAGGAAAGCCCTACTCCATATGCCGGTATGATCACCAAACAGATGGGATTGATCAATTTTGGGAAATCAGCCGCGGAACTGGAAAGACTGGTGCGAGGTTTAACCCCGTGGCCAAGCGCATTTACCTTCTGGAATGGAAAAACTTTGAAGGTATGGGAAAGCTTTGTAGTAAAAAGTGAAGAAACTGGCGCAGAAAAGTCAGAACCTGGAACAGTAGTAAAACAGACAAAAAAGGAATTTACGTGGCTTGCGGTGAGGATGTTCTGGTACTTTCACAGGTACAGTTAGAAGGAAAAAAAAGAGAATGGATGCGGATGCATTCCTTCGAGGATGTCATATAGAAACCGGAAGCAGATTCACAGATAAAAAGGAGTGATCTTATGTACGGATATGGATATCCTTATGGATTTTATGTTGATCCTACTTATGTATTGCTGATCATTGGAATGGTGCTGGCACTGGCTGCATCTGGAAAGATGAAAAGCACTTTTGCACGTTATCAGCAGGTGCGCAGCCATTCAGGTCTTACAGGAGCTCAGACTGCCCAGAGGATTTTAAATGCAGCCGGAATTTACGACGTAACGATTGTTCCAATTTCCGGAAGCCTTACAGATCATTATGATCCGAGAACAAATAGGCTGGCACTTTCACAGGACGTATATGGAAGAACTTCTGTGGCAGCTGTATGTGTCGCTGCCCATGAGTGTGGTCATGCCATTCAGCACAATATAAATTATGCACCGCTGAATATCCGTTCAGCTATTGTTCCGGTGGCAAATATCGGATCTTCCCTTTCCTGGCCGATTTTTCTTCTGGGACTGATCTTTTCCATACCGGCACTTACAACTGTAGGAATTGTGCTGTTTTCACTGGCGGTACTGTTTCAGCTTGTAACACTTCCGGTAGAATTCAATGCTTCCTCAAGAGCTTTAAAAATGCTGGAAAGCACAGGAATTTTAAGCCGTGAGGAAAACAAAGGTGCGAAGAAGGTTCTTACAGCGGCAGCCCTTACTTATGTAGCAGCACTTGCTTCTTCCATTTTACAGCTTCTGAGACTGCTCATACTTTCCGGAGGTAGAAGACGGGATGATTAACGGAATCAATTCCAGGGAGATGATCCTGGAAATTTTACTTGAAATCGAAGAGGGCGAGCATAGCCACGTGGCAATTCGGAATGCCCTTTCCAAATATCAGTTTCTGCCAAGACAGGAACGGGCATTTATTACCCGTGTCTGTGAAGGAACGCTGGAATACCGGATTCAGATTGATTACATTATCAATTCTTTTTCCAAGGTGACAGTTGATAAGATGAAGCCTGCAATCCGGGAAATTTTAAGAAGTGCAGTATATCAGCTGAAATACATGGACAGTGTGCCGGACAGCGCAGTGTGTAATGAAGCGGTGAAGCTGGCACAGAGAAAAGGCTTTTACAGCTTAAAACCTTTTGTAAACGGTGTTCTTCGTACCATAGCCCGGGAAATGGATCAGGTCCGGTTCCCTCAAAAAAAGAAGATGATCTGTTGAAATATCTTTCTGTAAAGTATTCCATGCCAGAGGTGCTGGTAACCAGGTGGCTGGAAGCCTATGGAGAAGAAACAACAGAGAAGATACTGGCGGATTTTCTTATGGAACATCCTCTTACCATCAGATGCCGGACTTATCTGAATTCCAAGGAAGAGGTTATAAAAAGCCTGGAAAGTCAGGGCGTTCATGTAGCGCCTGCTCCATATCTGCCTTATGCATACAGCATTTCTGAATTTAACCATATTCTTGCACTGGATGCTTTTTATCAAGGGTAAAAATCGTCGTGCAGGATGTAAGTTCCATGCTGGTTGCGGAGGTTGCAGATCCGAAGAAGGGCGATTACGTTATTGACGTGTGTGCTGCGCCAGGTGGAAAGAGTCTTCATATGGGAGACAAGATGGAGGGATATGGAACGGTAGATGCAAGAGATGTAAGCCAGTATAAAGTCAATCTGATCGAGGAAAATATCCAACGTACCAATTCTATTAATGTACAGGCAAGAGTGCAGGATGCTACTATTTTTGATCAGGATTCAGAACTGCTTGCAGATGTTGTAATTGCAGATGTACCTTGTTCCGGGTATGGAGTGATCGGCAAGAAGCCGGAAATCAAATACCGTGTTACGCCACAGAAACAGGATGAAATAGTGATTCTGCAGAGAACCATTCTGGATCGCGCAGCAAACTATGTGAAGCCAAGAGGAGAGCTGATCTTCAGTACCTGTACCATTGCAAAAGAAGAAAACGAAGAGAACATGATGTGGTTTTTGAATAATTATCCATTTAAGCTGGAGAGCCTGGATCCTTATCTTCCAGAGGAGCTGCACTCAGAGACAACTGCACTTGGATATCTGCAGCTGCTTCCTGGAGTACATAAGACAGACGGCTTCTTTATTGCGAAATTCAGAAGAAAATAGGAATATAAATATGACAGACATTAAGTCGATGACGAAAGACGAACTGAAAAATCTGATGACCGAACTGGGAGAGAAACCCTTTCGGGCAAAGCAGATCTACAGCTGGTTACATGAACATCTGGTAACCTCTTATGATGAGATGGGAAACATACCAGGAAAATTAAAAGGAAAAAACTGAAAGACTATCCCATAGCGGCATTGGAAATGGTGGATGAACAGGTTTCTGCCATTGACGGCACAAGAAAGTATCTGTTCCGCCTTTCTGATGGAAATGTGATCGAGAGTGTTCTTATGCGTTATAAGCATGGAAATTCCGTATGTATTTCGTCACAGGTAGGCTGTAAAATGGGGTGCCGTTTTTGTGCTTCCACTATTGGAGGCTGGACAAGAAACCTTCTTCCTTCAGAAATGCTGGATCAGATTTACAGGATCCAGAGCATAACGGGAGAGCGGGTATCTAATGTAGTAGTAATGGGAACTGGCGAACCTATGGATAATTATGATCATATTGTACGCTTTGTACATCTGCTTTCCGATGAAAATGGTCTTAACATCAGCCAGAGGAATATCACCGTATCGACCTGGAATTGTTCCAAAAATTTATGAGCTTGCAAAGGAAAAACTGCAGATTACCCTTGCCCTGTCTCTGCATGCACCAAATGATGAAAAAAAAAAGACAGGAACTTATGCCTATTGCACAGCGGTACAGTATGGACGAAGTCCTGGATGCATGCCGCAATTATTTTCAGGAGACTGGCAGGAGAATTACTTTTGAATACAGTCTTGTGGCTGGTGTTAATGACAGTGACGAAGATGCAAGAGAGCTGAGCAGCAGAATCCATGATATTAACTGTCATGTAAATCTAATTCCGGTAAACCCTATTAAGGAGCGTTCTTACAGGCGTTCTACGCATCAGGCTGTAGAGAATTTTAAAATAAAACTTGAAAAATGCGGAATTAATGTTACTATTAGAAGGGAAATGGGCAGTGACATAGACGGTGCCTGTGGACAATTACGAAAAAGTTATATAGAAAAAAGTTACGATCCGCAGTAACGAAAAACTGGTGTTTCTATGTTGAACAACAGTACGAAAAGGACAGAAAGCGAGAAGTGACATGAGGGTATATTCAGCTACGGATGTAGGAAAGAAGCGGAAGATGAACCAGGATTATGTGTTCGCTTCCCAGGACACAGTTGGAAATCTCCCGAACCTCTTTGCTGTTGCTGATGGAATGGGAGGTCATAATGCAGGTGATTATGCATCCTCTCATGCGGTCAGGATACTGGTGGAGGAAATCCGGCAGGATGCGGATTTTAATCCGGTAAAGGTAATCCGCCATGCCATTGAGACTGCGAATACAGAAATTATAGAACAGGCGCAGAAGGATGAGAAGCTTCGTGGAATGGGAACCACTATGGTGGTGGCGACTATTGTAGATCAGTATGCCTATGTAGCCAATGTGGGTGACAGCAGACTATATGTGGTGGATAAACAGCTGAGGCAGATTACCAGGGATCATTCACTGGTTCAGGAAATGGTAAGAATGGGTGAAATCACTGCTGAGGAGGCAAGAAATCATCCGGATAAAAACATTATCACCAGAGCTCTGGGAGCAGAAAAAACTGTAGACGTGGATTTCTTTGATATGCGTCTGGAACCGGGAAGTACGATCCTGATGTGTTCCGATGGTCTCAGCAATATGGTGGAAGACAAAAAATGGAAGAAATCATATTGAATTCTGATGAGGATATCACCTGGAAGGGAAATACTCTTATCCAGGAAGCCAACAACAACGGCGGCAAGGATAACATTGCAATCATATTGATAGAACCATTCACAGACGAGGTGAAAGCATGTTAAAAACGGGAATGATCATAGCAGAACGCTATGAGATATTAGGAAAAATTGGTACCGGCGGAATGGCGGACGTATACAAGGCAAAAGACCATAAGCTGAATCGTTTTGTGGCAGTTAAGGTTCTGAAGCCGGAATTCAGGGAAGATGCAACTTTTGTAAAGAAATTCAGAAGTGAAGCGCAGGCAGCAGCAGGTCTTACCCATCCAAACATAGTAAATGTATTTGACGATGATGAGGGTGTTTATTATATCGTAATGGAGCTGATCGAGGGAATCACTCTTAAAGGAGTATATTTCCAAGAAAGGTAAGCTTTCGGTAAAGGAAGCTACCAGTATTGCCATTCAGGTATCTATGGGACTTGAGGCAGCACACAGCCATGCATTGTAATCGGATGTGAACCTCAGGACGGCAAAGTAAAGTAACAGACTTTGGAATTGAAGAGCGGAGATCAGCTCAATGTTATGGGGTCCATTACAGCTCAATCAAACAGCGATCTACTCAGGTATCACCTTATATGAGATGGTAACAAGGACGTGTCCCTTTTGACGGAGATACTACAGTTTTGCAATCAAACCTTCAGGAAGAGATGGTACCGCCAAGTGTTTATTCCCCGGATCTGCCGTACAGTCTGGAACAGATCATTATGAAATGTACCCAGAAGAGTGTGGATCGCAGATATAATAAGATGGAGGATGTGATCGAGGATCTGAAGCATTCTCTTATTGACCCGCAGGGAGATTTTGTGAAGCTTACATCTGTAGATACAGATGCTAAGACGGTTGTAATTTCTGATGAAGAGCTTGGAGAGATCAAGCATACTCCGAAGCAGACTCTTAAGCCGGATATAGAAACTCTGGAAAAGAACTGAATGAGACAAACTACGATGATGATGACGATTTCGAGTATGATAATAAGGAAGAGAGCTCGAAAGGCTCCAGAAAGAACCGGGATCGTGAACGAAGCAGAGAGCGGGAAGAGAGAAAAGACGTATCAAAAAGCAGAAAAGAGGCGTCAGTGTAGCTGGAAGTATTATTGCTTTGATCATAGGTGCCGCAGTTCTGATCGCAGTGATTCTTGTTGTGGGAAAGGCTGCAGGACTGATCGGAGACAGCAAGGATTCTTCTTTGGATCAGCAGAATCAGCAGGCACAGGTTACCCAGGCTGCTGACGAAGATGATGGTATGGTACCAGTACCTGATCTTATCGGTAAGACAGAGGCTGAGGCGCAGGAACTTTGTGCTTCTGTAAACATTGGAATGAGTTACAAAGGCGAGGAAGCTTCCACACAGGAAAAAGGCAAGATTTCTTCCCAGGATCCTGTAGCGGGAACAAAGGTTGCAAAGAATTCAACTGTAAATTATTATTTAAGTAAAGGTTCTGAGTCCGTTACCCTTACAGATATGTTCGGTCAGAATGGCGCTTTGGCGCAGGAAACTCTGGAAAGCCAGGGCTTAACGGTTCAGATCAACAAGATTTACCTGGATGAAAGCCAGTCTTCTATGGTAGACATTGGATGTGTTCTTGATACTGAGCCTGCAGCAGGAACTACTGTCAAGGCAGGCGATACAGTTACTCTTACCATCAGCCGTGGTATTAATTATGGTGACAGTGTACAGGTGCCAGATGTAACCGGAATGGAGAAGGATGATGCAATTGCCAAGCTTGGCAAATTCATTAATATTAATGTGGAAATGCAGATGAGCACAGACGTTGCAGAGGGAACTGTTATCTCTCAGGATCCTATAGGATATACAGATGACAACCCGGTATATGCAGATCCGGATAACGATACGATCACTCTTATTGTAAGCAGTGGAAGTCAGGATACTTCTTCACAGAATACTGAGGATCAGAGTTCCTCTGATACTACTGCAGCAGTAGCAAATGGCGAAGTATGGAAATGTACACAGAAACTGAAGACGCCTATCGGATATAATGGAGGTCTGATCAGACTGGAGCTTGTTCAGAATGTAGGCGGCGCTCCAAAAGCAAGCTCTGTGGTAGAAGGACAGCAGCTTACTTTCCCATATCAGCTGGATATTACAGGTGCACCAGGAGTTGCTGAGGGTACTTTATATCTGTCTGAGCAGCAATCTGATGGAAGCTATCAGGAACTTGGCCATTATCCTCTTACTTTTGAGAAGGTTGAGTAATCCATGCAGGGAAAGATCATTAAAGGAATTGCAGGTTTCTATTATATCTATGCGGAAGACGGCAATATTTACGAATGTAAGGCAAAAAGGAATTTTTCGAAAGGATAATTTCAAGCCTCTGGTAGGTGATAATGTGGAGATTACCGTTTTGAATGAGGAGGAGAAGGAAGGCAGTGTAACTTCCATTCTTCCCCGCCGCAATTCGCTTATCCGTCCTGCTGTAGCCAATGTAGATCAGGCGTTTTTGATTTTTTGCCATGGAGAATCCAAAGCCTAATTTCCTTCTTCTGGACCGCTTTCTGATCATGATGGAGCAGCAGAAAATTCCGTGGTTATCTGCTTCAATAAGAAAGATGTGGGAGAGAAGAAAAGAAATGGAAAAGCTTTACGAAATATACACTGGATGTGGATATTGTGTAGTGCTTTCCAGTACCTATGAGGGAGAGGGAATGGACGAGATCCGCGAGATCCTGAAAGGAAAAACAACTGTAGTTGCAGGACCTTCCGGTGTGGGGAAATCTTCCATTACCAACTGTATGCAGGGTGAAGTGCAGATGGAGACTGGCGAGATCAGCAAAAACTGAAGCGCGGCAAGCATACCACCAGACATTCCCAGGTAATCCCGGTGGAGAAGAATACTTTCCTGGTGGATACTCCGGGATTTTCTTCTTTGTATCTTACCGATATGAAGGAAGAGGAGCTTCGGGATTACTTCCCGGAATTTGTAATGTATGAGCCGCAATGCCGGTTTCAGGGGTGTATGCACATTCATGAACCGGGCTGTGCAGTGAAGAAAGCTCTGTCTGAAGGTAAAATTAGTCAGCAGCGGTATGACAACTATCTGGCTTTATATGAGGAATTAAAAGAAAAAGGAGATACTAAAACTATGTATCAGCTGTGCCCTTCTATTTTATCGGCAGATTTTAACCGACTGGGAGAACAGATTAAAATTCTGGAAAAAGAAGGCGTGGAATATCTGCATATTGATGTTATGGATGGAGATTTTGTTCCGAGCATATCCTTTGGAATGCCGGTGATCAAATCCATCCGTAAAGAATCAAAGATGTTTTTGATGTTCATCTTATGGTGACAGAGCCGGAAAGATACATTCAGGATTTTGTAAAGTGTGGTGCGGATTCCATCACCGTTCATGCTGAGGCATGTGAGGATCTGGAACGTACTATAGAGCGTATCAAGGATGCAGGAGTGAAAGTTGGTGTTTCCATCAAGCCTGCAACTCCGGTAAATGATATCAGCCATATGCTTGAGGATGTGGATATGGTTTTGGTAATGACTGTTCAGCCTGGCTTTGGCGGACAGAAATATATGGACGAGTGTACAGAGAAGATTCAGGAACTGAGAGAACTGATCGACAAAGAGAATCTGAATGTGGATATTGAGGTTGACGGTGGAATCAATGAAGGTACCATAGAGACTGTTATGAAAGCTGGTGCCAATATCTTTGTTGCCGGATCCTGGGTATTCGGCGGTGATATTGCCCAGAATGTCCGCCATATTCAGAAACAGATCGAAGAGATTGGTGACAGGATTGAGTGAGAGATAGAATGATAGATACAGTAATCGTAAGCGGGGGCATGATCCAGAAAGATTTTGCCCTCGATTTTATAAGAAAAAATAGAAGAAGAGCGAAAAGGAAAGAAGCTGCTTTTTGCTGGCGGCTGACAGAGGACTGGATTTCTTTCTGGAAACAGGTCTTGTCCCGGATATTGTGGACGGTGATTTTGACAGTTTATCAGGTGCTGGAAAGGCATATCTGGAGAGTCTTGACCATACAGAAATTGTCAGACTGAATCCTGAAAAGGATGATACAGATACCCAGTCTACTTTAAATCTGGCAATAAGAAGAGGGGCAAAGAATATTCTTATTCTTGGCGCAACTGGTGGAAGACTGGATCATTTTATTGGAAACATGGGACTTTTGGGATATGGCAGACAAAAGGGTGTCAATGTGATCCCTGGCAGATGCTCAGAATTACATCTGTCTTGTGGAAAATGGCCATATTATTCGAAAAGACAGTCAATTCGGAAAATATGTTTCCTTTTTCGCAGCCGGTGAAACGGTTGAAGGTCTTACTTTGAAGGGGTTTAAATACCCATTGGATCATTACCGCCTTACTACAGATAACTGTGGCCGCACCGTTAGCAACGAGATCCAGGAAGAAAAGGCCAAGGTACTCTACGAAAAAGGCAGTCTTCTTATGATCATGTCCAGAGATTTGAAATAAATGATGTATTACAAAAGAGAAACACTTCATATTCAATTGGAAATATGAGGTGTTTTTTCAAATTTATCAGATTGTCCAGAGCTTTTTGTCTTGATGGAAAGAGTTGGGTATGCTAAAATAAAAAGATGTATAGAGAAGACAATATGGGGCCGGAAATATATCATATTTTTATTGTTTGTGGTATAATAGCAAAAGAATGGCGTAAAGAAATGTCAAACGCCCTAAAAATAAGGAGATATAGGATAAAATGAAATTAGGTATCGTTATTATGAGGCCGATTTCATAAATGTCCATATAAGTTGTTAAATGCCTTTAAATGCTGATAGCTAGAGCATTTAGCGGATTTCCGACTTGGATATAACTCTATATAAATTCATGTAAGTTTTTGGAAAATGGCCCACTTGGTGGCCCACTAACTTTGATCGAAGCCCTAATGTGGTAAGAAGAAGCGCCTGTATGAGCGCTTTTTTTTGAACAAGTATTACAATGAAAGTAACTGGTGTTTAGGTTCCAATATGAATATGTAACTGGAATTTTAAAGGCATAGTATGTTGTACCATCTAATAAATTTTGCTTTCATTTTCGCTCATGACCATGAGACTTTTTCCGCTCAAACTGTATGCTGATGATATATTTCTAGTATCGAACAGAACGTTGTTGTATTATGATTTGCTTTTAATTGTCACGGCAGTGTTTAAGGGACGGGATGAAAGCCTGGATTTTATTGGGCTTCTTGGATGGAAGTGTAGAATTTACACCTTATTTACACCTTTGGAAGATTGGATCGGTATAGTTAGAATAGGAAGGCGTGAGATGAATCTTACGTCTTTTTTTTTTGGAGTTTATGTAAGCATATATTACTTGAAAAATCAAATAATATATGATAAATTATAAATGCGGCAAAATTTCTTGATCGAACAACATTTTAATAAAAAGAAAAGATGATGGAAGAAGGAATAAAGGTATTTCTTCCATTTATTGGATATTTGTTGATAAAAATGAAAGCTTTATCCATTTTTTGACGCAAAAAATTATGGCTATTATCGATGGAATGAAGTATGATATTTTTAATAGGAGTGTCAACAAAATCTGCAAGCCGGTGTTTTGATGAACTGGAATATTTAAATATTGATGTGTTGGGCATGAAAGGTAAATCAAGAGTAATAAATATTCCGAATGATCGAAAACAAGTATGGCAGCAAATTGAAAATGTATTAAGAAAATCCGGTGATTCGAAGATTTGTTCTGAGAGAAGATATGAAACTAGAAAAGAAAGCAGGTATTTCTGCTTTTGTGAGTATTCTCTTTTGTCAGATAATGTTTATCCTACTTATGCAGTAACAAAGAAAGAGTTGAAAGATAGTGCAGTGAAAGTGGAAAAACAAGTGAGTGAATTGGAAGAAATTGGCTGTGTTGTTTTGGAACTGGATATTTTATTGATTTTTGGAAAAGGATTTCAAGATCCTTTGAGCGTAGTGTATTGTCACTTACAGGAGAAGAGCAAGAAAGAGGAACAGATATTTCTATTAATGAGATGTTGGAGAAAAATCAAAGGATTAGATACATTTCAGAAGTTTATCGTTATGAAGAACAGTATGTTTTAATAGGTGGCGCAGCCTGTGATATTCTATTTGTTATAGAAACAAAGGGAGTTTATCGTTGATGGAAAATACAAACGGTAGCAATCCTCAATTTTATAGGTTTGATAAACCAGAAGACGATGAATTTCCGAAAATGATTGAATTGTTTTGTAGAAGTGATTTTAAATTAAAAAATGCAAAAGGAATTACTCCAATTCATATTGATGATGAAGTCTCCAGTTTGTCTGCAATTCTTCTGAATGATGATTACTATAAGGCACTACTCAATGGAAAAGAAGTGAGAAATGGACTTTCTGTTTTAAGACCAGAATATATCATTCTTTTTAAAGCAAAAGCGTATCTTGATTTGCAAAAGCGAAAAGATTCAGGCGAAAAATTGGATTCCAGTGACATAAAGAAGCATAAAAAAGATGTTTTGCGTATTGCTTCGGAGCTTATGCTTGAAAAAGTAGAAGAATTGCCGATAGCAGTAGATGCCGATATACATAGTTTTATTGACTTGTTGGAGCAGGAACCATTTGATCAAAATTCATTGAAAAGATATGGGCTAAAAAATGAGAATGTTGTAGAATTGTTGAAGCGAGTATTCGGGTAAAAATATGGTGTGGTATGTAGTTGATATGTAACCTATTTTTTACACCTTTTGCTGACGATATTATGCGAAAATAAACCAACTTATGCCAGAAAGCAAAATTTACATAGGCTTACAAAGCCCGGAATATCAAGAAAAACTAAGAAATGCGAGGTTATACAACAATGATAAAAATCCTATTCATCTGCCACGGCAACTGGGGCGGAAAAACGGTAGAAGAGTTGGATTTGCTGGGGGTGCAGGGAATTAGGTAACAGAAAATAACATTGCCAGATAGAATAATGAATATTGCAGTAAATTCAATATATGAAAAATATGAAACGGACGAGAATGAAAAATACAAAACAGTAATTCTTTTTTGAGGTTTAATAAAAATGGGAGATGAAGTTAATGGAAGCGTGTAAAGTGTTGGGATATACATTGAGATTAAATGAATTTGAGCAAGATACGTGTTCCAAAATTGACCGCTTAATTGCTATTAAACAATCTAAGATTGAAAAACTGGAACAATACAAGCATTCCTTAATTTACGAATATGTCACAGGTAAGAAGGAGGCGTCATAATTGGATAAAAGCGAAAAGAGATTTGAACGAGATATAGAATCATTTCTTATCTCACCGGAAGGTGGATATACTCAGTTCTGCGGATAGGATGAAGAAGGTAATTGGGTACATAATCGCCAGCAGTAGGCGGAGTGACGACTTCCATCTTATTGGAGCATGTGGTAGATGCCGCAATTGCACAGAACAGATAGAAAAAAATCAGGGAATCCTAATTTGGGATAACCTGATTTTATTTTATATTTTTTTTGCTTAAAAATGCACATATGTGCATAAAGTGAGAAAATGTTGCACGTAAAAAAACGAAATGCTATCATGCAAGCGAAATGAGATATACAGTAAACAGGCAAAGAAAGAGATGATAGTATGAAGAAATATGAAATTGGCTTGTATGAAAAAGCAATGAGAAACACTCTTACCTGGAAAGAAAAACTGCAGTGTGCAAAAGAGTGTGGATATGACTATCTGGAGATCAGTATTGATGCAACAGAAGAAAAGATCAACCGTATCTACATGGATACAGAAGAAAAAAGAGAGATTATGGAAGCAATCTTCGATACGGGAATCCCGATAGGTTCGATGAGCGTAAGTGCTCTTACAAAATACGCATTGGGTGATCCGGATCAGGCAGTGCGCGACAGAGGAATGGAGATTGCAGAAAAATCAATTCAGCTGTCATCAGCACTTGAGTAAGGGACGGTCATGATTCCCGGATATGATATCTATTATGGGGAGTCAACGATTGAGACAAAGCGATATTTCCTTGAAAATATAAGGAAAATCGCAGAAATTGCTGAACGCGAAGGAATTCTGGTAGGATTCGAAACGATGGAAAATAACTTTATGAATACAACCGGGAAAGCAGTGCAGTATGTCAATATGGTAGATTCTGCATATCTTAAGATTTACCCGGATGCAGGAAATATTACGAATGCGGCAGTGGCAAACAGACACGATGTATGTGAAGACCTGTCACTGGGAAAAGGAAAGCTGATCGCGCTTCATTTGAAAGAAACGAAGCCGGACGTGTACAGAGAAGTTCCTTTTTTAACCGGGCATGTAGAATTTGAACGGATCATCAATACGGCATGGAAGCTCGGAGTCAGACGTTATGTAACAGAACTCTGGGATGTGGGGCAGCCACAGTGGAAAGAAGATATCTGTTTTGCAAACAGAAGTATGAAGCGGCTGTTAAACGCTGCTCAATAAATAAAAACAAAAATGCACATATGTGCAGAACGTGAAAAATGTTGAAATGAAAAAGTAAAAATGATACGATGCAGACAACAGGAAACATGATGAAAAATAAAGGAGAAGAAATATGAGTAAGATAAGTGAAATGACAAGACAGAGCTGGATTGAAAGTACATTCCCTGAGTGGGGAGACATGGCTGGTAGAAGATATTGAGAACGAAGTCGTAGAGCCGGGTAATGTAGCAATGTGGTGGCTTGGATGTACCGGTGTATGGTTCAAGACTCCGGCAGATACCAATATTACGATTGACTTATGGTGTGGAAACGGAAAACGCACACATGGAGACGGAAAGATGAAAGTCGGACATCAGATGGCGAATATGTGTGGTGGAAGAGCAATGCAGCCAAACCTGAGAAACGTTCCATTTGTAATTGATCCATTTGCATTCAAGAAAGTTGATGCAGTGCTTGCAACACATTATCATCAGGATCATATGTCAGCAGAGTGGGCAGCACACGTTATCCAGAGTGGAATGACAACAACAGACGAAAACGGAAAAGAAATCCCGGTGCCATTTATCGGACCAAAGAAATCTGTAGAACTCTGGCAGAAATGGGGTGTTCCGGCAGACCGTTGCATTACCGTAAAGCCAGGTGATACAATTAAGATAAAAGATCTGGAAATCGTTGCTCTGGATTCCTTTGACAGAACATGTATCGTAACAACAGATTCTACAGGAGCTGACAGAGAAGAGCTTACAGGTGTGTGTCCGACAGATATGGATGATAAGGCAGTAAACTATCTGGTAAAAACACCGGGTGGAAATATCTATCATTCAGGAGATTCACATTCATTTGGGGAGAATCCGATCGGAATGCAGGATAAGATGACATCAATTGATATTTTAAGAATGGCAGAAAACCTGAAATGTAAAGTTGTTGTACCGATTCACTGGGATGTATGGACCAACTTCCAGGCTGACTGTGATGAGATTAAAATATTATATGATTTCAAAAAAGACAGAAATGAGTACAAATATGCGATTATGTGGCAGGATAAGAGAACGAATCATTTATGTGAAATGCTGGAAAATTTGAATGATAAAGTATTTTCATTATGTGGTTCAAGAGTAAACCGGTGTTTTCTGCTTCCAAGATGACATGGATCAGAGAAGAACGGCCGGAAAATCTATGAAAAAGACGTATAAATTCATGGTAATCCCGGATTATCTGATCTATCTTATGACAGGAAATCTCTATACGGATTATACATATGGAAGCAGATCCCTGCTTATGAATATCCGTACCCATGAATGGGATGATGAATTATTGGAAATCTTCCGTGTAGAAAAAGAGAAGCTTTGTAATCTGATAGAACCAGGAAGCGTTTGTGGATATACCACAGAACGATTCGCAGAGATTACCGGATGTAAGACCGGAATTCCGGTAATTACAGCCGGAGGAGACCAGCAGTGTGGTGCGATCGGTCAGGGCGTGGTAAAGAAAGGGACACTTTCTGTCACAACCGGAACGGGTGGTTATCTGATCGCACAGACAGATCAGGTTCCTGACAATCTCGAACAGGATGTCATCTGCAATTTATCTATATTAACGGGGGATTATCTAACAGTGTCCCGTTTAATGAGATGCAGACAGATATCTATGATATGAAGATTACGAGAAGAGGAAAAGCCGATGCAACTGCAAGAGGTGCACTGATGGTAGCAGTTACAGCACTTGGTGTATATGATAATGTTGAACAGGCTTTTGATGATATCAGTAAACTGGATGATATCCGGGTGTTTGAACCAAAAGAAGAAAAATGCGCTGGAATATGAAGGCGTTACCGTGCACAGATGAACCGTATTTATAGAAGATTATGGGGGGAGAAAAAAGATGGCAAGTTTGAATTCTATATTTAATTTTTTTAACAGGCAATATTCTTGCAGTCGTGATCGATCCATATTTTGGCCTGAATGCAGCAAATGAGGCATTGAAAGTATCGGATCGTCTGCAGCATGCCGGTCATTATTATCATGGGATTCACAACGGTATTCTTTGACAATGCAATCATTGCAATATTTGCAAATAAGCGTGGCGGTGTAAAGGCAGCAATGTTGGAGCTGTTACCGTGGCTTGTCGAGCTTGTGAAGTATAGCGGATGGCATGGAACAACCAGATTTTCTACGGTATGGCTTGGAATATCCGCATAACTAAAATAAGCGGACTTCCGGGTGCCGTTATTGCAATTGTACTGGTTTGTTCACAGATTCGACATTCTGGAGAGCGATAGAAAGCGTTATCTGATCGCATGCTGCCTGAAATCTGGACATGAATAAGGCGATGATTGAGAAGTGGTGGGAGGGGTAGAGAGGTGCTGTAGAACTGCCGGAAGATCTGAGTGTATTTGATGTGATCATCAGCTGAAATTGTCTGTGATTAAAGCGAAAGTAAAACCGGCACCACAGGCTTTACAGGATAAGCATTATTATAGAAAACATGGGGCAAATGCCTACTACGGACAGACAAAATAATCGGTCAGAAGAAAAATATGGGAAAAGAGAAGGATGTAAACTTTACAATCTACTCTTTTCCCTTTTATAATATAAAGATATAAAGAAAAGTATGTCAGGAGAAGAGGCAGAAGGAAAACAAAATGAAAGATATCAAGAATTATGAGAATATGACCATTCAG
>VOFI01000254.1_pt1 | contig 38000 bp, 71 predicted proteins | sample 5384131 | NCBI WGS metagenome assembly VOFI01 (sample SAMN12384728, study PRJNA508395) | human gut metagenome | isolation source: healthy gut H | host: Homo sapiens | reverse complement strand
ATGTGCCACCTTTTCATCTAGGTCCGTGTAAATCGTCTTTGCTGCCAGCCCGATTCCTGCAATCCCCGGTACATTTTCTGTTCCGAACGCATGTTTTCTGCTGTTCGCCTCCGAAAATGATCGGTTTTACTTTTGCTTTTTCATTGATATAGATAAAACCGATTCCCTTCGTCCATGGATCTTATGTCCGCTTACAGAAAGAGGTCATATCGATTCCCATCTTTTTCCAGGTAACGCATGGTCCATTGAACAGAATTGCCGGATGTTCAATTGAACTGGTGATCAGATGCTTGCCGGCACGGTGATTGGCAGAGCGTGCACCTCCGATCCGTCCAATGCAAACCGGTTGTCACTTTCTGTTCCACCGGATGTGAAATAAAGTTCCTTTTCCTGCACCTTCAGAATCTTTGCAAGTGTCTCCTTCGCCTCACGGACATACGGACATACGCTTCTGCATCCACACCTTTTTTATGCATGGAGGATGGATTGCCGTAATCCTCACACATCACTTTTCCAACTATATCCCGAACACACTCATAGGCTCTCGTTGTTGCTGAATTATCCAGATAAACTTCCATTTTTTTTGTCTCCCAAACACTTCTTCTCTTTATCTTATGCAGTTCTTTGCCTGCCGGTCTACTGTTCCAGTTCAAACATCAGTATAGCAAGCGTTGCAAGTCCGGCTGTCTCTGTCCGCAGGATCCGCCTGCCCAGGGTGATGACCCTCGCCCCCATACTGACTGCTTGCATCAACTTCTTCCGGTTCAAATCCACCCTCTGGTCCGATAAAAAAATCCCAACAGACTGTCCACTTTTAATCTGGCGGATCACTTCTCTTGTCACTTCCATACCACCTGCAAGTTCATACGGAAGCAACGTCACATCAAGCTCTTCTGCCATTTTCAGTGCTTCTTTATAAGAAAGCGGCATGGTAACTTCCGGGATCCGGCTTCTTCCGGCCTGCTTTGCCGCACTTTCTGCGATGGAATTCCAACGGTCTGCTTTTTTCGTCGCTTTCTTATCATCCAGACGAACAACAGAACGCTTCATTGCTACAGGAATCACCTGATACACGCCAAGCTCCACCGCTTTTTGCACAATCAGCTCCATCTTGTCGCTTTTGGGAAGCCCCTGGAAAAGATACAGCTTTGACGCCGGTTCCGTGTCCGCTTCCATCTCTTCCAGAATATGCAGAACCGCCACATCTTCTTCGCAGGCTTCCACCTCGCACAGATAGGTTCTGCTTTCTCCGTCACTGATTTCAGCCTTTTCATGCAGCTTCATCCGGAGCACATTCTTCATATGATTAACATCTCCGCCTTCAATCCGGATCTTATCTCCGGAGATCTGCTGTGGTGTTACAAAAAAAATGATGCATCTTTTCTGATCCTCCTCTGCCTACGCTTTCGTTTCTTTTTTCTCGCTGTTACAGATACCCATTCTCCCTGATGATGAACCTCCAGGACCGTGAGACCTGCTGCCTCTACCGCTGCTTTTACCGTCTCCTCCTTGTCTTCGATGATACCACTTGTCACGTAGATACCACCGTCTTTTAACTGGTTCACGATCACCGGTGTCAGCGGCACCAGTACGTCTGCAAGAATATTCGCCACAACGATATCATAGCATCCATAACCAACTTTATCCTGGACTGCTTTATCATCAATGATATTTCCGATCATTACTTCGTATTTATCCTTTGAAATACCGTTGACTTCCATATTTTCATAGGTTGCATCAATCGCACACGGATCCAGGTCTGTTCCTACAGAATACTTTGCACCGAACATCAGCGCCAGCATTCAAGAATTCCACTTCCGCATCCTACATCCAGAATTCTGGTGTCCTCTGTCAGGTATTTGCGGAGCTGACGGATGCACAGCTGTGTGGTCTCATGCATTCCCGTTCCGAATGCAGTTCCCGGATCGATATGCACGATCATCTTGCCTTCATCTTCCGGCTTTACTTCTTCCCAGGACGGAATGATCAGGATATCATCCACATAGAACTGGTGAAAATATTTTTTCCAGTTATTGACCCAGTCCACATCCTCTGTCTGGGATTCTTCTATCGTTCCTTCACCTACTTCCACATAGGCACGCATATCTTCCAGTTCATTTTTCACAGCTTCCAGAAGACTTTCTTTATCTTCATCTTCTTCCAGATAGAAACTGATATATGCGATGCCGTCATTGATTCCTGTCTCCGGAAGGATATCAACAAACATCTGCTCTTTTTCCCGCCTGTGTCATCGGAATCTTATCCTCAATCTCGATTCCCTGTACACCAAGGTTCATCAGCATACTACTGACAATGTCTTCTGCCTCGGTTGTTGTCTTTAATCTGAATTTATTCCACTTCATATTGGTTCTCCTTTTTATTGTTGTCCAAGCAAATAATCAATAAACTGCTGTGCAGTACGTCCGCTTAATCCACCATGGCTCAATTCCCATTTGTTTGCCTCCAGAAGAAGCTTTTCCTCTTCCATCTCGACACCGTAACGATCTGCAAGCGTGGTGACAATCTTCTGGAATTCTTTTTATCCGGTTTTCCAAAATAGATGGTCACGCCGAATCTTGCTACCAGCGAAAGTTTCTCCTGTACGGTATCATTGGTGTGCAGTTCTTCATCTCTGTCTTCTTTATCTTTGAATTTCTCACGGATCAGATGTCTTCGGTTGGAGGTCGCATAAATCAGCACATTGGCCGGCTTCTTTTCCAGCCCGCCTTCTATCACGGCCTTCAGATATTTGTACTCAATCTCGAATTCTTCAAAAGAAAGATCGTCCATGTAAATGATGAATTTGTAATTACGGTTCTTGATCTGTGCGATCACATCATTCAGATCCTTAAACTGGTGCTTGTATACTTCGATCATACGAAGTCCCTGATCGTAATACTGATTCAGGATTGCTTTGATGGAAGACGATTTTCCTGTTCCGGCATCACCGAATAACAGACAGTTATTGGCTTTTTACCCTTTACAAATGCCTCGGTATTATCGATCAGTTTCTTCTTGGCAATGTCATAGCCCACCAGATCGTCCAGATGGACGTGTGCAATCTTGGTGATCGGCACGATCTGTGCTCCTTCTTCCGTATGCTCAATACGGAATGCCTTGTGAAGTCCGAAAGTTCCCACTCCAAATTCTTTGTAGAACTGGGTTACAGTTGTCTTAAATTCTTCTGCATCATCTGTCTGCGCAAGAGCTTTGCTTAAGTCGCAGATCCGGTCGCGAATCCTCTTGTTAAATACATGTCCCTTGGCATTGACCGGATGATAGTCCTCAATCAGTTCCAGACTGTCTGTACCGAGCTTTTCACCCATCTCTTTCAGATCATATTCGAACAGTTCTTTGAAAATCTGAAAATCATGAAGGGCTGCTTTTATTGACGCTTCCCTCTACCTCTCCTACCACTTCACAGGCTGTACTGTAAGCATTCTCACTGTTGGCAAGCAGGAACGTCAGGAAGGTATGCCAGAGGTTCCCCTCGAATCCATAGTTTGCAGCCAGCTCGATCAGCTCATTTAAATTTTCGAAAAGAAGGCTCTTCAAATCCTCTTTGTTGTAATAATCATTATCTGCATTGTCGATCAGAAATGTCATGTCCCGAAGCAGATCTTCATGTTCCATATAACGATATAATATCAGTTCATTTGTTCTCATAGCCGTGTCCTCTCTTTTCAGTCTAATAATTTCCAAGGATTTTCAGATTCAGTGCTTCTTCCCTCAGTCCACGGATCGCATTTTTCACTGGGCATCTTCGCCAGATTTCCTTCAAAGTCCACAAAGAAACGATATTCCCAGCTTTTTTCCTTCTACCGGCCGGGATTCGATCTTTGTCATGTTCAGGTCATTGTAAATAAAATGGGAAAGCAGATGGTACAACGATCCACTCTCATGCGGTATTTCAAAGCAAATACTGATCTTGGATGCATTTTTCAGGAATACCTTCTGGTTTGTGACAATGATAAATCTTGTACTGTTGTCAGATTCGTCATTGATCTCTCTTGCCAGGATATCCAGTCCGTAAACTCTCTTTGCGCATATTCGTTGCAGACAGCTTGCCTGCGTGGTATCCTGGTCTTCCATCATCTTCTTGGCCGCCATAGAAGTATTGGCAACACTGATCTGCTGCCAGGTTCCGTGTTCATCCAGGAAATGGGATGTCTGCATCAGTCCTTGTGGATGTGAATACACTCTTTCAATGCTGGAAAGTGTAGTTCCTTTCACTCCGGCAAGCATATGCTTAATCGGAAGGACTCGTCTCTCCTACAATGTAATTTTCAAATTCCACCAGAAGGTCATACACCTGTGTCACCGGACCTGCGGAAGAATTTTCAATTGGAAGGACTGCATAATCTGCGCTTCCCTCTTCAATTGCTTCCATTGCATCACGGAATGACGGTACATGGCAGTTTTTCACATTTTCCCAAAATATTTTAACATAGCTGCCTGGTTGTTGGCTCCTTCCACTCCCTGGAAGACCACACGTGCACCATCAAGATCCAGCTGATCCAGTCCGATAAAGGGAAGTCTTCCCAGAACTCCTTCCTCAGAAAGACGCTGGTACTGCGACTTTCTGCTCATGCTCATCAGCTGTTCAAAAAAGCTCCCGGATCCCTTTTTTGTTAAAATCTGTGGACACCTTTTTCTGCTACTGCGCCAGTTTCTCGTTCTCTCTTGTCTTATCAAATACCTTTCGTCCGTTCTTTATCTTATATTCTGCAACTCCTTCGCAGACCTTCATACGTCTCTCATAAAGCGTGGTGATCTGGTCATCGATCACATCCAGCTCTTTTCTCATCTCTTCCAGACTCTGCATTGTCCCACTCCTTATCGTTTTATCCTTATGTCTTCTTACGCTGACGTTACTAATTTTTTCATTATAATATATTTTTTCTGTAAAAATCTACATTTCTTCGCAAACCCGATCAGAAAAAAACATGTAAAACTTTGTTGAAATAACCATGTTTTTTTATATTATAGATAAAGAATATATGAACCCGCACATATTCTGCGGTTATTTTAAGGAGGTTTCTTATGAGACATTTAATGAGTCCTTTAGATTTTTCTGTGGAAGAGCTCGATAAGCTTATGGATCTTGCAGGTGATATCGAAGCTCATCCAGAAAAATATGCACATGCTTGCGCAGGCAAAAAAAGCTTGCCACTTTATTCTATGAGCCAAGTACCCGTACCCGACTGAGTCATGAAGCGGAATGATGAATCTCGGTGGTAATGTACTTGGCTTTTCTTCGGCAGCTTCCAGCTCTGCTACCAAAGGGGAAAGCGTAGCAGATACGATCCGTATGGTTTCCTGCTATGCAGATATCTGTGCGATCAGACATCCAAAAGAAGGTGCACCGATGGTTGCGGCCGCGGCACTCTTCAATCCCGGTGATCAACGCAGGTGATGGCGGACATCAGCATCCTACACAGACACTGACTGACCTTTTAACCATCCGTTCTTTAAAAAGGACGTCTGAATAATCTGAAGATCGGACTCTGTGGAGACCTCAAATTCGGTCGTACTGTACATTCTCTGATCAATGCCCTGGTGCGTTATGAGAACATCGAGTTTGTACTTATTTCACCGGAGGAACTCCGTCTGCCAAGTTATGTACGCAAAGACGTACTGGATAAGAAAAATATCCCATATACAGAAGTAGAACGCCTGGAGGATGCCCTTCCGGATCTCGATATCCTTTATATGACCCGTGTCCAGAAAGAACGTTTCTTCAACGAGGACGATTACATCCGTATGAAAGATTTCTACATCCTGGACAAAGGGAAAATGGAACTTGCACCAAAAGATATGCTGGTTCTCCATCCACTTCCGCGTGTCAACGAAATTTCTGTTGAAGTTGATGATGATCCAAGAGCTGTTTATTTCAAGCAGGTACAGTATGGTGTCTATATCCGTATGGCACTGATCCTGACACTTTTGGATATTCATGTAGATTAAGGGAGGCGAAAGACATGGTTGAAAATACACTGAACATTGGGAAAATTTCAGAGGGCTTCGTACTGGATCACATCAAAGCAGGAAAAAGCATGGATATCTACAAATATCTGAAACTTGATCAGCTTGACTGCTGCAGCCATCATCAAGAATGCCAAAAGTAACAAGATGGGTAAAAAGGATATCATCAAGATTGAATGCCCGATCGATATCATTGATCTGGATATCCTTGGTTTTATCGATCACAACATCACAGTCAACATTATCAAAGATTCCAAGATTGTTGAGAAAAAAGAACTGAAACTGCCATCTGAAATCAAGAATGTGATCAGATGCCACAATCCGAGATGTATTACTTCAATTGAACAGGGACTGGATCATGTGTTTGTACTGACTGATCCGGAGAACGAAGTGTATAGATGTAAATACTGTGAAGAGAAATACAACAGAAAGCGGGGCTAGCGTCGGCTTGTTGGACTAGGCGGACAGGTGCCACGCAAAGGACGCATGAAAAAAGAAAAATTTTTTCATGCGTCCTTTATTTTTGTCTCCTTCGTACAGTAAGAAAGGAGATCTTGGTATTGCTCGTCCTGTTTTCTGCAGTATGTTTGTCCGGCACAGCATACAGTGGATATTGACAGAATGCAGTCATAGGCTTGCAGGGACAAAGCACATCATCACTGCGGATCTTCCTATTTTCTTCAGTCCTGACAGATCCAACTCATACACATTCCAACAAGCAGGATCAGCGCAATACTTAATAACATAAAAAATACCTCCTATAGACGCAGAAAAAAACAAAAGCGAATATGTCTTCAAAATTTCTGGTATTTGTCCATAAAAATCTTTCCCTTGATTTTAAAACAAATCCAGCATATTATCCAGATACAATTCCTCTCTTACATGCAAATGATATTCCGGCTTTGTCATATAATACAGCAGAAATTCCAGGATCAGCGCACTTCCAAGTCCCCTGCCTTCGATCTTAAAATTTGTAAATCCCATCGGCAAATAGATATTTTTGATATCGTCTACGCTGATAAATCCCGGATTTGTCATTGCTTTTGAAAACGATAGCCTTCCTTTGCATTTGGCGCAGTACACCGGTGTTCCTCTCCATCTTTTCCGAGATTCTTCCGGCTCACATCCTCATAACAGGCTTTCCATTCCCTGCAAATGAACCAACAACACTCATTACACAGGAATTCAACTTTATCCTTCTGACCTTCTGATAATGTATTCCATTTATCCAACATCTTATTCAGACGGAAATCCGGCACGACATATTGAAAATCTTCTCTCTGGATTTCCCGCAGACACTCCTGAAATTCGGTCAACACTTTCGTGGTAGATGAGACCAGATAGAACCCCGGATACTTCTTTTTCAGATAATCCACCAGCAGCTACTGAGTGCACGATCACACCGTTTTTCACACCTGTGCTTTTCTCAAATAACTGACAAAGCATATTGCATCTCTGATTCGCAAGGTGCTCTTTCCTGAGCAGAGAATTACTAAAGGTCAGACGGGCAGAAATCCCGTACTTCTGCATAAGTGAAGCACTTCTTCCGGCTCAGCTTCTCCTGCTTCCACACGTCCTCCGCCCCACAGGCAGTCTTCCGGGGCTCCATAAATGGAACCAATCTCACACCAGTCATAGAAATATTCCCTGTGTGTATAAAACAGCGACAAAAAAAAGTCTGTACAGTTCATAAAATTCAAACAAGCCCGGAAGATGGTAATATGCTACATTTCCTCTTTCCCGACTTTGAAAACGATCATTCCTCATTTGACACTCCTACATAACTTTAATCCTCCTAAAACTACCATATTTTTTTCAAACGATTGTCAAACGGATTATCACGTTTTTTATTTTTCATTCCACTCAAAAAATCATTCACACAATACTACGATATCATAAAATTAAAGGGCACCGCAACAAAAAAAAAGAATCTATATCCTTCATGAATATGAATACAGATTCTTTTCAAAGTTTCTCAATTAAAAATAAAAAGCAAGCAAAACGATAAGCCGGGTTATGTCGTGGACGTTCATCTATCCAGTTCTGCTGTTGCCAGCAGACTCAAGCGACCAACCTGAAGCATGACGAGGGCCGCCATACCACTTCTTTTCGGTCTTGCTTCGGATGGGGTTTACATATGCCCTGTGTGTTACCACCCAGGCGGTAGTCTCTTACACTGCCCTTCCAACCTTACCGGCCTGGGCCGGCGGTATATTTCTGTTGCACTATCCTTGGAGTCGCCTCCACCGGACGTTATCCGGCATCCTGCCCTGTGAAGCCCGGACTTTCCTCGTCTGCGGCCTTTCGGCACCTGCATCCGCGAACGTCTGTCTTACTTGCCTTAGATACTTTATCACATTTTTTATCAGTGTAAAGGATTTCTTCTACACTCCCGGATCAACCTGCAGCTCATTTCCGTCTGCGCCGTTGTCGCAAGAGTATCACAACGTTCATTCTGCGGGTGTCCATCATGCCCTTTTACCCAATTGAAGTTCACCTGGTGCGGCTTTTTCGCTTCCAGAAGCCGCCCACAGGTCGGTATTCTTGACCGGCTCATTCTTCCCACGCTTCCAGCCCTTTTGATCCATCCCTCGATCCAGTGCTGATTGAATGCATTGACCACATATTGGGAATCAGAATAAAGCTCTACCTCGCAAGGTCTGTTGAGCGCTTCCAGCCCCCGGATGACAGCCATCAGCTCCATCCGGTTATTGGTTGTCCGCACATAGCCGCCGGAAAGCTCTTTAACATGAAGTTCTCCCTTCGGGTCTACATATTCCAGAACGACTCCATAACCGCCCGGTCCGTCCGGATTACCTCTTGCCGCTCCATCTGTATAAATACTGACTTTCATAAATTGTCTCCTTATAGTTCAAATACCTGTCCCTTTTCCCGGATCCGCATGATCTTCTCCCGGTATGGCTCTGATACTTCCATTCCGATAAGCCGGTCCTGCACCGCGTACTGCTTCCACATATGCATCGGAAATACAATCTTCGTATCCGTATGCCGCATATACCAGTCAAAGCCCCAGTAAAACTGCTCTTCCTGTCTCGGGTCAAGCACGACAAATGCAAGATCGATCTTTTCACCGGTCAGCGTTTCAATCTCCTTTTGATAATCATGCGCATCATCCGGTTATACGCATCATCTTCCTCTTCCCAGTGCCACCAGTTCAGATCCCTGCATGATAAATGATCCTGTCTTCGCATCTTACCAGAAAGGCAACCCCTTCATCGGTTGAACGCAGACTTTTTACCTTTGTATCCCCCGACAGTAATCTCATCCTTTTTTCGCATGAAATGTTCCGATTCACGCTGCTCCTTTTTTCGCAATTCTGATATCCTTCGGGAAAATATATTCCACATCCGGATACACATCCGCAAGCTTCAGGATCTCTCTGTTAAAATGATCCGGATGGGAATGGCTGGCAAACACCAACAGCTTCTTCGCTGGATCAAACTCCGGCATCGTTCCTTCATAATAGTCAAATAATAGAATATGGGATTCCAGTTCCACCGAAAATCCGCTGTGTCCGATATACGTCACCCTCATCTGTCTGCCTACTCCTCAACATCATCATGTTCACCGGTTGCTGTCTCTGTCGCATAAACAATCTCCGGAAGAACATATTCCAGACACTCTTTAATGATCTTCGGACTTCCCGGAAGATTGACGATCAGGGATTTACCCCGGATACCTGCTGTTCCTCTCGTCAGCATTGCCCTTTTTCTGGTCCGTGTCATAAAAAGACGCATCGACTCTCCGATCCCCGGAATCTCCTTATCGACCACTGCCTTTGTCGCTTCCGGAACACAGTCCTCTTCTCTGCATCCGATCCCACCGATCGTAAGGATCAGATCTGCCATCTGTGCATCCGCGATCTTCGCAAGGATCTTGCGGATAACCTCCCTGTCATTTGGTACCGGCTGTACAAGCTCTGTCTTGAAGCTGACCTGATCGAGCACTCTTCGCACGATTGGCGAACACGTATCATCCTTCTGTTTTCTGTATATCATGGTGTCTGCTGATACAATTGCTACTTTCATAGATGTCCCTCTTTTCTTTTCTCCTCACGTATAGATTTCATGGTATCTTATATGACCATTCATTCCATGAAAATGTATCCCCTAACGTATAGACTTTAGTATAACATACTCTCGGATTGCCATGCAAGTTTCCCGCCGCCAATCGAATTGATTTAAGAAAAATTTTAGATAATGATGCAAACCATACCTCCGTTGCTGTCATTGACGATCTTCTGCATGGTGTCCTGCAGTTTTGCCTGACTTTCATCTCCGATCATGGCGATCTTGTTTCGCACGCCATCCATCACCAGCTCTTCGATCGATTTTCCGAAAATATTGGTTCCCCAGACTCCATCCGGGCTCTTTGCCGCCTCGTTGATATAATTTACCAGATCCTTTGCCTGCTGCTCACTCCCCACGATCGGCGCGATCTCGGTCTCAATGTTAGCTCGGATCATATGGATAGAAGGTGCTTCCGAACGGATCTTTACTCCGTATTTATTGCCCTGCCGGATTACCACTGGATCGTCCAGCCGGATTTCTTCTCTTGTCGCGCTGACTACACCGTAGCCTTTCATTTTAACCGAAGCAAGTGCATCTTTGACACTTTCATATTCTTTCTGGAGCATGGCAAGATTACGCACTGTATGGATCAGATCATATTCCCCGCTGATCTGCGTTCCGGTCAGATCACTTAACATTTCGTAATAACAGCCATCTTCTACCTTGATTTCAACCGAGATCTCACCGGTATCCATGGACACACCTGTTACATTTACTGCATTTATGTAGGTACTCTGCTCCGGCTTCCGGATCTCCATCGCATCCCGGATTTCTCCGATTCTGCCCATGACTTCTCTTGCATAAGATACCAGCTCTTCCCGGACCTTGTGATCTGCTCTAAGTATTTCCACCCATTTTGAAGGAAAAATTTTTACTTCTGTGACCGGAAATGCAAAGAGCACATTTTCCATGATCCGGTGGATATCTTCTTCCCGGAGCTGTTCACAGTTGACCGGAAGTGCCGTTACCTGATATTCTTTCTGGATTTCTTCTGCCACGTTTTTGCCTCTGCGCTGTACGGTTTCCGGGTATTGACCAAGACCACGAACGGCTTGCCAATGCTTTTCAGCTCCTGGATCGTTTTCTTTTCTGCCGCCCGGTAGCTGTTTCTGGGAAGCTCTCCGATACTTCCGTCTGTCGTCACAACAATCCCGATCGTGGAGTGGTCATGGATTACCTTTTTTCGTCCCGATTTCTGCCGCCTTTGTAAACGGAATTTCTTTTTCGTTCCACGGCGTTTTCACCAGACGTTCTGCTCCATTTTCCATGTAACCGGCGGCTCCCTCCACCATATAGCCCACACAATCAATCAGACGCACCAGCACACTCACATCCTTTGCGAGCTGGATTTCGGCGGCTTCTTTTTGGCACAAATTTCGGCTCCGTTGTCATGATGCTCTTCCCTGACGCAGACTGCGGAAGCTCATCCACCGTCCGCTCTTTTGCATGCTCATCGGTCATTTTCGGCAGCACCAGCACATCCATAAAACGCTTGATAAAGGTTGATTTGCCACTCCGTACCGGTCCTACCACACCCAGATAGATCTCTCCATTCGTCCGGCACTGTATATCCTTGTATAAATCAAATGTATCCATACACTGTCCCCCTTTTGATTGCTGATACAGTGTATGCGGGCTTTCCCCGGTTTAGAACAACTATACTGCCAGTTCACTTTTACTTTCTTGCCATCAATTTCAAAATCGGGTATGATAAATGGTAACAAAAAAGCGTATTACAGGCACGTAATGCCTTTCATTTATCAGAAAATCCTATCGGGATTTTCTTACAGTCAAAAAAAAGGAGGTATCCTATGCACGTAGGAAGAAAAAGCACAAAAAAGAGAAAAAAAAGCCATGTCTGTCTCCCCTGTACGGGAATCTGTTTTTCGTTATCGTTGAGATCGTCATGGCAATCTACACCCAGTTCCCAGGCAGTTCTTCTGGACGCAATCTATGACGGAGTCGAGTTCTGCATGCTCCTGCCGTCGCTTTTTTTCTGATTCCGCTACTTTACAAGCCATCCAATGAAAAGCACCCGTTCGGTTATATGCAGATTGAATCTATGTTTGTCGTTGTCAAGGGCATTACCATGACTGGCGTTACCGTCGGGCTGATCCTGAACAATATCGAAATCATGATCCATGGTGGCAGAAAAGTCGCTTTTGATACCATTGCCTGGTTTGAATTATTTGCATTTTTTCTGGGAATTACCGTATCCATTTATCTCAAATATAAGAATCGTCTGATGGATTCCCCAATGATCACAATGGAAATGGAAGGCTGGGAGATCGACAGTATTGCCTCTTTCGGTATGGCAATTGCCTTCTTTCTTCCGGTTCTCTTTGCCTTTTCCATGGTTCAGACCCATAACACCTTATCTTGACCAGATCATTACCGTCACCCTGTCCATCTTTATGCTTTGCCGACACCGATAAAGACGGTAATAACCGGACTTCGGGATCTGTTCCTGATCCCGCCGGAGGAAGAGACTGTTGATGAAATTAAAGAAACGATCGAACCTGTCCTAAATGCCTATGGTTACAAAAAGCTCTACTATGACATTCTCCGTACCGGAAGAAAGCTCTGGATCAGTGTTTACATCACCTTTGACAAAGATCTGGTTTCCATTACCCGGTTTAAGATCGTACAGAATTTCTGTATCCAGGCTCTTGCGAAAAAATATACGGATTTTTATTTTGAACTTCTGCCGGATATTGTGTTTACCACGGATGATGAGGCATTGACCAATCATATCGCAAACCAGTCGGAAGAAGCGGATCAGAATGCAAACTTTGCCGACTGAATTATCCGATCCTTCTTCTTTCAAAATACTCATTTTTCAAGAAAAAGCCGCCTTTAATCGGCGACTTTTTCCTTTAAATTTTTGATTGGATTCTTGATAAATTTTATGTACTGCTTTCTCAGCCATTCGATCAGCTTCGTCAGATACCGAAGTACCGGCTCGGTCGCAATAGAGAATATTACAAAAAGCATAATGCATTTTCTGGACATTCCCGTAATCGCAAATAACTGTGGCAGGAAGATACTGCATCCTAACAGTCCGATCACGCATCCGATCCAGACGATCATACGCAGTGCATTCATCGGCTGGCAGATCCGGTAAAGGATCATGAATCCGACAATTGCAAGCAGCATCGTCGCCGCCGTAGAAATATCTTTGGATGCAACTCCGAACGTCTGTCCAAATACAACCAGCGCACCAACCGCAAATACATCCGTAAGTCCTGCCGGAAGTGCCTTTAAGAACACATTGGTCAGGAAGTGTCCCTTAATGATATCCCGGTTCGGCCGCAGTGCCAGGAAGAATGCCGGAATACCGATCGTATACATGCTGATCAGCGATACCTGGGATGGCTCCAGCGGATAGGTAGTCATAAAGACTGCCGAGAAAATTGCAAGCAGGAAGGAAAAAATATTCTTCACCAGGAACAGACTTGCTGAACGCTGAATGTTATTGACAACTCTTCTTCCTTCCAGAACAACCTCCGGCATCCTTGAAAAATCGGATTCCAGAAGTACCACCTGGGACGCCTGGACCGCCGCATCGCTTCCTGATGCCATCGCCACCGAACAGTCTGCATCCTTCAGGGCAAGTACATCATTAACACCATCACCGGTCATAGCGACCGTCATCCCCTGCTTTTTCAGTGCCTGCACAAACTGTCTTTTCTGTTCCGGGATTACCCTTCCGAAGACCGTATATTTGCTCACCGCAAGGGCAATATCTTCTTCGGTCTTTAATGTTCCCGCATCCACGTAATTCTCTGCGCCTTCAATTCCGGCCTGCTTCGCAGTCTCCGATACGGTAATCGGATTATCACCCGAAATAACTTTTATCGCAACACCCATGGTGCAAAATATTTGAAAGTCGCAGGCGCTTCTTCCCTGACTTTATTGAGAAGGAGGACATAACCAAGCGGCGTTACCGTTCCAGTCAGCGGCTTACCATCCGGCTCTCCATCATAGCTTCCAAATACCAGTACACGGAACCCCTGGACGTATACTGTTCTATTCTTCCCTGATACTTTGTATAATCCTCACGCAGGACAAATTCCGGTGCACCAAGCACATATGCCTGATCTTTGAAAATTACTCCGCTGTATTTGACCGTGGAAGAAAAAGGAATCACTTTTTCCGGCACTTTATCTGAATGCTCTGTAAAAAATGTTCTTGCATCGCATGCATCGTGCTGTTATCCGCGTCCATTCCTTTGACAAAATCGCCGATCATCCGGTTCAGATCCGGCATCTTTTCTTCGTCATAGGCCTTGGCTTTCACCACTTCACTGACACACATACTGTCTTCTGTGATCGTACCTGTCTTGTCAACACAAAGCACATTAACCCGCGCCAGAGTCTCGATACTCTTCATATCATGGAGCAATACCTTTTCGATGCAAGACGCATTGCACTTACCGCAAGTGCCACGCTTGCAAGAAGATATAATCCTTCCGGGATCATGCCGATCACTGCGCAACCATGGAGATAATACTCTGCCGGAAGCTGTCGTGATTATAGAAATAACTCTGCACAAACAAAATGATTCCTATCGGGATCAGTGCGATTCCGACCATTTTTACCAGCTTGTCCAGGGAACGGATCATCTCCGACTGTTCCCCCTCTTTGCATGGCTTTTTGCTTCCAGAGTCAGCTGTGAAATATAGGAATCCGCTCCAACCTTATCCAGGCGTGCATGACAGCTTCCTGATACCACAAAACTACCTGACATCAGACGGTCTCCACGCTTTTTCGTGATCTCATCAGATTCACCGGTAAGTAAAGATTCATTGACCTGAACCTCACCAGCCTCAACAACCGCATCTGCACAGATCTGGTTCCCGGCACGAAATACAACAATGTCGTCCACAACCAGCTGATCCGCCTCCAGATTCAGCGATACCCCTCCACGGATTACTTCTGCGTGCGGTGCATTCAGCATGGTCAGCCTATCCAGTACTTTCTTGGAACGGATCTCCTGAATGATCCCGATCAGTGTATTGCAGATGATGACCGGCAGGAATGTCAGATTTCGAAAAAGAACCTACCAGGCACAGCAGAATCGCCAGAATCAGAAAGATCAGGTTGAAATAGGTAAATATATTATTATGAACAATCTCTTTTGTCGTAAGTCCCGGTGGAGCAACCTCATCATTGGTCTTCAGCCATTCTCTTCCCTTATCCGGATCTGCTCGGGATTAAGACCTACCCGGTAGTCCGGAACCACACGCTGGATCTCGCCTCGAACGACTTCTTCCTCTTGTGTTTCTTTTTCTTTTTTCCGAATTTCATACAAAAAATCCTCCTGTATACACGCCATTATACGCCTATACGGAAGGATTTTCCATTAAGACTTTATGAAATTTCTTTGAAACTTTAATCCCACGGAAGGTTACTGTATTCGCTGCGCCCGTCACGCATCATCAGTTCACTTACCGCATCCTTTGCGGGTTTGCCTTCAAAAAGTACCTGATTGACCTTTTCCACGATTGGCATGGATACCTCATATTTTTCAGCCAGCTCTCTTGCCGCTTTTGCTGAATACACACCCTCAACTACCATCTTGACCTCAGCCATCGCTTCTTCCATCGTCATTCCCTCACCGATCAGAACACCTGCCTTACGGTTACGACTGTGCTTACTTGCACAGGTGACGATCAGATCACCGATTCCGGTAAGTCCGGTAAAGGATTCCAGCTTTCCGCCCATCTTTACACCAAGTCTTTTGATCTCCGCAATTCCTCTGGTGATCAGTGCAGCTTTGGTGTTATCCCCGTATCCAAGTCCATCTGCAACTCCGGCTGCAAGCGCGATGACATTTTTCAGCGAGCCGCCAAGCTCGATCCCTAGAATATCCGGGCTTGTATAGACACGGAATACATCATTCATGAAAATTTTCTGCAGATAAGTGGCGGTTTCTTCTGTCTCTGCTCCGACTACAACCGTTGTCGGAAGTTCACGGCTTACTTCTTCTGCGTGACTTGGACGAAAGAACAGCTACATTTGCCTGCGGAATCTCTTCTTCAATCTGCTCAGAAAGTGTCTTTAAAGTACCCTCTTCAATTCCTTTTGCCACATTGACCAGAATTTGCTCTTCCTTTACATACGGGCACATTTTCTTCGCCGTAGCTCTGGTTGCCATAGACGGAACTGCAAGAACGACCACATCTTTTCCTTCCACACTTCCCTGCAGATCTGTTGTGATCTCGATCTCCTCCGGGATATGAATGCCCGGAAGCTTACTTGATTTTCCCGTCTTTCTCTGATCTCATCTGCTTCTTCTTTTAAATAAGACCAGATGGTTACATGATGTCCGTTTTTATTCAGTACCAGGGCCAGAGCCGTTCCCCAGCTTCCTGAACCGATAACTCCGATTTCTGCCATAAATTATTACCTCTTATTTTTCTTTTTTGAAAAACTGATCTTGCTCTCTGTACCATTTCTCAGACGTCCGATATTCGCACGGTGACGGATAAATGCAGAGAGAACAAAAAGTGCTCCGATTCCATACATTTCAAACAGATACTTCTGCATCATTCCAAACATTCCCATCTGTCCGTCAACGACGAGTCCGACAAGGAACAGTACGGAAATCACCAGCGATCCCAGTGATACATAACGTGTCACGGCAACAATTACGATAAACACGATCAAACATACTGCCGCAATCCGAATATCTGTAGATAAGATCATACCTGCCGTAACTGCAATTCCCTTTCCGCCCTTGAACTTCAGATAGAATGGAAAATTATGTCCGAGCACTGCCCCAAAACCTGTATACAGCGAAAGGAGCGGTAAAATATCTGCGTGAGACTGTCCGTAAATTCCGCGACCACCAGAACTGCGATCACGCATTTGAAGCAGTCACCTAGCAGGGTGATCATTCCGGCTTTGATTCCCATGGTGCGAAGTGCATTGGTAGAACCTGCATTTCCGCTTCCCATCTTGCGGATATCTACCCCTGAGTTTTTCCATAGAAATAGCCGGTCTGAAACAGACCAAATATATAGCCGATCAGCAAACATACAAGACGTTCCATCTTATTTGTCCTTCTCCTTTCTCTCCCTGATAAAGAATTTAAGAGACGTTCCACGGAAGCCAAACGCTTCACGGATCTTATTCTCCAGATATCTGTGATAGGAGAAATGTGTCAGTTCCTTATCATTGACAAAGATGACAAATGTAGGCGGCTTGACCGCTACCTGGGTAATATAGTAAAGTTTCAGCCGTTTTCCCTTATCTGACGGCGGCTGCTGCATTGCAACAGCTTCGGTCATGATCTCGTTAAGGACACCCGTAGCCACACGGAGTGTCTGGTTCTCAATAACGGTGTCGATCATGTCAAAAGAGCTTCGGAAGTCTCTGGCCTGTCAGTGCAGACACATACATGATCTCTGCGTAAGGCAGGAAAGACAGCACCATCCTGATCTGATGCTCATATTCCCTCGTGGTCTTATCGTTCTTTCAATGGCATCCCATTTATTTACAACGATGATGACACCTTTTCCACGCTCATGTGCGATTCCTGCGATCTTGGCATCCTGCTCGGTTACTCCTTCTGCCGCATCGATCACAACCAGGATGCACATCCGCTCTTTCTACTGCCGTAACTGTACGGATAATGCTGTAGCGCTCCAGTTCCTCTTTGATCTTATTCTTACGGCGAAGTCCTGCTGTATCAATGAATACATACTCTTTTCCATTGTGCACTACTTCCGTGTCAATGGCATCTCTTTGTAGTTCCGGCAATATCGGATACGATCACACGGTCTTTTCCGATCAGACGGTTGATGATTGAAGACTTCCCAACGTTCGGCTTCCCAACGATTGCAACTCTCGGACGGTCATCTTCCTCTTCCTGGCCTGCCCCTTCCGGAAAATATGCCAGAACCTTATCCAGCATATCTCCGATTCCAATTCGTTCCGATGCTGAGATCGGAACCGGATCTCCGATTCCCAGATTATAAAATTCATACACATCCGGCATCATCTTGTTAAAATTGTCCACTTTATTGACAACAAGAATGACTGGCTTTGTGGGAGCGGCGGAGCATATCCGCCACCTTGGAATCCGAATCTACAAGCCCCTGCTTTACATCTGTCATAAACAGGATCACATCCGCAGTGTCAATGGCGATCTGTGCCTGCTCTCTCATCTGGGAGAGGATCACATCACGGCTGTCCGGCTCGATTCCACCGGTGTCGATCAATGTAAATTCCTTATCGAGCCAATTCACTTCTGCATAAATTCTGTCGCGGGTAACACCCGGCGTATCTTTAACGATTGCTATCTTTTCTCCTGCCAGTGCAGTAAAAAGCGTCGACTTTCCAACGTTCGGCCGCCCTACAATGGCAACAACTGGTTTACTCATATTTTCTTCCTCCTGATATTTATTCGAATTCTGCTTCTATATCATACTAGATTTCTTCAAAAAATGCAATTTTTAACGCCTCTTTCTTGTCATTGCTTTTAAATAATGGTATAAAAGATAAGTAAGATTAGATAAAAAAGCACTTAAAACGCTTATTATAAGGAGGCACTCATGACAAATATCGAACTTATGGAAAAAGCTCTTCCGACAGCACCACTTAAAATTGCCGCCCTGGAAAGTCGCATGGATCTGGCAGAAAAAGTGGATCAGTACATCGTATCGTTCCGCAAAAAATTCTCTGCATGATTTTCTGGATCCTGCAATCTATTCATCTTATGAAGCAGATTCTTATCTTGCAAAGAACAGTTGCCCACGTTTTGGTTCGGGGGAAGCAAAGGGAATGTTTGGCGAAAGTATCCGCGGAAAAAGATCTCTTTATTATGGTGGATGTCTGCAACTACAGCCTGACCTACACTGTAAACGGACATATCAATCATATGTCACCGGATGATCTCTATCAGGATCTGAAGCGTATCATCTCCGCTTCTACAGGAAAGGCACACCGTGTAAATGTAATTATGCCATTCCTTTACGAAAGCCGCCAGCACAAGAGAACCAAACGCGAATCTCTGGACTGTGCAATGGCTCTGGAAGAATTAACCGCAATGGGTGTATCTAACATTCTGACATTTGACGCACACGATCCGCGTGTACAGAATGCGATCCCACTCAATGGTTTCGACAGCTTCAACGCTCTGTATCAGTTCATCAAAGCTCTGTTTAAAGCAGAACCGGATCTGAAAGCAGACAATGACCATCTGATGATCATCAGCCCTGATGAAGGTGCCATGTCAAGAGCTGTATATTTGTCCAACGTCCTTGGAGTTGATATGGGTATGTTCTACAAACGCCGTGATTATTCTACCATCGTAAATGGTAAAAATCCGATCGTTGCACATGAATTCTTAGGTGACGATGTACATGGAAAGACCGTTATCATCATCGATGACATGATTTCTTCCGGTGAAAGTATGCTGGATGTTACCAGGCAGTTAAAAGACCGCGGAGCTGAGCGTGTATTTGTATGTACTACTTTTGGTCTCTTCACAGAAGGTCTTGACAAGTTCGATGAATATTATGAAAAAGGCTATCTGGACAGGCTGATCACAACCAATCTGACCTATCTGCCTCCTCAGCTTCATGATAAACCGTATTTCATTGAAGCAGATATGAGTAAGTTCCTTGCACTGATCATTGATTCGATGAATCATTCTACATCTATTAGTGCGGTTATGAATCCGACGGATAAGATTCATGATTTGCTTGCGAAGAGAAATATGAGATAAATTTTGTTGGCGGGATAGTAAGGATATATTAGCTAACAGACATGCCAAAAGAACCCTAAAACAGGACAGCTTCCTTTGTGCAAACCATTCCGATGAGCCTTTGAAAGCGAAAAATCGTGTTCAGCAATGGCTTCCACGATTTTTTGAGTCTCATCTCCATTGCACAAAAATGGAATCTGTCCTGTTTTAGGGTTCTCTTTGGCTGTTTGTTAGTATATTTTTACTTTTCTGGCAAACAAGAAGCTCTTTTTATATCATATTATTTTGAAAATACTGCATCATTTTTTGTAAGAAGATATATACAGTATTGATTCATACTAATTCCTTCTTTTTTTTGAGAGTGTTCTGCTAGAGATCTATGGAGACTTCTTGGAATCCTTAATTTGAACTGTCCAGAATAATTTTCCAAGCTGTCTGGTTCATATATCTCAATTCTTTCTTCTAATGTTTGCTTCAATCCAAGTTCTTTTTTGCATCCAATGCATTTGCTACCGCACTCTCCACTGTCTCACCACAAGTAATACAACCAGGCAAATCCGGATAAGAAACTACAAATCCGCCTTCCTCTTCATCCTCTACAATTTCCATTCGATAAGGCATTTTCATATATTCATTCAGCGTTTTCATCATTCTTCGCCTCACTTTCCACAATCTGCCTTACCATTTCTACATATACTTTCTTGATTGGTTCATGCTTTGGTATTGTAATTGGCATACACCCTTGCTTTCTGAAAGTGTAATGACTGCTTCCTCCCTTGGGCGAATTCATTTCATATCCATAGCTTTCCAATACCTTCCGTAACTCATCAAACCGGAGGTCTTTCGATAAATTGCATATACGTGTTATCAGTTTATCCCATTTTGACATTATTTATCTCTCCTTTTATTATGAATGGTGTCGTATATGGTGTCAAGCTATTATGGCATATGCGCAGAAATTAACTAAAATGCCGTAAAACCAATATCTTTCATGGTTTTACGGCATTCTTATTTATCGTATTTACTTATACTGTCCTATCCCCATCAAAGAATTCCTGTCCGGTCGGGTATGTATAGGAATCTCCGATTTCATGGAGAAGGACGACTTTTAATTTATTATTCAGTGTTTTTTATCCAGCTTGATTGCTTCGGTAAGCTGTGGGAGTGGGACATCGGCTTTTACCGGAAGTTTATAAGCTTCCAGGACTTTCGGATGTGTTCGGCTTCGCCTTTTTTGGTAGTCCTTTCTCTTCAGCAATCTTTGTGATCTGGTACATTCCGATGGCTACGGCTTCACCGTGGCTTTCTCTTTCATAGTGGAAGTGCTTGCTCAATGGTGTGGGCAAGGGTATGTCCGAAGTTCAGGAGAATCCTCTCTCCGGTATCAAACTCGTCTTCTTCCACAACGCGGCGTTTGATATCGACACAGGTTGCGATCACATCAGTTAAATGCTCTTTCAGATTCTCATAGCATCTGCATTTTTCCAGAAGATCAAAAAGCTTGCGGTCTTTGATGCATCCGTATTTGATAACCTCCCCATACCATCCGTCACGTAACGCTCCGGCAAGGTTTCCAGCACATCCGGATCGATCAGTACCATCTTCGGCTGATAAAAAGCACCTACCAGGTTCTTACCCTGTGGAAGATCGACTGCGACTTTTCCACCGACAGAAGAATCAACCTGTGCAAGAATGGATGTTGGAATCTGTACGAACTTGATTCCTCTAAGAAAGGTCGCGCCACAAATCCGGCAAGGTCTCCTACCACTCCACCGCCAAGTGCAACGATCAGGTCTGTTCTGGAAATCTTTGCTTCCAGAAGAGAGCTGTATACCCCCCGGAAGGGTTTCGAATGCTTTTGACGGTTCTCCATGTGGAATCACGGTTTCCGCACACTCATATTTTTCAGAAAGATTTTTCTTAAGCGCTTCTCCGTAATAAGAATAAACTCTGTCATCGGAAATGATCATGATCTTTGATCCCTGATATACTTCCGCTATTCTTTCTCTTTGCTTCTTTCAGAATTCCTCTTTCAATATAGATCGGATAGCTGTGTTCCTTTAAATCTACCGTCATTTTCATCGTTTTGTTCCTCCCAGGCTATTGCTGTTTTTTACATTTCTTTACCGACTGCTTTTGCGATTCCGGTAATCTCTTTTAACAGTGTATCATATTTTTCCGGTTTCAGCGACTGTGCTCCGTCACAAAGTGCCGTTTCCGGACTGTTATGTACTTCGATGATCAGCCCGTCCGCTCCTGCCGCAACAGATGCTTTTGCCATCGGATCAACCAGCCACCATTTTCCTCCTGCGTGGCTCGGGTCTACAACTACCGGAAGATGGCTGAGTTTTTCTTACTACCGGAATAGACTGAAGATCCAGTGTATTTCTGGTATAAGTCTCGAAGGTACGGATTCCTCTTTCGCAGAGGATAACATTTGGATTTCCGGATGCCATAATGTATTCTGCTGACATCATCCATTCTTCGTAAGTTGCATTAAGTCCTCTCTTCAAAAGGATCGGTCTCTTTGTCTGTCCGAGCTGTTTTAACAGGTCATAGTTCTGCATGTTACGTGCACCGATCTGAATCAGGTCTACCTTTTCATCGAAGATTTCCAGATATTCCGGTGACATCAGCTCTGTTACGATCGGAAGCCCTGTCTCTTCTCTTCTTTGCACATAAGATTTCCAGACCTTCAAGGCCCAGTCCCTGGAATGAATAAGGACTTGTTCTCGGCTTGAATGCACCACCACGGAGCATATTTGCACCAGATGCCTTAACAGCCTTTGCGATCTCGATCACCTGCTCTTCTGACTCCACAGAACAAGGACCGGCGATCATTGCCAGGTTGTCGCCGCCAACTTTTACACCGGATACATCGATGATGGAATCTTCCGGATGGAATGCACGGTTGACTAATTTGTAAGGTTCCTGTACATGCATAACTTTCTCAACAGAAGAGTCTACTTCGAAAAGCTTTGGATCCACACGGCCGTATCGCCGATACAGCCGATAATTGTAAGATCCTCACCTTTTACAGTATGTACTTCCAGTCCCTTTGCACGGACCATATTCTCAACTCGTTTTACGTTTTCATCACTTGTTCTTGGTTTTAATACGATAATCATAATCTTTTTCCCCTTTCTCTTCTCTCTACTAATCATCGAACATGTCTTTTTAGAAGTTCCTTCGGAATTTCCTATGAAACAAAAACTCCCGTCTTCTGTAAAAACAGAGGACGAGAGTATTATATACTTCGTGGTTCCACCTCATTTTACAATTGTCTCACGACAACTGCCTCGTCAGGTACGTCGTTCATAACGGTTATACCCTTGCAGATAACGGCTGCTACCGGAAATACCTATTAACAATTCTTCAAAAGAATGCATTCAGTATCCTACTCCAAGAGGAATTCAATATAATCTTCGGTATCCTTCTTCCACCGATAAAGGACTCTCTGTGACGTCTTATTATATTTACTACTTCTTTTCATTGTATTTTGATAGTAGAATATGTAATTTTTAAAATCTATAGCTTATGTTACACGAATCAATAGGCTTTGTCAATCATTTTTCAGCAAATTAACGCGAGAAATATTTTTCTTTGATAATATCAACCGGCATTTCTTTTTCCTGTCCAGAGTTCAAATGATGCAAAGACCCTGATATAACAGCATGTTCAGACCGTTCAGTGTCCGGCATCCTTGTCGCTTTTGCTTTCTTCAGGAATAACGTCTCTTCCGGATTGTAGATTACATCAAATACAAACAGATCTTTTCTGAACACACTGTCATCTGTGATGATAGATCTGTCTGTCTTCGGTGCCATACCGATAGAAGTTCCGTTTACCAGAATTGCACTTTCTGCGATTTCCTTTTTGAGGACTTCCGGGTCAGAAAAGTCATAGAGGTTGATCTTGCAGTCTGTCTTCTCATGAAGTTTCTCGATTGTCTTCTCCGCACGTGTAAAGAATTCATCACGGATGTTGAATACCGAAATCTCTGCTACTTTGTCAAGTCTTTGCCTGGATCAGAATCAGCTGCTGCGGCTCCACCCGCTCCAAGAAGTGTCATTTTCTTGCCAATGATATCAACGCCTGTCTCACTGACTGCACGCATGAATCCAATTCCGTCTGTCGTATAACCTGTCAGGACACCGTTATCATTTACAACAGTGTTGACCGCCCCACCGATCTCAGATGCCGGTGAAAGTTTATCAACCAGTGAGCACATCAGATTCTTGTCAGGCATAGTCAGGTTAAATCCTCTGACTCCCATGACTTTCAGACCATCTACTGCTGTCTTTAAGTTATCTGTTCCAACATCAAATGCCAAATATGCGTAATCCAGCTCCAGCTGGCGAAATGCCTCGTTATGCATCATTGGGGAAATGCTGTGTGCTACCGGACTCCCCAGTAATCCGGTAAGGACTGTATGTCCTGTAATCTCGTATGCCATTATCTCTTCCTCCTACGTTACATTTTCACACTGTAAAGTGCTACTTTTGTCCTTTATCATACCATATTTTTTCAAAATACGCAAGCATCGTTATTAAAAAGACGATATTTTCTGCCTTTGAAAAAACATTTTGAAAAATTTTGAATACCAAATAAGAATGAATGTTCCTATAACAAAAAAAGAGTATCACGTTTTTCTCGTTCACGTGATACTCTTTCTTTCATGGCTTCTGACTGTTACTGCTGATATACGTTTTACTTTTTCATTTACAATCTGTTTTATTTACACCATGGTCCACCTGGTACATATGCGAAATCAGGCGGAAGATCTGACTGGTATATCCCCATTCATTATCATAAAAAACTGATCAGTTTGAAAAATGACCGTTTACCTGGATTCCTTCCCTTGCATCAAAGGAGGATGCGTGATTATCTCCGATAAAATCGGAAGAAACAACTTCATCATCCACATAATCCAGAATCTCCTTAAGAGTTGTTTCGGAAGCTTCCTTCATTTTCTTGCAGATATCTTCATAAGTAGTTTCTGTCTTCAACGCGACATTCAGATCCACAATGGATACATCTGAAGTCGGTACACGATAAGAAATTCCATTCATGCGGTCCTTTAACGCCGGAATAACAAGAGCGATTGCTTTTGCAGCTCCTGTTGAAGATGGGATCAGATTTCCGAATACAGCACGACCTGTACGCCAGTCTTTCAGCGAACGGCAGTCAACTACCTTCTGTTTTGCTGTAGCTGAATGGATGGTAGACATCGACCATACTATTCCATAATTATCCTCCAATACCTTACAGATCGGTGCAAGACAGTTTGTTGTGCAAGATGCATTTGAAACGACCTGCATAGATGACTGATAAAGTTCATGATTCACTCCCATTACAAATGTCGGTGTGTCCTGATCTTTAGCCGGTGCAGAGATGATCACTTTCTTTGCTCCACCCCGGATATGTGCCATTGCTTTTTCTGTCGTACAGGAAGCACCTGTCGCATCTATAATGTATTCTGCTCCACACTCCCCCCACGGAATGTCAGCAGCATCATTTTCTGAATACACTTGGATCTTCTCGCCATTTACAACAATTCCATCCTCATATTTTTCCAGACTTCCCTGGAAACGTCCAAAGATCGAATCGTAACGGATCATATAAATCATATAATCCAGATCTGCGTTTCTCACATTGATCCCACAAATTTTAAATTTTTCCGGCTGATTGATGGCAATGCGGAATGCAACTCTTCCAATACGTCCAAATCCGTTTATGCCGATTGTTATTGCCATATTAAATACCTCCCTGTATATGACATATTGATACTCTTTGTATCTTCTTCCCTTGCAATAACAGTCCGCCACAATCTATTGCGAGTGTAACACACTTTTTTTGAAATGCTACCGAAATGGCAGTAATTAATCATTTAACAGGATTCTTATTTTTTAACAGGATTCCTATTTTTTAACAAAAAAGGATGCGCTTTTTCAAACGCACCCTCTGTCACTTTTTATGCAATTACTCTGACTTTCAGAACACCCTCGATCATTTCCAGACCTTTTACCACGTCTTCTGCCACATCATTATCCACATCGATCATCGTATATGCATAGCTGCCACGGCTCTTATTCGTCATATCATCGATATTGACATTATCCTTTGCCAGAAGCGCAGTAAATTGACCGATCATGTTCGGAATATTCCTGTGCAGGATTGTAATTCTTGTCTTATCTCTTACACCCATATCGCATGCCGGGAAGTTGACAGAATTACGGATATTTCCATTTTCCAGGAAATCCTTCAGCTCTTCTACTGCCATCTTTGCACAATTGTCTTCTGATTCAGCAGTTGACGCTCCCAGATGCGGAATGACAATCGCATGCTTCACTCCTGCGATCTCCGGTGTCGGAAAGTCAGTTACATAGCGTCCGACTTTTCCACCAACAAGTGCATCCACAATGTCTTCACTGTTCACCAGTACATCTCTTGCAAAGTTCAGGATCACAACGCCCTCTTTCATCAGACTGATGGCATTCTTATTGATCATACCCTTTGTATCTTCCAGTGCCGGTACATGGATTGTGATATAATCACACTCCTTGTAGATCTCATCTACATTCTTAGTGTGATGGATACTTCTTGAAAGTCTCCATGCAGAATCTACAGAAACATATGGATCATAGCCATACACTTCCATCCCAAGATGCGTAGCCGCATTGGCAACCAGGACACCGATTGCACCAAGACCGATCACACCAAGCTTCTTTCCCTGGATCTCACAGCCTGCAAATGCTTTTTTCGCTTTTTCTGCATCTTTTGCAATATTGCCATCCTCTTCGTTCTCCTGTACCCAGTTGATACCGCCAAGGATATCTCTGGATGCAAGCGAAGATACCGGCGATCACCAACTCTTTTTACACCATTGGCATTTGCCCCTGGTGTATTAAATACAACGATGCCCTGCTCCGCACATTTGTCCAGCGGAATATTATTCACGCCGGCTCCGGCACGGGCAATCGCTTTTAAATCTTTATCAAATTCCAGTTCATGCATTCCGGCACTTCTTACAAGTACCGCATCTGCTCCTGCCATCTCACCGGCAGGCACATAGTCATCACTGAATTTCTCCAGTCCAACAGGAGAAATCGGGTTTAGGCAAAAAATATTTATACATATTACAGATTCTCCTCCTCAAACTTCTTCATAAATGCAACCAGAGCTTCCACACCTTCGTATGGCATTGCGTTATAAATACTTGCACGCATACCCCCAACAGTACGGTGTCCTTTCAGATTTACAAGTCCTGCTTCAGTTGCCTCTTTAACAAACTTGGCATCCAGCTCATCACTGCCTGTCACAAATGGTACATTCATAAGAGAACGGTCTTTCTTTTCTACCGTACCTTTGAACAGCTTGCTCTGATCAAGATAATCGTAGAGCAGTTTTGCTTTCTTTTCGTTGCGTTCTTTCATGACTTCCAGACCGCCCATCTTTTTCAGCCATTTGAATACCTTGCCGCACATATAGATTCCGTATGCCGGCGGTGTATTGTAAAGAGAGCCTGCATCTGCATGTGTCTTATAAGTAAGCATGGTTGGGGTTCCCGGAAGAACATCCTCTGTGATCAGGTCCTTACGGATGATACAGATAACAACACCGGCAGGTCCGATATTCTTCTGGACTCCGCCATAGATGAGACCATATTTTGTCACATCTACAGGCTCAGACAGGAAGCAGGAGGAAACATCTGCTACCAGAGTTTTACCTTTTGTGTTTGGAAGTTTTTTGAATTTCGTTCCGTAAATAGTATTATTTTCACAAATATAGACATAATCCGCATCTTCAGAAACAGGGAGATCGGAACAGTCCGGTATGTATGAGAAGGTTTTATCCTCGGACGATGCGATCTTATTCACCTTTCCATATTTGGATGCCTCGGCATTTTTTTAGCCCACTGCCCGGTAACAATATAATCCGCTACTTTATTTCTTCATCAGGTTCATTGGAATCATTGCAAACTGCTGGCTTGCGCCACCCTGAAGGAACAGTACTTTGTAATTATCCGGGATTCCCATCAAATCACGAAGATCCTGTTCAGCGGTTTCAATGATTTCAGCAAAAGCTTTCGAGCGATGACTCATCTCCATAACGGACATTCCACATCCTTTGTAATCCAGCATCTCATCTGCTTTTCTTCGTAAAACTTCTTCCGGCAGTACTGCCGGTCCCCCTGAAAAATTGTAAACTCGTTTCATATTACTCCTCCATTCCTGCTCTGCGTATCTGTCGTCGCATATGTTTTTTAGTTTGTCTGCTGTTTTTCCTGCAGATCCTTCTCGTCAAAAGCTTCACTGATCGGAGCACCCGGAGCAACCATCGGCCATACCTTGTCATCGCTGTCGATCTGGCAGTCAATCACCACCGGACCGCCTGCATTTAAAGCAAACTTAAATGCATCTGCGAATTCTTCTCTGGTCGTAGCTCTTACCGCTTTCGCCCCCATCGCTTCTGCGAGTTTCACAAAATCTACTGCATCATTCAGAACAGTTGCTGAATAGCGCTGTCCGTAAAACAGATTCTGCCACTGTCTTACCATACCAAGCACATGGTTGTTCACTACAACCTGGATAATTGGAATGTTATAACGCGCCGCTGTTGCAACTTCATTCATATTCATACGGAAGCATCCGTCTCCGGCGATATTGACTACCGTCTTCTCCGGTCTTCCCATCTTGGCTCCAATTGCAGCGCCAAGACCGTATACCATGGTTCCAAGACCACCTGACGTAAGCAGTGTTCTCGGTTTTGTGAATTTATAATACTGCGCTGCCCACATCTGATGTTGTCCAACTTCTGTGACGATGATCGCATCACCTTCTGTCTGTTTGTAAATCTCTTCGATCACATACGGACCGGTCCGACTTTCCGGATGATAGGCAAGCCGGTATTTTGCTTTATATTCCTGGATCTTTTTGATCCATTCGGTGTGTTCCTGCTGTGGCAGTTTTTCATTAACTGCCGCAAAGCACTTCTTTGATATCTCCAACCACACCTTCATCGATAATGACATTCTTGTTCATCTCTGCCACATCAATATCAAACTGGAGAATTTTTGCATTACTTGCAAATTTATTTGGATTACCTGTGACACGGTCGGAGAATCTTGCACCGACTACGATCAGAAGATCGCTTTCACTGACTCCAAAGTTCGATGTCTTGGTACCATGCATACCAAGCATTCCTGTATAAAGTTCATCAGTTCCCGGAAATGCACCTTTTCCCATCAGGGAATCACATACCGGACACTGTACCTTGTCTACGAATGCACGGAGTTCTTCACTTGCATCAGATAATATAGCTCCGCCTCCGACGAATACAAACGGACGCTTTGCTTCTTCGATCATCTCTACTGCCTTGTCAATATCTTCCATGCAGATTTCTTTTTTTTGTATTTTACGATTGGCTGGATTTTGACAGGCTCATACTCTGCTTTTTTGCCTGTCACATCTTTCGGGATATCGATCAGCACCGGTCCCGGTCTTCCGGACTGTGCGATCTCAAACGCCTTGCGGATCGTCTTTGCAAGATCATTGACATTCTTCACAATAAAATTATACTTTGTGATCGGCATCGTAATACCGGTAATGTCAATTTCCTGGAAGCTGTCTTTTCCAAGAAGCGGTACCCCTACATTACAGGTGATCGCAACGATCGGAATAGAATCCATAAATGCGGTCGCGATTCCTGTTACGAGATTTGTTGCTCCAGGTTCACTGGTTGCAAAACACACCCCAACCTTACCAGTGGCACGCGCATATCCGTCTGCCGCATGAGAAGCTCCCTGCTCATGCGATGTAAGGATATGTCTGATTTCATTACTATGCTTATATAATTCATCATATACATTTAAAATTGCACCGCCCGGATATCCGAATACGGTATCCACGCCTTGCTCTTTTAAACACTCTATCAGTATTTCTGCACCATTTAACTGCATTGTACATTCCCCTTGTCCAGATTTTATTTTATTTGTGTGGAACTTCCAGAACTGCTCCACGGTTTCCTGAAGTTACCATTGTTTGCATATCTTGCAAGATATCCTGTTGTAACTTCCGGTTCTCTTGGTCGCCATTTTTCTTTTTCTTCTTGCAAGTTCTTCATCTGAAATTCTTGCATTTAATTTCAGGTTCGGGATATCGATCTCGATGATATCGCCTTCCTCGATCAATGCTACCGGACCACCGACTGCCGCCTCCGGTGATACATGTCCGATAGAAGCTCCACGGGATGCACCGCTGAAACGGCCGTCTGTAATAAGTGCTACCGATGAACCAAGTCCCATACCTGCGATTGCAGAAGTTGGATTCAGCATTTCCGGCATACCAGGACCACCCTTTGGTCCGACGTAACGGATAACTACAACATCTCCCGGATGGATATCTCCGCCTTTAATTGCCTTGATCGCATCATCTTCACATTCAAATACTCTTGCAGGTCCTTCATGTACCAGCATTTCCGGTACAACTGCAGAACGTTTTACAACACTGCCGTCCGGTGCGATATTACCTTTGAGGACTGCAAGTCCACCCGTCTGGCTGTATGGATTGTCGATCGGACGGATTACTTCCGGATTTTTGTTTTCGCATCCTGCGATATTTTCTCCAACTGTCTTTCCGGTTACTGTCATGCAGTCTGTGTAAAGAAGACCTTTCTTATTCAGCTCGTTCATAACAGCATATACACCGCCAGCTTCGTTTAAGTCTTCCATATATGTCCTACCTGCCGGTGCAAGGTGACAGAGGTTCGGAGTCTTTTCGCTGATTCCATTTGCAAAATCAATCTCAAAATCCATACCAATCTCATGTGCGATCGCCGGAAGGTGAAGCATACTGTTGGTTGAGCATCCAAGTGCCATATCAACAGTAAGGGCATTTAAGATGGCTTCTTTTGTCATAATGTCTCTCGGACGGATATTTCTGCGGTACATTTCCATAACCTTCATACCTGCATGTTTTGCAAGACGGATTCTCTCGGAATATACGGCTGGAATTGTACCATTACCCCGAAGCCCCATACCAAGAACCTCTGTCATACAGTTCATGGAGTTGGCTGTGTACATACCAGAGCAGGAACCACAGGTAGGACATACTTTATTTTCAAATTCACATACATCACATTCGTCCATTGTTCCTCTTTGCGTAGGATCCAACTGCCTCGAACATGCTGGAAAGGCTCCTCTTCTGTCCTTTTACATGTCCCGCAAGCATTGGTGCCACTGACGAACACTGTAGGTACATTAATACGAGGGCTGCGCCATCAAAAGTCCAGGTACATTCTTGTCGCAGTTCGGGATCATAACAAGGGCATCAAACTGATGAGCCAGAGCCATCGCTTCTGTAGAATCTGCGATCAGATCTCTCGTTACCAGAGAATATTTCATTCCGATGTGGCCCATGGCAATACCGTCACAGACTGCAATGGCCGGGAACACGATCGGTGTTCCACCTGCCATGGCAACTCCCATCTTTACTGCATTTGCAATTTTATCCAGGTTCATATGTCCCGGAACGATTTCGTTATAAGAACATACGATTCCGACAAGCGGTCTCTCCAGTTCTTCTTTTGTAAGACCAAGCGCATTGAACAATGATCTGTGCGGCGCCTGCTTTGCATACCTGTTTTTACATTATCACTTCTCATGATTTTATAATCCTCCTGTAACTTTTGGCTCTATTCTATTACAGTTCCGTCCTGCTTCTCTTTCCCCATAGCAGTACGGAACTGTATCTTTCCCAATCCTTGACTATCGAATTCTTTCGCAGATCAGATCTCCCATCCGGGCTGTTCCAACCTTTGTACATCCGTCTGACATAATATCCCCGGTTCTGTATCCATCTTTTAACACCTGGGAAACTGCCTTTGCTTCAATCGCATCTGCTGCTTTATCCTGATCCAGGCTGAAACGAAGCATCATTGCTTGCTGAAAGAATTGTTGCTATCGGGTTTGCAATTCCCTGTCCTGCTATATCCGGTGCCGAACCGCCACTTGGTTCATACAATCCGAACCTGGTTTCATTCAGACTTGCACTTGCCAGCATTCCGATAGAACCGGTAACCATACTTGCCTCATCAGAAAGAATATCACCGAACATATTCTCTGTGAGAATAACATCAAACTGCTTCGGATCTCTTACCAGCTGCATTGCACAGTTGTCAACCAGCATATGCTCAAGAGTAACTTCCGGGTAATCCTTCGCTACTTCTTCTACTACTTTTCTCAAGAATCCAGTACGTTTGCCTTATCGACGCTTGTCACTTTCTTTCTTCTCTTCATTGCAATGTCAAACGCGCGGATCGCAATCCTGCGGATCTCATCCTCATTATAGGTAAGTGAATCGAATGCAGTCAGCACACCATCCACTTCTTCTGTCTTCCTCTCCAAAATAAAGACCACCTGTCAGTTCACGCATAATCATCAGATCAAATCCGCCTTCTGTAATCTCTTCTTTTTCAGAGGACATGCACCCTTCAGTTCATTATACAAAACCGCCGGACGCAGATTTGCGAACAGGTTCAGTTCTTTTCTGATCTTCAGAAGACCGGCCTCCGGTCTCTTTGACGGTTCCAGCTTATACCACGGGGAAGTCTTTGCATCTCCTCCAATGGATCCCATCAGTACGGCATCACATGCTTTTGCTTTTGCTACCGTCTCATCTGTAAGCGGGACTCCATGTACATCAATGGATGCGCCCCCAAAGAAGCGACTGTTCATAAGAACAGTCAAATCCGTATACCTCTCCTGCTTTATCAAGAACTTTCATCGCTTCCGTTACAATCTCCTAACCGATTCCGTCACCTTTAATTACTCCGATTTTCAGGCTCATCTTTGTCATTCCCTTCTATGTATCTGTGATTTTTGTACCATTTTTCGTTCCAAAAATCTGTTAAACACTATAATACCGTATTTTTCGTCAGGTTTCAACCCTTTAATCTGTAAAAGTATAAAAAAATCCAGAGTGAACTCTGTTTTATTTTCCTGTTTTCTGTGGAATCACAAAGATAAAGATCAGCGAACTGACAAACAGCATTCCCGGATAAAAAAAGCTTCGGAATGATCTGAAATGCAGAAATCTCACCGCCGAGCTCATGCACTGCCGAAATTGCCACCAGCATCTGCGCACCATACGGGATCACCCCCTGTGAAATACAGGAAAAAGTATCCAGAAGGGAAGCCGTCTTTCTCGGTGTGATCTGATAATCGTCTGCCATTTCCTTTGCAATTGGATTAGCCATCACAATTGCTACGGTATTGTTCGCTGTTGCCACATCCAGGAGCGCTACCAAAATACCAACACCCAGCTGACCACTTTTCGATCCCTTAAAGACACGGTGGATCACATCCAGCAATACATCAAAGCCACCATTTTCCCGGATCAGCGCACACATGGCTGCTACAAGGATAGCCACCATACATGTCTCAAACATCCCGGAAACACCTGAGCCCATGGCGACAAGCATTTCATACGGTGTTACCTGCCCCATTGCAAGCATGATCACCGCACCGGACACAATTCCTGTCAAAAGTACCAGAAAGACGTTGAACCCTGCGATCCCGCCAATCAGCACCAGAACATACGGAAGGATCTGCGTCAGATTGTATTCGTGCGTAACTGCCGTTCCGATCTCTGCCCGGAAAGAGCTGATCAGGATCAGAACCAACGATACGATCGCCGCCGGAAGTGCGATCCAAAAATTTTCCCGAATTTATCTTCATCTCACATCCCTGCCCGTTGCAGGCAAAGCAATTGTTGTATCTGATATGAAAGAAAGATTGTCCCCGAACATGGAGCCTCCCATCACCGATGCCACGCAAAGTGCCAGGGAAAAAACCGGACGTCTGCGAAACTGCTGCCGCAATCGGAGTCAACAAAGTAATCGTTCCAACCGAAGTTCCCATTGCTGTTGAAACAAAACATGCAACCACAAACAGAACGGCAACCGCAAACCGTGCCGGGATGATCGATAGCATAAAATACGCCACACTCTCTGCACTGCTTCTTCCAACCACTCCCACAAAAAGTTCCCGCCGTCAGGAAAATCAGCAACATTGTGATAATATTCTTATCTCCGATTCCCCGTCCCATGATCTCCAGCTTCTCATCAAAGCCAACCTTTCTGTTCTGCAGACACGCGACCAGGAGTGCCGCCAGAAACGCCACTACGATCGGTACATTATAAAACCCCATTGGAATTTTCATTATGTATTCAAATAAAATACCCAGTCCCAGATAAAATACCAGAAATACACCGACCGGCAAAAGTGATGCACTTTTTTCTTCTTTTTCCATATATTTACCTCTCATCTGCTTCTATTGCTTCCCGGATCTTCCCAAAAACTTTTCCATATCCGGAAAACAAACAGCAATATTTCTCCTTATCATAGCATATTCTTCTCTTTTCCCGCAATAAGGGAAATACAGAAAGTTCCCACAAACCGTATAAAAATACACTTTTGCACAAAAAACAGAAGTCTGTCTCTGTTTTTCAGGACAGACTTCTGTTTTTTACATATACATTTTACAGATGCCAGATGTCTCTGTTGTATTCAGCAATGGTTCTGTCAGATGAGAAATATCCTGCTTTTGCGATATTCACAACCATCTTCTTTGCCCATGCCATGCGGTCTTCATAATCTGCGTAAGCCTGTTCTTTCTTCTGGATATAATCTTTCACATCAAGAAGTGTCATGAACCAGTCTTTACGGATCAGTTCTGCATGCAGTTCAAGAAGCAGGTATTTATCTCCGATACGGAGAAGTTCCGGGCTGATGATAAAGTCTACCAGTCTGCGGATCTCTTCATCATTGATATAGTAATCAACTGCATTATAATCCATCTTGCGGTAATGCTCGATAACCTGTTCACTGGATTCTCCGAAGATGTAGATATTTTCATCCCCTACAAACTGATGGATTTCTACGTTGGCTCCATCTTCTGTTCCCATTGTCACCGCCCCGTTCAGCATGAATTTCATGTTACCTGTTCCACTTGCTTCTTTGGATGCAAGAGAAATCTGTTCAGAAATATCACAGGACGGGATCAGCTTTTCTGCCAGTGTCACGTTGTAGTTTTCTACCATAACCACTTTCAGATACGGTGCGACTTCCGGATCATTATCAATCAGCTCCTGCAGGCAGAGGATCAGATGAATGATATCCTTTGCAATAATATAAGCCGGTGCGGCCTTTGGCTCCAAAGATTACCGTGATCGGAGTCTCCGGTTTCTTTCCGCTCTTGATCTCCAGATATTTATAGATCACATATAATGCATTCATCTGCTGACGCTTGTATTCATGCAGACGTTTTACCTGAATATCAAAAATTGAATTTGGATTGATTTCCAGTCCCTGTGTTTCTTTTAAGTAAGTTGCCAGATCCTCTTTCTTTTTTCTGTTTTACTACAAGAAGGCTCTTTAAGGTTTCCTCATCATTTACATAATCAAGCAGTTTTTCAAGCTTTGTTGCATCTTTTCGGTAATCCGGTCTCGATCTTCTCATCCAGCCATGCAGTCAGTTCATGGTTGCAGTGCAAAGAACCATCTTCTGAACGTAATACCATTAGTCTTGTTGTTGAATTTCTGTGGGTAAATGTCATAGAACGGTTTCAGTTCTTCATTTTTCAGGATCTCTGTATGAAGATACGCAACTCCGTTGACACTGTATCCATAATGGATGTCCATATGAGCCATGTGTACACGATTCTGGTCATCGATAATATGGACTCTCGGATCTTTATATCTTCCCTTAATTCTTGCATCCAGATCACGGATGATCGGAACGATCTGCGGTGCAACCTGCTCCAGATAATCAACCGGCCATTTTTCCAGTGCTTCTGCGAGGATGGTGTGATTGGTATATGCGCAGGTCTTCTGTACGATCTCAATCGCCTCATTGAAGTCGATCTGTTTCTGAACAAGAAGACGGATCAGCTCCGGAATAATCATAGAAGGATGTGTATCATTGATCTGGATCGCCACATGCTCATGAAGCTTTCTGAGATCATATCCCTTTTCTTCACACTCGCGGATGATATACTGTCCGCATTGGAAACCATAAAATACTGCTGATAAATACGGAGCAGATTTCCTGCCTTGTCGCTGTCATCCGGATAGAGGAACAGCGTCAGGTTCTCACGGATATCGTTCTTATCAAAATTGATTCCGTTTCCAACGATTGCATCATTTACCGTCTCTACATCAAAAAGATGAAGTTTGTTGCTTCCGCCTTCGTATCCGGTTACATCAATATCATACAGATGGGAACGAAGACTGAAATCCTTGAACGGGACTTCAAATGAAATACCGGTATCATTGAGCCAGCTGTCTTTTTCAATCCACGGATTCTTCTGTTCATCCTGTTTGTGGTCGGTAAATACCTGTTTGAACAGACCCATATGATAGTTCAGCCCGATTCCGTCTCCCGGAAGTCCGAGTGTTGCAATGGAATCCAGGAAGCAGGCTGCCAATCGTCCAAGTCCACCGTTTCCAAGAGATGGTTCCGGTTCAACTTCTTCGATCTCTGCAAGATTTTTCCCGTGCTTTTTCAGCACCTCTGCTGTCTCATCATAAATTCCAAGGTTGATCAGGTTGTTGGATAAAAGCTTTCCGATCAGGAATTCTGCGGAAATATAATAGAGTTTTCTCTTTCCTTCGTTCTTCGGTCCTTCTTTGATCCGTTCCTTTTGTCAGTGTAAGCGGCGCATAATATACCTGTTCATTCGTTGCCTGTTCAAGTCCTGTCTGGAATTTCTCCTGTAAAATCTCTGTCAGTCTTGCTTCCATGTTCTTCTACCTCCTGTAGTTGATTCTCTTTCTTTCAGTGTTGCCGGAAGATATTTCCCTTCCTGGCTTTTTCTTTGTTTCTATCATGTCAAACAGAATCCCGACAGACTGTCTCGCGATCTCTTCGACCGGCTGCGCCATCGTAGTGATCGCCGGCTGATAAAATCCGGTATAGTCAAGTCCGTCAAATCCTGCAACCGCCACATCTTCCGGAATCCTTTTTCCCTCTTCCAAAAGCGCCTTGCATGCACCAATCACCATCAGATCGGAAATTGCAAATACTGCGGTAAATTCTGTTTCTTTTTTCAACAGTTTTTTCATCATCCGATATCCGTTTTCCATCGAATAAGTAGTATCTTCTTCATCCAGATAACAGATTCTTTCCTCATCCGCTTCCAGGCCATGTGCCTTTAGTGCTTCCCTGTAACCTTCCAGTCTGAGTTTTCCGATGTTCTCATCTTTCTTATCCGAGGCAAGGATTGCAATCTTTTTATGTCCGGTCTCGCACAGATAATCTACGATCTTACGGCTTTCCGCACGGTCGTCAATTGATACATAGGATGCGATACATTTCTCCGGCAGTTTATCAAATGCTGCCGTACTTACAACAAACGGAACCTTTATCTTTGCAATCCGCTCTTTGTTCTTCCTGAAATCCCCACCCAGGAAAATAATCCCTCTGAGCTTTTTTTTTCTTTGATCAGCTCCAGTGCGGTATCGACCTCATCCTGATCCTTTCCCATATGCTGGATAAAAAAGGAATATTTCTGTCTGCGGATCTTTTTTTCCATTACCCGCATCATCGTCGCGAAAAATGGATTATCAATCTCCTTTACCAGAATCGCAATGGATTTCGAATCGGTCTGTTTCAGATTCCTCGCACTGTTATTCGGCACAAAATTTGATTCTTCAACCGTCTTTAAAATCATCTTTTGGTCTCAGGATTGATATCCGGATGATTGTTCAGCGCACGGGACACGGTGCTGACTCCGACCCCGCACTTCTTCGCAATATCTTTAATCGTCATTCCCATTTTATTTCTTTTCTTCTCCTAAGTCCTCCGCATCTTCAGCCTTAAGGAGCATCTCTGTCTTCTCCGGGATCCTGCAATAAAGTTCTGTCATCCTGCGGATTTTTTCACAAGTTTTTTGAGATCTCATCCCTATGAAGTCTCCAGATCCAATTACCGCCAAGGGTTGACGGATGATTGATCCTCGCTTCATTACCGAGGCAGAGATAATCCTGAATCGGAATGATACAGGTATCCGCCACGCTCGACTGCGCAAGACGGATGATTTCCCATACTGCTTCATTGACACTGAGTTTCTTTCTTCCCATATAGCGAAGTGCGAACTTCTTATCTTCTTTTTTTAATTCTCTGTACCATCCTGCCAGTGTTTCATTGT
>VOFI01000177.1_pt1 | contig 38000 bp, 48 predicted proteins | sample 5384131 | NCBI WGS metagenome assembly VOFI01 (sample SAMN12384728, study PRJNA508395) | human gut metagenome | isolation source: healthy gut H | host: Homo sapiens | reverse complement strand
AGCAGGTGCTGATGAAAGTCCTGTTCCCGCTCAACCAATGACCGAGAGATTCTGAAATAAGGCTGAAAGGCGGACCGGTACATCCGGTTCGCCTTTCAGCCTCTTATGATTCCTTAATACGGGAAACGCTTTCTTTTTCCCGATTTAAGCTGAAAAGCAGTATGATAAGGTCAAAGGAAGGGATGATTATGATGACGTGGAAAACGAGACTCCTGCATTTTGAGCGCATGTGTGATGGGCTCGTGGAGCATTTCCTGCTTCAACACAAGATCCTTGGATTTCTATTGATTTTTATTGGGATGCCTCTGGTGACGCTGTCGGCAGTATGTTTGCTCCACCGTTCTTGTACTGCCGCTGGCCTTGGCGTTTGGGTACCTGTGAAGAGGGCCTTAATACAATTTTAATACGAGCCCTTAAAAATTAATGCCCCTTTAAGACGAAAAGTGGATAATGTGATTAAGACTCCATAAAGACATATTAAGGGGTGGGGCTTACGCAGCGGCCTTTTCATAAAAAGCTGGTCGTCTCCGTTTCGGATCATCATATTCGGATTTCTCTTGGTGATTCTGCTGGGGAGCTTCCTGCTGATGCTTCCGGTTGCCACAAAAGAAGGTGTTGTCACGCCGTTTTCGGATGCTCTGTTTACTGCCACGTCGGCGGTATGCGTGACAGGCCTGGTTGTTCACGACACTGCTACTTACTGGTCGAATTTCGGACAGTTCATCATCGTATTGCTTATCCAGATCGGAGGCCTTGGGGTGGTAACCGTGGCCGGTGCTTTCGGCATCCTCTCCGGGCGCCGGATCGGCCTGATGCAGCGCAGCACGATGCAGGAGGCCATCGCTGCGCCGAATGTGGGCGGGGTCGTGCGCCTGACAGGTTTTATCCTGAAAACTGCCTTGGTGGTAGAGCTGTTGGGGGCTGCCGCGCTGTTCCCCGTTTTCTGGCAGGAATTCGGCTTGGTAAAGGGACTTTGGTATGCCCTGTTTCACTCTATTTCCGCCTTTTGCAATGCGGGATTCGACTTGATGGGGATCAAGGAGCCCTTTTCGTCTCTTGTGGATTACGCGGACAACCCGGTGGTCTCCGTTGCGATCCCGCTGCTAATTATCATCGGCGGCATTGGATTCTTGACTTGGGATGACATCCGTACGAACCGCCTGCACATAACCAGATACCGGATGCAGAGCAAGGTGATTCTGGTGGTCACCGGCAGTCTGATTCTGCTTCCCGGCATCTATTTCTTCCTGTTCGAGTTTGCGGCGGGCAGACGGGATGCAGACGATTATCACAACCATGCTGAACGCGCTCATTTTCGGCGCAATGTGGTTCGCCATCTCCAAAGGACCATCTCCACTGCGGGGCTGGCATGAAAACGAATGGAGGGGCAGCCTATTCTGACAGCCTGTTTGAAACGGCTTCGGCCATCGGAACTGTGGGCCTGTCCTCGGCAGCTTGATTTTGATCGGCCTGATGTTCTTTGGACGGGTAGGGGGCTGACGCTGATATTCGCTGCCCTTTCCAGCACCCAGAATTCCAGCGTCCCGACTGCCGCAGGAGCGGATTACGGTAAGGGTGAATCTGTAAATAAAGAGGATGAAATACATGAAGACAATTTTGCTGATCGGTTTAGGCCGCTTCGGCCGCCATGTGGCCATGAAGCTCCACGAATTGAACCATCAGGTGATGGCGGTGGATCAGGACGAGGAAAAAGTCAACCGGATTTTGCCCTATGTGACCAGCGCCCAGATCGGAGACAGCACAAAACGAGGAATTTTTGGCCTCTTTGGGGGTGCGAAACTTTGATGTATGTATCGTCGCTATCGGCGATAATTTCCAGAGTTCTCTGGAGACGGCTTCCCTGCTGAAGGAGGCGGGGGCGAAAAAGGTGGTGGCCCGGGCCGCACGGGACATTCAGGCCAAATTCCTGCTCGTCTACCCAGAGCGGCAGATCGCGGTCTGGACCGCCATCCGATACAGCTCGGATAATATTTCCGGACTATATCGCGCTGGGGGACGATCATGCCATCTTTGAGATTCAGGTTCCGGATAACTGGGTCGGCAAGAAGACCATCGGCCAGCTGGATGTCAGGAAACGGCATCATGTGAGCATACTGGCCATCAAGCAGAAAGGACACTTCGCCATGACGGTCATTACGCCGGAGACCTGTCTCCCGGCCAACAGCACCATGCTGGTTTTGGGAACAAACCAGAACGTTCAAAAATGCTTCCACATCTAGCGGCTGCGGCTCCAGGCATGGAAAGGACAGGTTGGGATGGAGTATATGATTTTTGCTTGGCGGGCCTTCTCGTGTTTGCGCTGGTCGGTTTCTGGATGATGGGAAGGGTTGACAGGTTTCTGAATGCGGCGCGGGCAGAGCAGGGGCGGCAGCATGCCGGACTGAAGATCGCGGCATCGGACCCCTGATGCAGCCTGTTTTAAAACTGTGTCGGCGCTCGGACTTGTGGTGTGAGAAGAAGCGGAGGTTTTGGGATGTCTCAGCACAGGCAATGTGGACGTTGCGATTCTCCCCGGTGAGACAGGGGGGCGGAGCGGCGTTTGAAAGCAGAGACTTTCTGTTTTCGCCGGTTTCTTTCCGGGCGGTGGAGGATTGCACGACCTTGTCATCTATCGACACAAGCGTGCGGCGGCAAAGGATATTGCTGAAACAGAATACATCTGCTTCCCTGGCTGCGGAATTTGTTCAGAGAATTTGTGAACAGAAACCGTAGAAACGTGCTATAATAGAGCCGTTTGAAGGGAGGCGGTAATATGGAGACTTCTGCGCAGGTCGGACGGGGAGAGCGGAGGCGGAAAGGATCCCTTACGATTTTTGCCGGTTATTTCTCCGGCACGGGAAAGACCTACCGGATGCTGGAGGCTGCCGGCCGCGCCGTGCGGGCTGGAGAGGATGTTGCCGTCGGCCTGCTCTCCTGCAGCCAATGGCCGCAGACGCAGATCTTGGCGGATGGCTTTGAGACGCTGCCGCTCAAAGCGTTTTCGGAGGCGGGGAAGACCGTTTATGAGCTTGACGTGGATGCCTGTCTGAAGCGCGGCCCAAGGCTTCTCTTGATCGACGAGCTCTCTCATGAAAACGCGGGCGGCTCCCGCCACAGAAAACGCTGCCAGGATATTGAAGAACTGCTGCAGGCAGGGATTGATATCTATACGACGCTGGATGTAAAGCACATTGAGAGTATTCAGGACACCGTTTCCGAAATTTTGGGCGCTCCGGCCGAGGAGCGGATTCCGGACAGGGTATTCGATCAGGCCGCGCGCGTGGAATTCGTGGACTGTGAACCGGAAGACCTGCGGGAACGCCTGATCCGGCAGGACCGGACGGATCTGCTGTCTGAATATTCACAGCCCTGCTGCGGACCGGAAATTGAGCGCACTTCGGACCCGGGAGCATGTCCTGGTCTGCCTTGCGCGGACCGGACGGCTCTGGCCGACGCGTTCCGCTACACAAAAAATTTTCAGAGCCGGGGATCGGAGAGAGTACTGGACCCGGAGCATGTCCTGGTCTGCCTTTCCGCAGCACCTTCCAATGAACGTGTCATCCGAACGTGGAACGGCTGAGCCTCTAACTCTTCATTCAAAACAGAGCGCGGTTTGCAGCTCCTTTTGCTGAAAAGCTGCGGTTGGTGGGCGTCTTGGCGTTTAACTATATCCTTTTTCTTCACGGAGCCAAGATTTTCACTGCATATCTACGCCAGCGACTATATGGTCACATTTTTGGTCATGTTTCTGGCATCCCTTCTTACAGGCTCTCTGGCCGCCAAGCTGAAATCTCTGGCGAAGCACTCAGCCCAGCTGGCATGGCGGACCAAGCTTTTGTTTGAAACGAATCAGGAATTGCAGAAGGCCGGAACCCAGGACGAGATCCTTTCTGTCACCGCACGGCAGCTGCTGAAGATTTTTCAGCGCGATATTGTCACCTATCGGTCAGATCAGGGACAGCTGGACGCGCCGAAGATCTTTCCGGTTGATGATGCGTTTTCCGAAAGCAAATACTCCGCCGCATCGGAGCATCAGGCGGCCCAGTGGGTTCTGACCAACAACAAGCGGGCGGGCGCCGGGACGGAGACGTTTTCGGATGCGTGCTGCACATATCTGGCCGTCCGGACCGCAGAACAGGTATATGGGGTCATAGGCGTCGCGGCCTCTGGCGAGGAGATGGATTCCTTTGAAGGCGGACTGCTCCTCTCGATCCTGGGGGAGTGCGCCCTCGCTATGGAAAACCAGAAAAACCTGGAGGAGAAAGAGGCGGCTGCGGTCCTGGCCAAGAACGAGCAGCTGCGGGCCAATCTGCTCCGCTCGATTTCCCACGACCTGCGCACACCGCTCACCTCCATCTCCGGAAATGCCAGCAACCTTCTCTCCAACGGAGATATGTTTGACGCAAAGACCAAGCATCAGATGTATGTGGATATTTATGACGACGCCATGTGGCTCATCAATCTGGTGGAGAATCTATTATCCGTCAGCCGCCTGGAGGGAGGGCAGATGAATCTGCACCTGTCCACAGAGCTGATAGGTGAAGTGGTGGCTGAGGCGCTGCGGCACATCAACCGCAGAAGCGCGGAGCACCATCTGCATATCCAGAGCGGCGACGAGTACCTGCTGGCGCAGATGGACGCGCATTTGATCGTGCAGGTCATCATCAATATCGTGGACAATGCGATCAAGTACACGCCGCCTGGCTCTGACATTGAGATTAGCTGGGAGCGGCAGGGGCGGTTCGCCGCACTGTCGGTTGCTGACAACGGCCCGGGCATTCCTGACTCGGCAAAACCCCGCGTTTTTGACATGTTCTACAGCGCCTCGAACCGGATTGCCGACAGCCGTCGCAGCATGGGGCTGGGGCTGGCGCTGTGCAAGTCTATCATCACGGCCCATGGCGGGGAGATCACGGTGGCTGACCACGCGCCCCATGGGACAGTTTTTACGTTTACCATACCAATTGAGGAGGTTGAATTGCATGAATAAACCCTTGATTTTGGTCGTGGAGGACGATGCGCCTGTCCGCAGTCTGATCACAACGACTCTGCGGGCGCACGATTACCGTTTTCTCTCTGCGGCCAACGGGGAATCCGCTATTCTGGAAGCCAGTTCGCACAATCCGGACATCATGCTGTTGGATTTGGGACTGCCGGATCTGGATGGCGTAGAGGTGATTCACCGTGTCCGCACCTGGTCGAATCTGCCGATTATTGTGATTAGCGCCCGCAGCGAGGACACGGATAAGATTGAGGCGCTGGATGCCGGGGCAGATGACTATCTGACCAAGCCGTTCTCCGTGGAGGAACTGTTGGCCCGCCTGCGGGTAACCCAGCGCAGGCTGGCTACCCTGCAGGCCGGAGTGGTGAACGAAGGCGCTGTATTCACCAACGGCAGGCTGAAGGTGGATTATGCTGCGGGGTGCGCGTTTCTGGGCGAAGAGGAACTGCATCTGACGCCCAGTGAGTACAAGCTGCTATGCCTGCTGTGCAAGAATGTGGGCAAAGTGTTGACGCACACCTTCATCGCCCAGCAGATCTGGGGCAGGAGTTGGGAAAACGATGTGGCATCTCTCCGGGTCTATATGGCCACCCTGCGCAAGAAGTTGGAACGGGATCCGGATTCTCCGCAATATATTCAGACGCACATTGGAGTAGGGTACCGGATGCTAAAGGTGGAGTAACAGCGGATGCATTCCAATTTCAGTGAAAAGATCGTTTTATTCTTCATGTGATGTGTGATGCATTTTGCGGCACTTGAAATACTGGATTCCATGGGCATAAATGAGTCGAGATTGAAAAAAATTGCCTGGACGACTGTTTGACACCTATTTGTAAATAACCCGGAGCTGTTGCGGTGCAACGGTTCCGGGTACTTCTCCTCAATGTGCCGAAATTTGTGCAACTCCACGGAACCCCTTGTGCTCCAATGAGTTTCTCTTTGACGGACTGAGAACTCCAACTTTGCAGACCATTGCCTCGAATGCAGCTGGGCGCACCAAGGACCGCCGAAAATTAAAAATTTTCGGCGGTCTTTGTCTGCGGCTATGAAAAACGGCCCACTGACAAATTGGAGCTGCGGGGGATGTCCCATCCGGCAGTGTGACAAAGGCGAAAGAGACAGCCCCGGCGTTCATGAGGCAGAGGCGTCCCGGCAGCGGTCTTTACCGCAGGTACAGGGCATTTCGGCTGATGAGAAACGTAAGCGCGGTTGTTTCTGCTGCCTGTCTGGCCTATCCGGCGTGATGGGGAAATTGGGGTTCCAAGTTTTTAAGAGCCGACAAATCAACTGGGAGGCGTATGCGCAGAAACTGGAGGCTCTGTGAGAAGGAGGAAGCCTGTCCCGAAAGGGGCAGGCTTCCTTTGCTGTGAGATGGATACTATTGAGAGCGGTTAAAGAGGATAAAAATAAAGTTTATACGGGGCCCCATGGTACAACCAAGTAAAAAGGCGGCCAAAACACGATGAAGGGACTGTATGAACTGTTGTCATACTGCCGGCCCTATCAAAGGACCGCATACTTGCGTGGAGTGATTGGCACGGTATTCCCGCGGTGTCATACCAGAGAGAACATTGAGCTGCTTATGGAAGTAAATTGCGCTGTCCAACCCGCAGCTTGAAAAGAACCACACATGTGTCTATTCAGAAGGAAAAACCATTCAACGTTATGATGCCAATATGGAATAAATTTGCCCAGCTACAAATTGTTGAATATAACCTTGATTAGCTGCGCAGGGAAAAGCCGCAGTACCGCGCGGAGCGGTTTTTTCGCAATAGGCACCTAGCGATATTGTGTGTTCGATGATTATTGATCGTCTTCCTGCAGAAAAACAAGGAGAGCAGTCTGGGGGTTATCTGTTCTTAAAAATGCTTCCTGCCGTATCTGCAGTCAAGAGCGCATCTGCAATTTCTGCTTTCGGTGCGTTTTTGGGTACCGACTGAACAATCGTGCAGAAGGGAATCAGCTTGCCGTGGAGAATTCTGTGCAGCTCAGGAATAAGGGCATAGCATTTCCGGATGCTGTGAGTCACCGCTAGAATGCCGCGCTCAAAACCGACGCCGGATGGATGGGTGCTGGCCTCAATGATGTTGTCCGTGGCAGATGTGCAGATCTTGCGTTCTCCTGCGAATGTTGCCGCATAGCCGTTCTCCGGCAGAGGGCGGCCAACCATATATCCGCGATGGCCGGAGGCCCCCCGACGCGGCTGTTGCTTCTCGAGTGCAGGCAAGCCCCGGTTTCAAACCATGTCACCATTGCGTCACCCATTCCTGCGACCTAAAATCTTGCGGGAGGAGGGCAGATCATGCAGGGATCTACCATAACAATATCAGGGCTTGCATCTAAAAACAGATAGGCGTCAAACACACCCCGGTCATCATACATCGCGCTGAGAGAAGAGCGGGGAGTCTGCTGAGCACACCTGAAATCTGGCATCTTCGGAAAGCCAGAGCAGGCGGTGGGTCGGCCCTTCTCGTCGTGGTCCTTGTCGAAGGTGGGATAGGCGCCGCCGTTGAAGCCGTTGTAGCCCAGGGGATTGCGGAAGCCCAGGGGGTTCTTGCCCACAGGATGGGTCTCCAGCAGCTCCTTGATCAGCTCGCTGTAGCCCTCCACAACGGCCTCCACCAGCTTGTCGCCCTTCTCCTTGGTGGCCTTGGTGGGATTGCCGATGACGCCGTAATCCAGGTCGTCCTTCTCCAGCAGCGCGAAGGTGCCCTCAGCGCCGTAGAACTGCCAGCGGTGAGAGGCCTCGCCGGGAGCCATCTTCCACTTGGGGTCCACCAGGGGCGTGCCGCCGCCGTCGATGGCCAGGTCCATGTGGACCAGGTCGCCGTACAGGGACAGCGCCATGGAGGTCTCCGCCTCGTCGGCGTGCCACATGAAGTCCTCCAGCACGTTCTTGTTGTCCCGTAGGAAGTCATACCAGGTGGAAGCCAGAACGAAGTAGCCCTCCATACCCAGCTTGTGAACGGCGGGGATGAAGCTGGAGTCGGCGCCGTGGGCACCAGCATGATGAACTTGTTGTAGCCCACATTGGAGGCACTGGCGATGATGTCGTGCAGCAGGGCCATGTTGGTCTCATAGTTCAGGGTGATGGTGCCGGGCATGCCCATGTGCATGTAGGGATGACCGCCGTACATGGGGCAGGGGAGCACGGTGGCGCCGGACTTCTCCGCCACCTTCTTGGCCAGGCAGATAGCGTTGAAGCTGTCCAGGCCGTTGGGGCAGTGCGGGCCGTGCTGCTCAATAGCGCCCAGGGGCAGGATCGCCACGTCGTTGACCTCGTGGGCATACGCGATGTTCACGGGTGCGGTGTTCTGGTCAAAAAACACAGAGTCTCTCTTATACAGCTTGAACTCCGTCTGCTTCTTCATCTCAGCCATGTTTCTCAAGTCCTTTCTTTGTTTCCAAAATGTATGTCTTTCTTTATGATTTCCAGTCGGCTTTTGACCAACAAAATCAATCGCTCATGCGCAAAAACCGGGGAACTGTTTCAATGTTTGGATGAACATGTCGACTTCTTCTTTGGTGTTATGCTTATTAAAACTAATTCGCAATGCGCCGCGAATGACAGATGGTGAATAATTCATGGCATTTAACACATGACTGGGAGCCCCTTTGGTGCAGGCTGATCCTGTGGAAAGATAGATCTGGTGCAGACTCAAGAAAGAGACCAGCTCATGGGATTCAATGCCGGGAAAAGAAACATTTAAGATAAAGGGAGAACTATCTTTCGGACTATTGATGTGAACAGTCGGGAATTCAGTGAGCAGCAACTGTAATAAATATTTTCTGATGTCAGAGACTTTTTCAGCATTGGAGGTCATGGAATATAGGGCACGGTCTGAAGCGAGACCAAAAGCACATGCAAGGGGAACGCTTTCTGTTCCGGGATTGACTTTTCCTTCCTGGCTTCCGCCGAACTCCAGAGGAAAAACCAAATCAGGGCGACGAAGGTATAGCGCACCAATTCCTTTTGGGCCATGAATTTTATGGGCGCTGGCAGAAATCATATCCACATCATAAACATGAAGTTTGAAAGGGAGCTTTCCAAACCCCTGTACGCAGTCACAGTGAATAAGGGTCTTTGGGTTTCGCTTTCGCACCCCATTTACGATTTCCTTAATAGGAAGAATTTCTCCTGTTTCGTTATTAACGAACATCACGCTTACCAACACCGTATCGTCACGAACTGCATCAATAATATCCTGCGCAGCAATATGATGCGTATCTGGATTTGGTGCTACATAAGTTACTTGCCATCCGCCCGATTCCAAATACGCACAAGCTTTCAAAATGGAATCGTGTTCAATGGCAGTTGTTACAATATGCTTTCCCCAACGACAGGCGCGGGCCGCACCTTGCACCGCAATATTATTGCTTTCCGTGCCGCCCGAAGTAAAGTAGATATCGCCGGTTCTCGCCGCTATCATTTTAGCAATTTGGTTTCTCGCAATGCCAAGTTCCGTGTACGCCGAGGAACCGACTCCGTGAAGCGAAGACGGATTGCCAAATTGGCGGCACATTATTTCTACGGCGCGATCTGCAACCTCTGCATCCACACATGTTGTTGCACTGTTGTCAAAATATATCATTCTGTCCCTCCGCTCGGCAATTTGAGACAACGGCCTGCCAGTATATGGCAGGCCGTGTTTGGAAAGCTTATGCGCGCATGACCTCCAAGCCCAAAGCCTCGGCAGCTTCAGCAATTTGATCACCATAATCCCCATAAACAAGAGCGAAATGATGTCCCACATATTTCTGACAGTCGTGGAAATGCTTGGTATCAGCGACCTTGTAGCGGACAGCCAGTTTGCACTCCGGTACGAGGTAGTTGTCACAGCCTGTAATCTCGCCTTTGACGATCATGATTTTCTTCATATCAGGGCTGAGGTTGATTGCAGTGATGGTTTCTCCGACATCCTGCGCAAAATCATAACGCAGCGTAGTGCCCCAACCATCCATTGCAAAGGAAACCAGTTCCACAGGAAGAGCAGGCTTGTCATACCCTTTCATATAACGAGTGGGGACATCATGCAGGGTCCGGACCTCATTTTCTTCCGGATTCCAAACCAAGGTGTTACCCATATATGGAGCCGCGTTGGAGACAGCCATCAAGATGGCTTTGGAGATAACAGACCCGACATCTCCGGCACACGCTGCAGGAATACCATCTTCAGTCAAAATAGATTTGGCAAGACAGAAGGTAAACTTACGGGCATTGAGCTGTCTGGTGGCACAGACTTCAAAGCAGGGGATGGTAAAAGCATTGCAACCATGGTGCGCCATCAGCTTTTTGATTGCAACATAGAACTCCATATCATTTTTTCACATATTCTGCCGGCATGTGGACACCTTTTGCAGAGGATACTAGTTCGTCGGCCATGTGAGAAGCCTCGGCTTTTTCTTCCGGAGTCAAGGCGTCAATCTCATCAAAAACCTGCTCTGCATTGATATGGGAAAAACGGGTGCCAAACTGTTGCGTAATACCATCGAGTGTCAGATAGGAGCTCTGGCAGCCGAAGGTCAGCTGTGCATTTTCAGGGGGAAGAAAATCTTCAGGTTCTTCAGGAGCTTTTTTCACACGGAGAACGTCTACTGCTTTTACGAAATCGTCCATGTAGCGGCAGGGATAAACATCTTTGCGGCCCATTGCCAGAAGATGTGCGCTCATGTCGACATCATCACAGGGAGAGTGGGATGCCTCGTGGGGACAAAGGCGATTGCTTTGGCGGTACGACTTGCCAACTCCACAGTAAAGTAGCCGGAAATGCGCAAACCGCAGACGAGGTAGATATCCACTTTTTCGTCTTCGGCCAGAGCCTCTTCCCATACATTATCATGGATTACGAAGTCTTCGTTCCAGTGCAGCAGGGAGCCATCCAAGACCTCAACCTTTTTCGGATCTACTGCCTCATGAATGCGCTCAAGGAAGCGATTGTATTCTTTTTGGGCAACTTCCATGTCGGCTTCGGTCGTCAATGCATAACCCTGGCCATACCGGCACGGTCCTTGATATGCATGGATATGATACATGGTCCACAGGATGGGCTTGACAACGATTTTCTCTTCCAGAGGACTTTTTGATTTCAGGAACGACGCTCATGATGATATCTCCTTTATCATGTTTTGAATGCGCATTCATTTTGCAAAATAAAAAAATACCGAATCATCCCCTCTGGTATTACGGTATAATTCCATTGATATGCTCGATATCAATAGAAATGACTGCGCATTCATTTCTGGAATAAAATATATACCCCTTTCTCCTTACCTGTCAATATGAGAAAAACGCTGTTTTTGAGGCTTGGAATTTATGCATTTTGCTCGGCTTGATGCTTCCTCATTTGAGTTGAAGTGCGAATAATGAGTTTCATGGGGCGGATGATCTTCTTTTTCGGTGTTTCCGGTTCTGCAATCAATTGGAGCAACATTTCTACTGCGTCTCTGGCAAGCTGCGTAGTAGGCTGCGCAAGAGCAGTCATGGAATATCCCTGAAAATCACCAATAATGGGAGCGTCATATCCAGAGACTCCGATATCGAATCCCAAACGCAGAGATGTCTGCTGCCGGATGGCGTCGATTACGCCGAATCCGTTGATATCGCCACTGCAAAAAGATTGCGTCAGGAACATCTTTCTGACTGAGGAGGAAGGTGCCTGCTTCCCAACCGCTCTTATAACTGTATGCCGCCGGAATAATCTGGCATTTATCAATTCCGTGTGCAATTAGCCCACTGAGAAACCCCTCTTGACGAGAGCGGAGATTCAAGTGTGGGCTTTTTTCTGCTGTGACATAGGCAAACCGCTGATACCCCATTGCCGTCAGATATTCAGCCATTTGCTCACCACTGTGAAAATGATTGCTTTGTACCATGCTTACTTCGGCATCTGGGAGATCACTGTTGAAGAGTATTACGGGCATACCCTTGCGAGTCCAGGAACCAGTGACATTCTGTCCAAGAACTGCGGAAGTGACAATTACACCATCAACCTGATATTGATACAGATTCTGCAGGAGATCGTTGATATTATCTGTCGGCGCTGAAGTAAATACCATTGTTCGCAGGTCGTACATTTGAAACACATTGGTTAAAATTTGGAGAATATGATAATGGAAAATATTATAGTTACTTGGAACTACGATGCCAATAATGCGGGACCGTCCGGATGCCATGGTTTGTGCAATGGCATTAGGAACATAGCCGAGCTCTTCTGCAGCCTCAAGCACCTTCTTTCGCGTTTTATCACGAACCAGTAAACGGCTATCCGGATTAAAAACTCTTGAGACTGTGGATTGCGATACGCCTGCACGGTTCGCAACATCAGTGGCTGTAACAAATTTCCCCCCAGTTGCCATTTAGCACCTCTTTTGGTATAGATGTTGTAAAATAATGCATTTCATATCCTTTATCTATATTATCAACGATAAGGAGCCCTGTCAATTATTAGCTAATGATAAATCTGGTGCTAGGAAAGACGATGTTGCTTTTCCAAATTTAGCACCGTAAAATAAGTAACGAGGGAAATAGAATGGCGAGCACCGGAAGGAGATAAAGAGACTATGATTGACGCGAAGAGCTTGATTGAGATGCTGGAGTCCTCTTATGATGGGATATGGATTACGGATGGGAACGGCAGGATTCTCTTTGCCAACTCCGCCAATGCGTCTTTACTGGGGGTGACCAAAGAGGACCTGATGGGAAAGAGCACGGAGGAGCTGCTGGAGAAAAAGATCTTTTCCGACTCTGTGTGCCTTGAGGCCATTGAGCAGAAGCGGCAGACCTCTAAGGTTTGCTACAACTATAATACGCAGTTGACGGTCCTGGCCACGGCCACGCCGATCTTCGGTGAAAATGGGGAAGTGCGCTACATATTCAACAATGTGCGGGATATCACATCTCTGAACAATATGCAGGCCAGCCTCCGGGATAAAGAAGAAATTATACGCAGGCAAAACAAGCAGCTGGAAGATATGAAGATCCGTTTGGGCGTTGGGACCATCATTGCAAATAGCGAGTCGTTCCGAAAGGTCGTTGAACTCGCCCAGCGTGTAGCGACCTTTGACGGCGCCACGGTCCTGATCCTTGGGGAGTCCGGAACGGGCAAGGAGCTGGTGTCCGAGCTTCTGGTCAACAATAGTCCCAGAAAGGATATGCCATATCTCCAGGTCAACTGCGGGGCCATTCCGGAGAATCTGATCGAGTCCGAGCTGTTCGGGTATGAGAAGGGCGCATTCACCGGGGCGGACAACAGGGGACACAAGGGCCTCTTCGAGGCGGCGAACGGCGGCACGGTCTTTCTGGATGAGATCGGCGATCTTCCGCTGCACATGCAGGTGAAGCTGCTGCGGGTGCTCCAGCAGCGGAAGGTCACCCGCGTGGGGGGCACCGAGCCCATCGATATCAACGTCCGGGTCATCGCGGCCACCAACAAGAATCTGGAGCAGATGGTTCGGGAGGGACAATTCCGGGAGGATCTGTACTACCGTCTGAATGTGGTCAGTGTCCAGATTCCGCCCCTGCGGGAGCGGAAGGAGGACATCGTACCGCTGCTCAACCACTTTCTGACGGTGGTGAATCAGAAGTATCACACCCAGAAGACGATTTTCTCCGACACCATCGACGCGTTTGAAAACTATCCCTGGCCTGGTAACGTCCGGGAGCTGGAAAATGTGCTGGAGAACCTGGTGATCACCACTCCGGGAGATGAGATTCGGCGGGAAACTCTTCCCAAGAAATTCTGGTCGGAGAACGGGGAACCCGCCGCCGTGGGCATGCGGGAGATCCTGCCGCTGAAGGTGACAGTGGAACGGGTGGAGTTGGCTGCTATCCAGCATGCCATCGACCAGTGCGGCTCTGTCCGCAAGGCCGCTGCGGCTCTGGGAGTGGATCCCTCCACCATTGTCCGTAAGATGCAAGGGGCATAAAGAGAAGTAGGAGTGTGACAGGCACCATTCCGGCAGCCTGACACGGATGCAGCTCCCGGCAGGGGAGCGGCCTGACAGCCGCGCCCCCTGCCGGGAGTTTTTTCAGCCGAAAGGAGGGGGGCGGGAAAAGCGTACGCAAATCAGCAACGGATATGAAAATGCGTATACGCACACAAGGGCAAGAAGGGAGTACATCTGGCTAAAACGGTTTGACGAAAGCCAAAAGCTCACGATTTGTTTTGTCTGAACGCACAAAAAGAAAACGCGGGTATTTGGCATTTGTCCAAAAAAAACGCCGGTTCTGTGATATGGACAGATGTGGCACGTGTTTTGCTATATTAGACGGCAGAAAATTCTGAATCAAAGGGATGTTGTTATGCGCGAAAATCTTTTGAAAAAGAAGATCCAAAATGGGGAAAGTGCCATCGGCACCTTTGTGAAGCTGACGGACCCTGCGGTTCCGGAGCTGCTGGCCCTGGCGGGGTTCGACTTCTTCGTACTGGATACAGAGCATGTGGCGGTGGACCGGGAACAGCTGAGCAACATCGTCCGGGCAGCGGACGCGGCCGGCATCACGCCCATTGTGCGGGTTCGGGAGAACCAGCAGGTGGAGATCCTGCAGAATCTGGACCTGGGATATGCGGGCGTGCAGGTGCCCAATGTAGATACCCCGGAGCAGGCCCGGAACCTGGTGTCCTATGTGAAGTATACCCCCCTGGGCGTGCGGGGCCTGTCCCCCAGCGTGCGGGCTTGTGACTACGGCACCTGCGGCGTGCAGGAGTATATCGACACCGCCAATGCCAACACGATGATCGTCTCCCACTGTGAGACCAAGACCTGTGTGGAGAATCTGGACGAGGTCCTGAAGGTGGACGGCATCGATGTCATCTTCATCGGACCCATGGACCTGTCCCAGTCCTACGGTGTACCCGGCAAGACCACGGACCCGGAGGTGAAGGCGGCCATCGACACCATCACCGCCAAGACGCTGGCAGCCGGCAAGGCAGTGGGCACCACGGCGGCTTCCGCCGAGGCGGCCAAGGCGTTGATCGCCAAGGGCGTGCAGTACATCCTGCTCTCCTCTGACGAAGGGATCATCGTCAAGTGGGGCAAGGAGACCATCAGCCGGATCCGCGGCTGAGAAGGAGCGTACATAAACATGGAAAAGGTATTTCTGACCGAGCATATCCACCCGGATGCGGTGGCGTATCTCCGGGAGAATTTCGAGGTCGTGCAGGGCACTTCCACGGAGAGCGGCGAGATCATCCGGCAGGCGCAGGGCTGCTCCGCGATCCTGATCCGCTCGGCGAAGATCACGGCGGAGATCATGGACGCCATCCCGACGTTGAAGGTAGTCGCCAAGCACGGCATGGGCGTGGACAATATCGCGGTGGATCACGCCACGGAAAAGGGGATCCTGGTGGTCAACGCCCCCTACTCCAACCTGAACGCCGTGGCGGAGCATATCGTGATGCTGCTGCTGGCACTGTCCAAGCGGACGGTGCAGATGGATCAGCTGACCCGGGCCGGCCAGTTCAAAGAGCGCAACACCTACCAGACCATCGAGCTGAAGGGCGCCACGGTGGGCATCATCGGCATGGGCAAGATCTCCCGGCTGGTGGTGAAGAAGCTCTCCGGCTTTGAGATGAACATTCTGGCCACGGATCCCTATGTGAAGCAGGCGGATGTCGAGGGACTGGGGATCACCATGGCGACGCCGGAGGAGCTGTATGCAAAGTCCGATTTCGTCATCGTCCACACCTCTCTGTTCCCCTCTACCTTCCATCTGGTGGGTGCGGAGCAGTTCAAGGCTATGAAGAACACCGCCTTCATCATCAACGCCGCCCGGGGTGCCGTGATCGACGAGGCCGCCATGATCGAGGCCCCTGAAGTCCGGCGAGATCGCCGGGGCCGGCCTGGATGTGTTTGAGCAGGAGCCGCCGGCTGATGACAATCCGCTCTTCTCCATGGAGAATGTGATCGTCTCTCCCCACAATGCGGCACTCAGCGACGGGGCGCTTCGGGCTATGGCTATGGACAGCGCCCAGGGGATCACTGAGTATCTCACCGGCAAACCGGTCACCTATCCCGTCAACAAGGAAGTATTGAAATAATTGCATTCAAATCAAGGAAAAAAGGAGTGGACGCAAATGTCTTACACAACTGTATACCGCTTTCAGGACCTGAACGGCTATGAGAGCGTGATCTCCAAGGCCAACTCGGATATGACCTATGAGGGATTCGGCCGAATCCTTCTCAACCCCGGCCAGACGCTGGAGTACAAGGTCACCGGTGAGGAGCAGGCCATCGTGCTGCAGCAGGGCGACATGACCTGCTGGGTGGAGTATGAGGGCGTGACCGTTGTGGACGGCGCCAAGGGCCAGCGCGGCAATGTCTATGACGATCTGCCCACCGCCCTGTATGTGCCGCCCAAAGCCACAGTGAAGCTGTACAGCGAGAAGGGCATGGAGGCGAGAGTTTTCACCGCCTATTGTGAGGAGGGCAATGCCCCTATTTCTGCCCGCCTGAAAATATCGAGGAGGGAGAACCCGGCGAGTACATCTACAAGCGGAAGTACCGCTTCATCTTCGGCCAGCCCGGCAAGCACAACGACCACATCACCAAGCTGCTGATCGTGGGCGAGACCGTGTCCGTGCCCGGCGGCTGGATCGGATTCCCGGCGCACCGGCACGACTACGAGCGCCCCGGCAAGGAGTGCGTGTTGGATGAGATCTTCTCCTTCCAGATGACCTCCACCGAGGATGGCCCTGGCCGCGGCGGCGTCATGCAGCACGGCTATGATCTGACGGACGAGAACAAGAAGATCTGGGACGAGGTCAATGTGATCGAGGAGAACAACACCGCCGTGGCGCTGCCCACCGGCTACCACACCACGGTGGCACTGCCCGGCACCCGTGCGTATCTGCTGTGGGGCCTGGCTGGCGATACGAAGAAGTACAAGGTCCAGTTTGACGAGCGGTATTCCTGGCTTGAGGGCTGCTTATATTGAGGAACTGAGAAAGGTAGTAGGATGAATCTCGCAGAGGAAATTGGGGAACACAAGTTCCTCCAGATCATCTGGGAATTTGCTGGCTTGGCCAGGCCGGATTTCTCCTGAAGGCTCCCGACGGAACAAGCATGGTGCTCGATCCCTATCTGACGGAGTGCGGCGAGCGGATTCGAGGATTCAAACGACTCTCACCCATGCTGATCGCGCGGGAAGAGCTGGCGGTAGATTATTATGTGACCAGCCATCTGCATTTTGATCACTTCGATTATGATGCGATTCCCTAATTGTGGCACAGTGCACAAAAAAGGACCTTGTTTTTCGGGCCTGCCAGCTGTCAGGAGAAGTTCATTGAACTGGGCATACAGGCCCACCGCTGCCATCGTCTGGACAGAGGAGAATGCTATCAGGATGAAAAGATCCTGATTCGGGCAGTGATGGCGGATCACGGTACCATGGCGCCGGATGCTATCGGGCTCTTGGTGGCGTTTGCAGGTCATCGGCTCTATTTTTCCGGAGACACGGCGTTTCACTCGGAGTTGTTTCAGGAGATCAGGATCTTTGAGCCGGATATTGCGGTGCTGTCTGTCAATGGTGCATTTGGCAACATGAACGCTGAGGAAGGAGCGGCGGCGGCGGAATTGACTGGCGCGAGATATGCAGTGCCCTGCCACTTCTGGACCTTTATGGAGCACGGCGGGCTTCCCGGTCAGTTTTGTGAGCAGCTGCTCCTAAAAGGGACTTGCCAGCCGCTCTGCTTCCGGCAGGGGGAGATTCGAACGATGCAATGTCATACAAATCGGGAAAGAAAGAAGGAGACCGCCTGATGAAAGCCATTCGGTTCATGGATCCGGGAGTAATCGAGTATTCCGAGATCCCGCAGCCTGAGATTCGGGATGACGAAGTCTTGGCACAGATCGCTTATGCCGGGTTCTGTGCTACGGATATTGAACTGCTAACAGGAGAGATGATCCATATCAAAAACGGCAACACCAAGTACCCCATCATTCCCGGCCATGAGTGGAGCGGCACGGTGGTGGCTGTGGGCAAGAATGTCCGGGATTTTAAAGCGGGAGACCAGGTCACCTCCGATGTGAGCTTGGGATGCGGCGAGTGCGAAAAAAACTGGCCGGCAGGGCCATTATAATCTGTGCCCCAACCGGGAGGTCGTAGGATCCTACCGGAACCGGCAGGGTGTGTTTGCCCAGTATGTGGCGATACCGCAACGGCATCTGTATCATATCCCCGAAGGGCTGAGCTTGGAGGAGGCCGCTCTGGCAGAGCCTGCCGCAACCGCCATGTACGCGGTGAGCAAGGCCAAGATTCCCGCCGGGGCGGAGGTGCTGGTGATCGGCGACGGCCCCATCGGACAGCTGGCGGCACAGCTTGCCAATATTGCGGGTGCCAGTCGGGTCATCATGGCAGGCAGCTGGGATGAGAAGCTGGCTATCGCCCGGGAGTGCGGCATCCATGAGACCATCAACTACCACAAGGAGGATGTGGTCCAACGGGCGCAGGAGCTGACGGAGGGCGGTCCGGAGATCGTGATCGAGACATCGGGCAGCAACGTCGCACTGAATATGGCGGTGCAGGCCCTGAAGCCCACCGGACGGATCGTAGCTGTCAGCTGGTACAATGGAGCTAATGTGGATGTTGCCATGAACACGCTGATCGTAAAAGATGCGGCGCTCATCGGCTCTCTGGCCAGCCCCAACTCCTTTACGCCGGTGCTGCGCTACATGGTAGAGGGGAAGCTGAAGGTAAAACCGCTCATTACCCATATCAAGCGTCTGGAAGACTTCCAGAACGTGATCGAGATGATTCGGGCAAAGAAGGAAATGCGTATCAAGATTTTGTTCCAGCCGTAACTGTAAATCCTGCTGAGTTTCAGCTGATTTATTTTAAATCTATAATATGACGCTACTTCCCGCTGCGCCTTCCCCTCTGCCAGCATAGCTTTGATTTCAGGCAGCACTACCTGTATATGTGTATGATTTCGTTTGCTCACAGCAATACCCCCCTGATGTAGTCTGTTTTCCTACATCAGGGGTTTTTGTCACTGCCCGTTTTTTTTCTGGACCTGCTCACATATTTTTTTCGAGGTGCTTTTCTATAATCCCAACTTTCTCCTGTATTTCTGGCCTTTTTTGGCTCATGGAAGCATATGCCTCTGGCGCAATTGACAACACGAAATTGAATGAGGAGTTGCTTTATTATATAGGGCAGACAGAGAAGAGCAAAAATTTTATCAGTTCCAAATCATATTTTTTCAGAAGATTCTCGGAATAGTCTAAAAGCTTCGAGTAATAATCTATTTCTTCAAGGATTCCTTGGTGATACCATTTCAATAACCAAAACCCGGATTCAACTTTTGTGAGCATGGAAACTTGATTCCCCTTTCGTATTCATAGGAATGCAGGGACCCTAAAAACTCGTAATTTTTACAACATGTAAACCAACATATAAAAGATTTTGGAAAAGAGGAGGGATCAAAAATGAAAAAAACTAAACGTTGCTGTTGTCGGATTAAGCTTTGGACTGGAATTTGTTCCGATTTATCTGGAACACCCCGATGTAGAGAAAGTTTATCTTGTGGATACGGACGCATCTTTACTGCACGTTGCACAAAAATCGGTATGGAATCCCGGAAGAGAACTGTACATGCGAAATCCAGGAAGTTTTGGATGACCCAGACATTGACGCGGTGCACCTTGTCACGCCACCAGCAACGCATGCACCGCTCTCAATTCGAGTGCTGAAAGCCGGGAAGCATTGCGGATGTACGATCCCAATGGGGTTATCTTTGGATGAATTGAATGCGGTCATTGCAGCGCGCAAGGAATCCAATAAAAAATTATATGTTTATGGAGACTACGGTTTTTCAGAGGGAATTTTTATATGTGAAGCAGCTGCATGAAAAAGGGCGAGTTGGGGCGCATACAGTATATGACGTGCGCCCATTATCTGGATATGGAAGGCTGGCCTTCCTACTGGAATGGCTTTCCTCCTCTTATGCATCCCACGCATGCAGTAGCACCCTGCCTGATGCTGGCGGGACATTTGCCCAAACGTGTGTATGGACGAGGTTCCGGGAAAATCCGGGATGAGTTAGTTGCGCAGTATAATTCTCCGTTTGCATTCGAAAGTGCGCTGATTGAACTTGAAAACAGTGATTTGACGATAGAAATGGAGCGCTTTTTGTATGGCGTTGCCCGCAGTTATTCTGAATGTTTTCGCATCTATGGTGAGAAGAAGAGCTTTGAGTGGCAACAGTTAGCGAGTGAATCTCCAGTTTTCTATACGAGAACAGAGGGCGCTTCGTGAGGTGGAAACTTATAAATTAGATGGAGACCCGGAACGGTTTTTCCGCGGCAGTGAAATTAAAGAAGAACGGGTGGAGATCCCTGATTTCGCAGACCGGTTGCCGAAAAGAAATTGCCCATTTTACGAGACAGACGGTTTATAACGACAAAAACACGCATTTATCCTTTAAGCAAGGAGGCGGGCATGGTGGATCTCATCCACACTTAGTGCATGAATTCGTAAGATCCATCATAGAGGAGCGTCCCTGCGTACCGGATGACATCATGGGAGCGTATTGGACCGGCGTTGGAATTTGTGCCCATCAGTCTGCTATGCAGGGCGGTAGGTTATAGATATTCCTGCTTTCGGATGACGCTTGATTTAGAATGGGGAGACGATACATTGGAAAAGTGCATGCTAAAAATGGAACATATCACCAAAAAGATTTCATGGTGTTACAGCACTAGATGATGTTTCCTTCGAGGTGGAAAAAGGGGAAATACACGCTTTAGTCGGAGAAAATGGAGCAGGTAAGTCCACATTGATGAAAATTCTCAGTGGAGTATATCCAGATGGAAGCTATGAAGGCCGATTGATACTCGGTGGCGAAGAGCAGCATTTTCGGGGCACAAAGGATGCGGGCTTGCCGGGATTGCGATTATTTATCAAGAGCTGAATTTGGTTAAGAGCATGAACATCTGCGAAAACATTTTTCTTGGCAATGAATTGAGAAAAAAGCGGGTAATCCAGTGGAACGAACAATACAAAATTGCAGCAGACCTTATGAGAACGGTAAAGCTGCAAGAATCGCCCAAAACCATGGTCAGTTCACTGGGAGTAGGCAAACAACAGCTGGTTGAAATTGCCAAAGCTCTTAATAAAAAAGCAAAATTGATTATCCTCGATGAGCCAACAGCTTCTTTAACCGAAATAGAAGTGGGAATCTTGATGGGGATATTGAAGGAATTGAAAAGAGATGGAACAACATGCATTTATATTTCCCACAAGTTAAATGAAGTTATTCAAATTGCAGACAGCGTTACAGTACTTAGAGATGGCCAGACCATCGTTACAAAGGGGATTAGTGAAGTTAATGAAGAAAAGCTGATATCCTATATGGTTGGCCGTGAGTTGGTTCAGCGATTTCCACACCAGGCACACACGCGCAGGGAAAAGATTTTGGAAACTCACCGGTGGACCGTTATGAACACAAAGCAGCCTGGGAAAAAGTTGGTTGATGATGTCAACATAAGCGTATATAGAGGGGAAATACTCGGGATTGCTGGACTGATGGGTGCCGGGCGCACGGAGTTTGCACTGAGTTTATTTGGAATGCTCAAGGCAGATGAAAAAAGTGAATTGTGGCTTAATGGACAGAAAGTCCAAATCAGATCACCGGAGCAAGCTATCCGAATGGGGATCGGCTATGTGTCAGAAGACAGAAAGCAATACGGCCTAATATTATCGCATGACGTTAAACGCAATATGTCCTTGGCAAGTCTAAAGCGATTGACACACTTATGGACCATCAATCAAAATTTGGAAATTACACAGGCCCAGCAGTATGTAAAAGACCTCAATATCAAGGTGCGAGATGTTGATCAATGCACAGAGACGTTAAGCGGCGGAAATCAGCAGAAAGTAATCTTGGCAAAATGGATGTTGGCAAAACCAGAAGTGCTGATCTTGGATGAACCGACCAGAGGAGTGGATGTCGGCGCAAAATACGAAATATACCAGATTATGAATGAATTGGTGTCCAAAGGCGTTGCGATTATTATGATTTCCTCGGAACTTCCGGAGATTCTCGGAATGAGTGATCGAATTTATGTAATGCATGAAGGAACGATCAATGGAGAACTGACAAGAGAAAATGCAACTCAGGAAAAAATATTGTATTGTGCGTCAGGAGAAAGAGGTGAATATGTTGGAAGCTCAGCAGAATGAACACCAAGTGTTAAAGATCGACATCCGGGGAAATATCACGAAGTTTGCAATGGTTATAGAAATGGCGGGTATTTTCCTTCTGTTTCAGATATTGACAGACGGTGTGTTTCTCTCAAGCCTGAATCTCAGCAATCTGCTGCTGCAGGGATGCACCTTTTCAATTTTAGGAATCGGTATGGTTTGGGTAATGGTGTCAGGCGGCATTGATCTTTCGGCGGGTGCAGTGCTCGGCTTTTTGGCAAATTTTGCAGCAGTGCTGCAGACGCAGCATAATTTGGGGACAACGCCAACCATTCTTTTTACATTGATTATAGGAACTCTCATCGGCTGCTGGAATGGATACTGGATCGCATACCGAAGGATTCCTGCGTTCATTGCAACATTGGCCGGACAGTTGATCTTTAAAGGGCTGACTTTGCTGATTGGCGAGGGAAAGGCTCAAGGGCCGGTAAGCGATTCTTTTGCGCAAATGGGCCGTGGGTTTCTGCTAAATAGTGCCAGCATCATTTTTGTAGTGCTGACTATGTGCCTGTTTGTTGCGTACACATTGAAAAAAGAGACTTTCACAGAAAAGCTATGGGCTTCCTGTGTTAAGTGTCCGGCTGGAGAGTTTCAAAATAGTTGTAGTCGTAGGGCTTTCGATTTTGCTGCTCGTAGTGCTTCTGGAGTATAAGGGAATTCCCTCTGCAATCGTGTTGCTGTTCCTATTGGCTGCCATGTTTACATTTTTATCACAGAGTACGACGCTTGGCCGCAGCATTTATGCCCTGGGGAGTAACCGAGATGCGGCGAGGCTGGCGGGCATCAATATTCCCCCACAGAGATGATTGTTTATGCGGTTATGGGCCTGATCACAGCGATTGCCAGCATTGTATTCCTTTGGGCGTGTGGGGCAGGCAACTGCCATGGTTGGGCAGAGCTTTGAGTTTAGCGCAATTACCGGCTGCATCGTTGGCGGAACCAGTACTTTAGGAGGCTCTGGTACAGTTATAGGCGCCATTATCGGTACGATGATGATGGCAAGCCTGGAAAACGGCATGAGTCTCATGAATTTGATTCGACATTTCAGTATATCGTAAAAGGCGCAGTTCTTTTGATTGCGGTTAGTATCGATATTTCCAGCAAGAAAAATGCCGAGTAAGTGAACAAATTTGGCATGGCCACTGATGCCTTTCACACAGCAGGTACTTGTGAGAAATATGGGATGCGAGGATTTCAGCAAAGCAATGGGGGTGAAAGAGGAGATGAATGCAGAGGCAGAGATAACGGACATACAACGGTTTTCGGTTCATGATGGGACGGGAATCCGCACATTAGTATTCTTTAAAGGATGTCCTTTAAGATGCATCTGGTGCCATAATCCGGAAACCCAGCGTAAGCAGCCGCAGCTTTTTTGTATTGAAAGCAAATGTATCCATTGCGGCGCATGTATCCTTGCTTGCCCGAAGCAGGCAGTGAGTGTGAAGGGAGAAGAAATCGTAACTGACCGGACCCGCTGCGTTGAATGTGGAGAATGCGTCAAAGTATGTTTTTCTGGAGCACGAAAAATTGTTGGCAGGAAATACACAGTAGAAGAGGTGATAGAAAAAGTATTACAGGATGAGGTCTTTTATAAATATTCAGGAGGAGGTGTAACGCTAAGCGGCGGAGATCCTGTGGCACACATTGAATTTGCTTTGCGAACTGTTATTGCGGTTAAAGCAGCTCGGGATCCATACCGCCATAGAAACCTGTGGTGTGTGCTGTGAGGAAGATTTTACACGCCTGCTGGAAAATGTAGATTTGGTACTGTTTGACTTGAAGCATACCGACACAGAAATGCACAAAAAGTATACGGGGTCTGGAAATGAGCCCTTTGAAAAATTTAGAGGTAATTAAAAAAATGCAGAAACCTCTAATTATCCGGGTTCCGCTGATTCCAAATTTTAATGACAACGAGAAGAACCTGCGCAATACGGCAAAGTATGCATTGAAGTTTGGGGCATATCAGGTACATTTGCTTCCTTTCCATCAATTGGGAGAGTCTAAATGGAAATCGTTAGACAGACATTATCTGCTGGCGGGAAAAGATGAACCAAGCCCCGATATTTTAAAGCGTGCCCGCAGTATTTTTGAGGGCTACGGTTTGAACGTCAATGTAGGAGGATATGGAGGGTAACGCCAATTAGCCCCAAACATTGTTATGACGAATTACTTGAAGGAGATGACACGTATGAAAAAAATGACTCGTATTTTGGCGATGATCTTGGTAATGTGTATGCTGTTGATGACGGGCTGCAGCCAGGAGAGCCCGGAGGATACAACCCGCAGGGAGAAATGGAAGAAAACGTTGGAAATAATACGGCTGATAGCGGGACTGATGATGCGGAAGCAACGTCCAGCAATGACCCGGTGCCGATTACAGACCCTTCAAAGGGGAAGCGTGGGCCAATCTCCCGGAATTTGATCCTCATTTGCAGGAGGACGGAAAGTGGCCGCTGAAGGAAAACGGTGAAAAATACAAGATTGGCATGTCTATGCCTACTGTGCAGGAAGAAGTTTGGCAGATTCAGATGACTCTGATTGAAGAGGATGCCGAAAAGCGTGGTTATGAGGCCGTGATCTTGGTTGCGGATAATGATGCTGATCGCCAGATTCAGCAGCTCCAGAGTCTCGCGGCACAGGGAGTAGATGCCATCTGGGTCGGCGCTCATGACGCTTCCATGCTTGGGCCGGTTCTACTGAAATTGCTGAGATGGGAATTCCCGTTGTCAGCCAGACCCGCCTCCCGGTAGATTGCCCAGTGGCCTATCATTGCAATACTGACAACACGCTCCTTGGTCAGCTGCATTCCCAGTATATTGTGGATACATTAGGCATTACTTCCGGGAATTTTGTGATTTTGAAAGGTGATGCACGGCAAATTACTGATGTTCCCCAGATTTATGCCGGCATGATGACCGATATCCAGCAGTATGTGGACAGCGGTGACATCAATATCGTTCTGGAGCAGAATTGCGAGGACTGGAAAGCGGAAGAGGCGATGAAGCACGCAGAGTCCGCTTTGACACTGGCGGACAATGACATTGACGTTTTTATGTGTATGAATGATAGCATTGCTTCTGGTGTTATCTCTGTCCTCGAGCAAAAAGGGTTGGCCGGGAAAGTGGTTGTCACGGGTATGGACGGTGAGGGCGCTGCGCTTAAGCGGGTGATGGAAGGAACTCAGTCCATGACGATTTATAAGGATATTACCTAGATGGTTCAGGAACTGGCGAACAGCTGCCTGGCTGCAAACTGAATGTTAAGCCCCATATTGAGCCGAACTATAATACGAACAATGGCTACGGAAACATTCCCACGATCAGCATGGGCGCAAGCGTTATTACAAAAAGACAATATGGCTGAAGTTTTGAAGGCTCTTATATTGACTTGATGAGGTTTTGCGGAGCAATAAAGCTACGGTAGTAAAGTAGGGTAATGCGGTGACCTTATAGGTTACCGCATTATACCATAAATAAGTCTACTTGCCTTTACTAATGTGAGCGTGGTGCAACGCTGGAGGACTTAAAACTTTCTCTGCACTGATAGGAGGCATATATGAAAAGAATTGAGAAAATTAAAGAGAGATTATTTAACAGAGAGTATGTAACTCGTAAATCATGGTGGGGTGAAGGGGAGACAATTTTTGTAAACGAAGAGGGGTAAAGTCTGAGCTGCTTATTGTTAGAAAGTCTCTGGCCGTATTACATGTAGCGAGGAATATGCCAATCGAAGTTAAAGATGATGAGCTGATTGTTGGTGTTCCGACGATGGCCTCGGTTGGCTTCGGCAAATGTTTTCCCTCCTATGCTTTTACCCGAGGAAAAGGAAGAGGCGGCCCAATCATCTTATACGGAGAAATCCGTTTTTTTGACATCATCCGGCAAATTACGAAAAGCTTTTGACCTTGGGCCTCAAAGGAATCCGACAAGAGATTTACACGAGCCTGAAGCAGAAAGAGGATTTGCGGGAGACAGATCAAGAAATGTATGATTTCTACAGATCTGTTTTGATCAGCTTGGATGCAGTTGGCGAACTGGCTCGGCGCTACGCCGTACTATTGATGGAAAAAGCAGATTTGCGACGATATGGCTCGGCGGGCGGAATTGCTTGAGATGTCAAAAATTTGCAATAAGAGTTCCGGAAAATCCGCCGAGCAGTTTTCATGAGGCTCTGCAGTCTCTTTGATAACGTTTGTACTTGTTTCACAGTACGATGGAATTCTTGCCGATTGGACGCTCCGACCAATATCTCTACCATACTACAGACGCGATATTGATAATCATGTCATCACAGCGGAACAAGCCGATGAACTGGTTGGCAGTTGGCTTGCAAAATTTAGCGAGCGGGTACAGCTTGATCCGCAACAATGGGAAATGCATTTGACCGAACAGGATACACAATATAATGGAGCAGATCCCGAAAGGCTGAAAGGGTCAGCTGCTTCCGCAGGCTATGCGAATGACGAATCCTTACAATTTTGGCACATCCGCTAATCACTGGCTGATTAATATGATTTTAGGCGGACAGACACGGATGGCAAAGATGCAACAAATGAGCTGACATATATGATTTTAAAAAATTGGTCATATCTTGAGGCGATAGTTCCTGTAATGTCCGTACGGCTGCAAAAAAACAGCCCGCAAAGAATTGTTTGAACTGTGTGCGGATATTCTGCGGAAGGGATCGGGAGAACTGGTTTTGTATAATGATGATGAAATCATTCCTGGACTGTGCAAAATGGGCATTCCCTTGAGGATGCGCGACTATGCCAACGATGGCTGCTGGGAGACATTGATTTCTGAAGACGAATTTCGATTTTTGGTACAGAGATTTTGCAACAGTTAGAATATCTGCTGCAAAATGGATATAGCTTGGTGCGCAAACTGGCTGGAATGAAGATATTCCTCCAATAGACAGCTATGATTCATTTGAGGCGTTTTACAGATCCTATCTTTGTTTTTATTAGAACGCTTTTGTGCGCCTGGAGATGAAAAAAAAATTAAATACAGTAAGGCGCTATAAAATTGCACCCCTCACCCCTGCTTTCCGCATTGATGGATGATTGTATCACACGAGGCAGAGAGTATTCAAACGGCGGAGCCAAGTATAAGTTTTTCGTTTCATGATTACAGGATTTGGTAAGCACGGTAGACTCTCTGACAGCAATCCGAAAAACTGGTTTTTGAAGATAAGGCGTTGACTCTGGCTGATTTTGCAAAAATATTGAAGAGTAATTTTTGCCGGACAGGAAAGCCTGACAAATGCTCTTAAACAGAATCCCCTAATTTGGAATGACGAGCCTGAGGTTGATGACCTGGCGGTTCGGCTCTTAGACGACTACGCAAAATTGTGGAGCGCGTTCGCAAGGATTGTCCATCCGACTATATTCTTGGCTGCGGAATTGCGACATTTGAGTTTTATGCTAAGTTTGGGCACGATGTGGTGCAACAGCTGACGGAAGACTGGGCTCAGGAGCCGCTGGGCAGCAATTTTTCACCGGCTATTGGCATGGATATATCTGGCCCCACTGCAGCAGTCAAATCTGTAACAAAACCGGACTTGCTGCCGTATGCAATCGGAGGACCGTTGGATTTGCAGATTAATCCGGGAGAAATTTGCGGTGAGCAGGGATTGATCAGGCTTGTTGCTCTTATGAAATCTTTCTGAACTTGGCGGTTTAATGCTGACGATGACCGGCGGACCGAGAGACCATGGAGAAGGCGCAGAGAGAGCCGGAAAAGTATCAAAATCTGCGGGTCCGGTTGGGGGATTGTCCGCTTATTTCATTGCACTTTCGAAAGAGGTGCAGGATAGCCTGATCAAGAGAACAAAACACACACAATTTGAATTGAAAGGGGATCCCAGTGAAATGCGTATGGTTTTGAACGGAAAAGTTGACGCAACTAATCATTGCGAAATACCGGTGTACAATCCGGCAACACATAAAATAATTGACACTGTACCGAATGCAACTGAAAAGATGTCGATCTTGCGTTAGACTATGCAAAAACAAGGAGCAAAATCTGGGGAAGAACACCGGTTGGAGAGCGAGTGTCCATTTTAATAAAGGCCGCGGGTATTCTTGAAGAGAACAGCAAAGAAATGGCGGACCTCTTTGTGTGCAGAATTAGGGAGACCTTTACAAACAGTGCTTAGACGAGGCAGCCAGCGTTGGCGAAACCTTTCGGTCGTTTGCAGAAAAAGCAAACACAGCTGCTGCGAAATGCTTCCCAGCGATGTTACAGATATGGTTGTGGTGAAGAGAGAACCTCTGGGAGTAGTTGCGTGTATTATACCTTTCAACTTTCCTATTGGCCTCTATGCGTTTAAGGCGGCACCGGCTCTGGCGGCTGGAAACGCAGTGATTGTAAAGCCAGCATCTGTAACCCCGTTGGCATCTATCTTTATGACCGAACTTTTGCTGAGGGCCGGAATCCCACCGCAAGCGCTTCAGATTATTACTGGGAGCGGTGAAAAAATAGGGGCACAGTTGGCCGCCTCTCCGAAAATTAACGCGATTAGCTTAACGGGCAGCACAGAGGTTGGATTAAGTGTTGCTGAGCGGGCATCCAGAAATTTGACCCGGGTCTTTTGAATTGGGAGGCAATGATCCGTTAATCATTATGAAAGATGCCGATCTTGATCTCGCTGTGAGAGAGACGATAAAAGGACGAATGTTTAATGCGGGCCAAGTTTGCTGCGCATCAAAGCGTGTCTTGGTGCAAAAGAGTATTGCTGAGGAGTATACGAATCGACTGATTAACGCCTTGAAGTTATTAAAGGTTTGTGAGCCACATGAGAAAGAATGCGACATGGGGCCGCTGGTTAGTGAACAGGCTGCATGTGAAGTCGAAAATAAAGTGAACCAGACTATTAAACAGGGGGCGAGGTGTGTTTTCGGCGGAAAACGATATAACAAGACTTATTTTGAACCGACAGTTCTGAAAGATGTTACGGCGGATATGGACATTGCCAAAGAGATGGAGATATTTGGGCCTGTTGTTCCGATTATTGAGTTTGAGGAAAATGATGAGGCAATAAAAATTGCTAATCAAACAAAATATGGGCTGTCCGGAGGAGTTATTGGGCGTGATATTAAGGCCGCACTGAGTACAGCGCTTAAACTTGAGAGCGGGACGACAGTTGTGAATGGCTGCGGTGATTACCGCACCTTGTATACACCCTTCGGCGGACATAAAATGAGTGGAATTGGTACAGAGGGATTGATGCTGACACTTGAAGAAATGATGCTTACTAAATGTGTAGCACTGAAAGGAATTGTTGAGGAGTCTGTGTCGGAGTCAGTGCTCAGGTAAAAGGCCATTTCTAAAGAGTGATAGAGAGGCCCTGATGACCTTACAGTATCTGCTGGAGGATAGATTCTGACTATCTTGCTACAAGTCAGGTACATATGAAGCCGTATGACTTGTGAACACAGCTTTTCTGAATGTTTGACACAAGCCGGTTTTAATTGTTGATTATTATAGGAGATAACGGCCATGAAAAAATCATGAATTCCCTTCTGACTTCGTGAAGGAAACCATAGAGGGTATTCTTTTTAGCTTATCCGGATAAGTTAAAGATTTCGGAAGAGAACAACAGAGTTATTCTCTCAAAATATCCCCATAAGAAAGGAAAAGTAGGCATCGTCACAGGGGGCGGATCGGGACATCTGCCGGTATTTTTAGGATATGTTGGTGACGGAATGGCCGATGGCTGTGCCATTGGGAATGTTTTTTTACTTCACCGTCCTACCAGGCAATACTAACAGCTATTCGCGCATGTGACTTCGGAGCTGGCGTTCTCTGCTTGTATGGAAATTATGGCGGAGATAAGATGAACTTCAATCAGGCCTGTGAGGATGCAGAAGCAGACAATATCAGGGGTAAAAAGCGTTCGTGTTTCTGATGATATTGCATCGGCCCCAAAGGGGAAGAGGCAAGAAGACGCGGAGTTGCGGGATTACTTTTCGCGTATAAAATGGCAGGCGCAGCAGCAAATCGTATGATGCCGCTCGAAGAGGTCTCCAGGGTGGCCAGCAAGGCTGTGGAAAATACACGTACGATGGGAATCGCGCTCTTCCTGCGTAATACCGGAAGTTGGAAAACCCACATTTTTTATTGCTGATGATGAGATAGAGTTCGGTATGGGTATTCATGGGGAGAAAGGTCTTGAGGTCCGTAAAATGATGACCGCAGATAAAATAACAGAAATCATCATGGGTAAGATTTTTAGAAGATATGCCGCTGAATCGAAATGATGAGGTTTCGCTCATGATCAACGGATTGGGGGCAACCTCCTTGAAGAACAGTTTATTATCTACCGCAAAGCTGCTCAGATGCTAAAAGAGATTGGAGTCCATGTGCTAATGCCGCATATTGAGAGTATGCAACCTCCATGGAGATGGCTGGTATTTCCATTACTATTTGCAGATTGGACGATGAGCTGGAAGGCTTATTGTATGATCCGGCGGATACACCCTTTTTATACCAATCATAATAAGTAGAAAGAAGCGGAAGAAGATATGAACGTTCATTCATTAGAAGTTGCATTCGAAAACATATTTGAGAAAATTTCCGGAAATGTTGAGCTGCTGACCGAACTGGATCAAAAGATGGGAGATGGAGATCTGGGCATTTCTGTAAAAACTGGATTTCAGGGGGCATTGAGATCTGTCAGAGAGACTGAGGAAAAAGACGGGGAAAAGTCCTTGGTTTAGCCGCAGATGTATTTAACAGGGATGCCCCCAGCAGCCTTGGAACCATTCTCTCCTTCTTCATGAAAGGAATGGCGGCTGCACTCAATGGCAAAGAAACATTTGATCTGGTAGAATTGGCGGATGCGATGAGAGCGGAACTGACAGTATTATGAATAAGGCCGGTTCGAAACCGGGAGAAAAAACGATCCTGGATGCAATGGTTCCGGCGGTAAAAGTGTTGGAAGATCATTCGAAGGATGCCCCGAAAGTCGCATTTGAAGCAGCCATGAGAGCAGCCGCCGCTGGATTTGAGGAGACGCGAGCAATGAAAGCGGTTTGGGGGAGAGCTGCATATTATGGAGAGAAAAGTGTGGGGCTACTGGATGGCGGAGCTGCAGTTGGCAAATTGATTTTTGAAGCGATTAATGAGAGTTGTGGATTGACTGCCTGCAATTAAACAGGTCTTGAGTTAATTGTTTATTTGAATGGCTATTGCCCCTTTGCGTGTTCCTGACCGCATAGCGACGGGGACACGCAAAGGGAAGGCTATCTGCAATGTTTGAAAATGATGAATATATTCAGAGGACCCTTCTATATATGCAAATTATTTGAGCGTCTTTAAGTCCGCTTGAACAAGAGAACTTGCCAGGACACTTGTGCCTCTCTGGGCATCGATGCAAGGCTGCTGCGGGATGAACAGCCCTTGACCAGGGATAAGGGCGGCATGTACTAAAAAATAGCCGCTGACCCTTGATACCGCTGGATATTCTGTGGCTGGTGTCCCCGATTTACACCAAATCTACACCAATTCAGCGCTTGATAGGCTAGAATATCAGCCCGCCGGTTCCGAAAAGAGAAACCGGCGGGCTGATCATCATGTTTATGTATCCACTTTTCAGTCGTGACCACAAGAACTCTGGTCGTAAATTCTTCAGACTGTAAGTATCTGAAAATCACTCAACGCCATTTTGAGGATAGCTGCTAACGGGTTTGGATCACTGACCCCTGTACGCGATCAGACGATCATCGGCCGCTCTGGTCGAAGGCACTTCTTTCCCGGCATATCTTATCCGCGCAGGATTTCACCGGCGATGGGAGCCAGCGCAGAGAGATCCGTAAAGTCCATCTGTTTCCCGTAAGTCTCCAGCAGTGCCTGGTCCTCACAGGACCTCTGCCGCGCCGGTTTCCTCCGCAGAGAGAAGCACATGGCGGCCATCATGGCCCGATGGCGAGGGGACAAAACGGCATAGTCAATGCCGCCCCGGAGGTGGAAGAAAACTGCCTGAGAGAAAAGTTCTGGAGACATCTGCCGTTTCAGGGATGCGAGGATATGCGCCCGGTTCTGAGGAATTTGGGGGTCAGCCAGACCCACAGTGGCCACGATCAGCCGCTGGCCATCCCCGAGGGAAAGTCCTTTCATTGCCTGCTTGAGCCCCAGCACCCCGCCGGCATAGAGCGCCCCAAGATAGACAAGGATACTCCCCTCAGCCAGCCTGTGGAATTCCCCACAGGGGATGGCGGGCAGGCCGGTGAGCCGGGAGAGCTCCTCCGCATACCGGCGGGTCGTGCCGTATTTGCTGCCATAGACGATGAGCCCATCCATCTGTGAAAATGCCTCCCTTTGCACAGCGCATTTATCCAGCCCTGCGGTAAAATTTACGTTTACGACAGAGCGGCGATGATCTTCTCCATGGCGGCGTAGCTGGGCATGGCGGCCACCTGGGTGATCTCCGCGGCCAGGTGGGGGACGCCGAAGTGGTTTTCGTCGGCGTCCGTCCCGGATACCTCGGTACGGAAGCCGTGATTTTCCCAGGCCAGGCGCTGGACCTCCTCGTCCAGCAGGGCGTCGATGCCCGCCTCCCCCGCCTCGTCCAGCGCGATGTAGATATGGGAGGACCAGACGGTGGGGGTGGGGTAGATCAGCACGATGTCATCCTTCAACTGCGCCCAGTCCTCCGGGTTCTCCACGGCGAACTCCAGCAGCTGGTTCTCATAGCCGGCGATCACAGGCTTGGCCCCCATGCCGGTTTTGAGGAACTGGTCAAACAGGTCGGAGGAAGACGCCTCCATATAGCCCAGCTTCTCGAAGATGGCCTTCAGGCGGGGAAGCACGGCCTCCACACTGTCCGCATCCGCCACCCCGCCGCACAGCACATTGGCCAGTAGCCCGGCGAACATATTGCCGGAGTTGGAGCGCACAGGGTCGGTGGTGCTCACCGCCACCGTACCGTAGAGCTCCGGCAGCCCCAGATCCGCCCAGGCGGTACCCGCCTCGATCTCCGCCACCAGACCGGCCATATGCATATAGTAGACCCTGTCCTGCTCCGTCACCAGTCCCCGTTTCTGGAACGCCTCCAGAATGGGACGGTGGGTGTAGAGGACGATGGGGGTGTTGAATACGATCTGGCTCTTGCCCGGCGCGCCGTAGAGCTGCTGGTAGTACTCCAGGGCGGTCTGGCTGGAGGGAAAGAGAAAATCCGGCCCTCATGGTCCGCCGTGACCATGTCCAGGGAGCCTGCCTTGGCATAGTCCAGGGTGAGCCCGTAGTTCCGCTCCAGGATGTCCTGTACCGCCTCGTCCTCCAGCAGGCCGATCTTCTCCCCCACATAGCCCCGCAGAACGGTTGGCTCCGGCCGGGGGCCGCCGCCCAGCAGCAGATAGACCGCCGCCGCCCCCCGATGACGGCCAGCAGGATGATCAGACCGATCCATTTTGATTTGCTTCCCATTGAATCCTCCGTGTTCAGCAGGCCTCCATGACCTTTCATATCCGCCTCCGCGTCAAACCGCTCCGAGGCCATCAGCTGACTGAGCTGCGCCTCGAACCCGGCCTTCAGCTTGGGCAGGATGGCCCGCACCTTCCGCTGAAACTCCCGCACCTCGGAAGTCCCCAGCCCGGCATCCTGGAAGTTCACATACTGCCCAGGATCCGGCCCACCGTGTCCAGATAGTAGATGAGGAAGCGGTTGGCCGACGAAATCTTCTCCGGATGCTCCCGAAGATAGCAGTAGAGGCGATCCCCTGTCTCCGTGAGGGCCAGGGCGTCCTCATGGGTCCGGACGTCCGTAATGCGGCTGGCGGCCGACCGATGGCCTTCGTGATCCCGCCCGCCTCCTCCATCAGGGCCTGCATCTCGCCGCCGTCTGGCCGCTGGGCGAAATAGGTGATAGGGTCCGCCCTGGGGGTCAGCGAAACCAAGGCCCAGATTCCACTAGCGCGGCGCTGAACAACAGGAAATTCCAGCGCAGGCCCAGGCCAGAACCAAAAGACTGCAATTCCCACGCCCAGCGACAGCAATTGTTGCCGTAGCTGTCCTTTCTTCATCTGGTTGTACCCCTCGCGCTGCGGAAGGCCCCGATCAGGTCCCTCCCGCCCGTCGAAGACCCGGGCGGGTCAGTTCCGCCAGCTCGCCTCCAGCTGGGTGGGGATCGGGTGGAGCCGAACATGATGGAGAACACCGGCATCCGCCCCGAAGGCCTCGTAGCCGTCCCGGAAGTCGGAAAACTCCGTCAGGACACCCCGTCCGTCAGCAGGATGATGGCAGGGGTGTACTGGGCTCAGGTCGTAGTTTTTCAGCTGCCGCAGGCCCTCCATGGCGGCATAATAGATGTCGGTGCCGCCCACGGCCTCCTCCGCCTCCACCTGAGTATAGAGGGCTTCCAGCTCCTCTCCGTTCCCAACGGCGGTGTAGACGTCCCGGGGGTAGCCCTCAAAGGGGATGAGGATATTGACCTCGTGTTCGAAGCCTGGAGCAGATTTTGCTCCGCGTTTTCTGAATCAGGGATCTGGCTCATGGCCTCCACCATCTGTTCCCGGCCAGTCCCTCCATGCTGCCAGGTAGTCCCAGACAGTAGGACCGTGAGGGAGGGGGCTTGCGGAACTGCGTCTGGTACAGATCCAGACACTCCATGAGCACATCGGTGGAGGGCATCCGGATGGGGGAGAGCACCCGGTCCGGCTGGACGCCCCAGTCGGCGCGGAACACGTCGGCGTTTCTCCGCCGACACCCCCTCGTAACCGGTGCGGCGGCCGGTGCTGGATCTCGTTTTTGCACCTCGTCGGACAGGAGATACCCCTGTAAAATCCAGAAAGGCCTGTTCCTTCTCCGGCGTCCCTCCTGCTGTCCACATAGCCTAAAGGGGGAGTCGGCAATGGACGACCGTCGTAGGGGTAGAAATGGCGTACAGCGTCTCACTCCCCCGCGCCTCCAGCTCCTGGTTGGCGCTGATGACAGGCACTCATAGTTCACCATGGCGTCGTAGCCACCGGTGAGGACACAGGTCCTTCAGCCAGTCAGAGCTTCCTGAGGAGGATCGATCCACGCCGGAGAGCAGCTGGGTGATCTGCTCCGCCAGGCCCGGGTCTGGAGGTTCTCCGACGTGATCACATCCGGATTGCCCAGCAGGGCGCGTAAGAGGAAGCCGATGTAGGCACTGCACCCGGAGTTGGACTGGGTGGCGGAGGTCATGCAGAACTCCAGCTCCCCGCCTGGATGGCGGAGAGCAAGTCGCTGACCGACACCTCCGTGCCCACGAAACCCAGCTCGCCAGCTAACCCTGGCGGATTCCGAATACCACCGGGGAGATGGAAATGGACTGGGCGTGCTTTACCCCGGTACTGGGTAATCCGGCGGTCCACAGGCTGCTGGCTAAACCACACCGCATCATAGTCCACCGTTTCCCCTGGAGGTCCGCATGATATCCAGGGAGCCCTGTACTCCATCTCGATGTTCACGCCCCCGTTCCCGGGCGAAGTCATCCAGGATGCCCTCCGGCTCCTGGTTCTCCGAGCCGGAGGAGGATGCGCAGCGTCACGTCACCGCCATAGTCGAAGGCGTGATCTCCGCTGGCGGAATCGCCGGTGGAGACTGCGCTGTCAGACGGCGCCGGGCCGCAGGCCGTCAGGAGCAAAGCCAATGCCAGGATACATACGGATACCAGAGCGACTATGAGAGATCCGCCCCTTCAAGGAATTTACCGACATCCACGACGTGGCGCTGATCCTGGTCCACCACACCCGGAAGAACACGGAGAGCGAGAACCCTTTGACCGGATCAGCGGCACAAACGGCCTGCTGGGGGCGGCGGACGGGGCCTTCCTGCTGTACCGGAAAAGGGCCGTGTGATTCTGGACCAGACCAGGGAAGGATCTGCCAGGACAGCGGATGATCCTGGACTTTGACCCGCAGCGCTGCCTGTGGACGGTGGTGAGCCGGGAGGCGGAGATCGCGGAGCCGCCTGAGCCGCTGCTGGATCTCTCATCGACCAAGAGTGATCGGCGGGGGGCGGGGACAGCCACGGAGGAGCTGGAGCGGCTGCAGCCACTGGACCCGAGCTCCCTTTACCGGGCCAACACGCTGACCCGGAAGCTCAACGCCCTCACCCGCTCAAGGAGGAGGAAAGGGCATCGAATACTGGAAGTCCTGAGACGGAGAGCTTTGCAGCTCACCTTCCTGCGCACGGAGGACGAGGAGGCATGAGGAGCATGACGGTGATGACGATGATGACGATTCCGCCCCCGGAAGGAGGAAATACAAGGCCATTACCGTCATTGGGATCAGAGGAGCGGCGGTGATGGGGATGGCTGAGATGGTTCCAGTCTGGGAGAAGGCCAACCTGACCCTGGATGAGGCCGCGGCCTACTTCGGCATCGGCATCAACAAGCTCCGGATCCGACCAACGAGGAAAGCTGTCCCTTCGTGCGGAATGGAAGTAAACGGTTGATCAAACGAAAAGCGCTGAGAAATATTTGAGACTGTCGATTCCATATAGGTGGTAAATTCCAAGGTTGTATGGTAAAATAAGATACAGCCTATCGAGCGCTTTTCGAGAAAGGAGGATCAAAACTTGTCCGAAAAGCGCCGGGATCAGAGAGGCCGTATTCTGAAAACAGGCGAGAGCCACCGGAAAGACGGTCTCTATATGTTTCGCTATACCGACACCCGAAAGCAGCGCAGATACATCTATGCCAGGTCACTGGAGGAGCTGCGCCGGAAGGAGGCCGAGATCCAGAGGGACCTGGCGGACGGGATCGACTATGCCGCCGGGGGAGATGACAGTACTCGAACTTGTCACCCGGTATATGGATCTGAAGCGCACCCCTGAAGGAAAACCCTATCGCGCCTATGATACGGTCATCAACCGTATGCGGAAGGACCCTTCAGCCAAAAGCAGATCCGGCAGATCAAGCCCTCCGACGCCAAGGCCTGGTTCGTCTCCCTCCACGACCGGGGGTACAAACAGAGCACCACATCAGCACGGTGCAGTGCGTGGTCCGCCCCGCCTTTGAAATGGCTGTGGACGATGACATGATCCGCAAGAACCCGTTCAAATTCAAGCTCTCGGACGTGATCCCCAAGGATGCCTTTGTGCGGACGGCCCCTCACCCGGGAGCAGCAGGACCTGTATCTCCAGTTTTTCCAGGAGTACGGCGGCGGGAGCTATTACGACGACATCGTGATCCTGCTGGGCACCGGGCTGCGGGTCAGCGAACTGTACGGCCTCACCAAGGCGGATCTGGATTTTACCCGCCGCTGTCTCTATGTGAGGCGCCAGCTGTGCCGAACAGCCAACCGGCCCTATTTCATCACCAGCCCCAAAACCAAGAGTGGGATCCGCACCATCCCCATGACGGACATGGTCTACATGGCCCTCAAGCGGGTGCTGAAGGATCGGACGCCGCCCAAGACAGATGGTGGTGGACGGGTGCAGCGGCTTCCTGTTCCTGGATAAGGACGGCAGGCCAAAGGTGGCCATGCATCTGGAGAGAACTACATGCGTCTTCTCCAGCGGAAACACCAGGTGGGCCCTGGGGAGGACTTTCCCGTGGTCACGCCCCATGTGCTGCGGCATACCTTCTGTACGAATCTGCAGCGGGCGGGCATCGACATCAAGAGTTTGCAGTACCTCATGGGACACTCCAGCGCCAGCGTCACCCTGGATGTCTACACCCACACGGACTACAACTCCGTCAAGCACGCCTTTGATCAGATCGCAGCCAACCTGTGACAGGATCAAAACCGGACATTTTCCATACACCGCTTCTTACACCATTTGCGTCGAGACTTATCCATATCTGTGTAGATTTACGGGAGATC
>VOFI01000137.1_pt1 | contig 38000 bp, 47 predicted proteins | sample 5384131 | NCBI WGS metagenome assembly VOFI01 (sample SAMN12384728, study PRJNA508395) | human gut metagenome | isolation source: healthy gut H | host: Homo sapiens | reverse complement strand
GGAGGAGCTCCGTTCAATGCAGAAGTGGAAGCTTTTCTTAAACAAATAGGATTTCCATACACCATTGCCTATGGTATGACAGAATGTGGTCCCATCATTTGTTCCAGCCGCTGGGAAACTCTCAAACAGGCTTCATGCGGTAAAGCTACCAGCCGAATGGAAGTGAAAATAGATTCTCCTGATCCGGAAAATATTGCAGGAGAAATTATTTGTAAAGGTACAAACTTAATGTTGGGATACTACAAAAATACGGAGGCCACTTCACAAATCATCGATGTAAACGGATGGCTCCACACTGGAGATTTGGCTACCATGGATTCGGAAGGATATGTAACAGTACGAGGTCGGAGCAAGAATATGTTACTTACTTCAAGCGGGCAGAATATTTATCCGGAAGAAATAGAAAGCAAGTTTAATAACATGCCTTATGTGTCCGAATCGTTGGTTCTACTCCAGAAAGATAAACTTGTAGCACTAATCTACCCGGATTTTGACGATGCTTTCGCACACGGACTGTTGCAAAGCGATATTGAGAAGATAATGGAAACCAACCGAATAGAACTCAATCAACAACTTCCGGCCTACTGTCAGATTACTAAAATCAAAATCCACTTCGAGGAGTTTGAGAAAACAGCGAAGAAGAGCATTAAACGATTCATGTATCAGGAAGCAAAAGGATAAAAGGATCAAAGAACCAATTCCTCGAACAACCGCTCCAATGTTTCCTCTAAATTGTCAGAATAGCCAACATGAGGTCTTGAGGTCTGAATGCAGGAACTACGATGGGCTGTCAACCAACGAAAACGTTCCGGAACTTCCAGTTTAGCAATGACTCCTCCCGTCGGACAGCCTGCACACACTTTACTGAAAGCCTCCAAATATTTCCGGAAAGAATCGATATCAGGTTCCGGTGATAAGGCCTCCAACCTCTTCTTTATTAATTTCATAACGCATCCGGATAAAGGCAGCCTGTTTAGAAAACAAGATAACCCCAACGTTGATAAATTCCTCACGCTCCACTTTCGGAACTATCCGAACAACGGCGTATTCATAAATATGCTTTTCTGGCATGTTGTGCTTATTTTACAAATATTTCAGAATGTTCAATCCTTTCTTTCAAAAATCGATAATAGATATCACGAATATCTTGAGGAGTTTCATCTTTATCACGCCACTCTATCCAGCTATCAGGAATCAGATCCACTATTTCACGTATTTTTTCCGAAGTCAGTAATTTCCGAAATTCGGCATCCACTTCGTCCAACTTACCGGCAAGCGGCAATAAGGCATGGTCTTTAACTTGGGTAAAAGAACTAAGTGCATGTTTATGCCAATTGACCCATGAATAATGAAAAAATAGAGATGCACCATGATCTATCAACCACAACTCTTTATGCCACATAAGCATATTGGTATTCTTCACTGTACGATCTACATTAGTCAATAAAGCATCTAACCATACCACCTGTGATGCCAGTTTTTCATCAACCTCAGTGACAACCGGATCGAATGGTAAGAGCCCCTGAGAGAAAATGTAGTCCCATATTTAATCCGCGGCTTCCTTGCAATAAATCCTGTATCTCTTCGTCACCCTCCGAACGTCCGAAAGCTTCATCTAAATTCAAAAACACTAACTCCGGTACACGAAAGCCTAATACTCGTGCAACCTCACCGCCAATCAGTTCTGCAATTAATGCCTTGGTTCCATGTCCCGCTCCCCGAAACTTGACAACATACTTAAAACTGTCATCAGCTTCTGCCAATGCAGGCAGTGAACCACCTTCACGCAGAGGCATAATATAACGAGTGACATTGACAGTACGCAACTCCATAGATAAAGCTCCTTTCTATATGCTATTACAGGTGATAAAGATACGATATTGTTTCTATTTCACCAATTTCAATCGATAACACTTTCTTATGAATATATGTTTATAGAACCTATTGATAGACAAAAATACAACTATGCCTGATTTTGGCAGAAAAATCTCTTAAATTTGCACAAAATTCAGAGATTACATGAAAACTGTCAAAACACATATCACCCAATTGTTGCATGCCATGAACAAGGGAATTTTCGAAAAAGAACATCCCATCGCATTATCACTACTCTCCGCAATTTCAGGAGAAAGTATTTTCTTCCTCGGGCCTCCGGGAGTTGCCAGGAGCCTTATTGCAAGGCGCTTGAAACTGGCTTTCGACCAAAGTACTGCTTTTGAATATCTGATGTCTCGTTTTAGCACCCCTGATGAAATATTCGGTCCGGTATCTATCTCTAAATTGAAAGATGAAGACAAATACGAACGCATTATCGAAGGTTATCTCCCCTCGGCAACAATCGTTTTTTTAGATGAAATATGGAAAGCAGGACCAAGCATACAAAACTCACTGCTAACAGTTATCAACGAAAAGGTATACCGCAATGGACAATATACCATACAGTTACCATTAAAAGGGATTAATTGCAGCTTCCAATGAATTGCCGGCTCAGGGAGAAGGGTTAGAAGCCCTGTGGGATCGTTTCTTAATACGCTATTTTATAGGGAATATCGAACAGGAATTTCGCTTTCGATCAGATGATAGCCTCTGTCAATGACATGGAAGCAGAAATTCCCACCGGACTTTCTATTACAGAAGAACAATATACAGATTGGAGAACTCAAATCAGCCAAATCAAGATACATTATACTGTTTTTGAATTAATTCATTCCATCAAGCGGCAAATTGAAAAATATAACATACAGAAAGAAGAGGTTCCACACTCAACGCTCTATATTTCCGACCGTCGATGGAAGAAAATCGTATCGCTGCTCAGAACTTCTGCTTTTCTGAATGAAACAGATACCATCCGCTTTTCAGATTGTACTTTATTACTTCATTGCTTATGGAATGAAATAGAACAAATACCAATTATCGAACAAATGGTGTCATCGGCACTTGACGAATGTATCAGCCATTATCTTTGTGGCGAACGGACTTTAGAACAAAAGCTGAGCAGTATTCGGGAAGACATGAAGTCAGAACACAGTTTGCGTGAAACAAAAGATCCGGCCCTGCAAATTGTAGACACTTTCTATCATCAAATTGAAAGATATCCTGTAGCAGGCAATCTGTTGATTTTTGCTTCCGACTACCAAAGTTTACAAAAAGATACTCAAAAATTATTTTACGTTCAAAGAGATAAATATCGTCCTGTTAACTGGATATTAAAAGTATATGACCATGTCCGCAACCGGAACATATCCCAATCAGCCATAGTTTCACTCAAGAAAGGCACACGTTCTGTATTCATCAACAATCAAGAGTATCCACTAGCTTGCAACGCAGGATACGACATAGCTTACCCTCAAGAAGCCTCTTTACCCTTTGAATTTCGTTTTCAGGAAGTGATCGATTTATATCACAACAGGGAGAGCGAATTAAAGCGCATGACCGACATTGAACTGACCTATTGTAAAGAACATCTATTCATGGATGAAAAACAACGTAATATGGTCAAACAAATATTAAACAGACAAAAAGAAATGTTGGAAATTTACCAAAATGAAATCAGAGAAATAGCTTATACGCATGGATTGGAAAATAAGGAATATTAGGCTACAAGAACTCAGGGAGATTTATCAAGAGAAGCTGAAAAACATTGCTTATAGAGTATACGAGTCACATTTTCAAAATGGTATCGTGAAACAAGAGGAACTTGAGGGAGAAATTATGTCTTTATTATCAACATACACAACCTTCTCTACAAGAGTTTTATTCACACTACGCTACACAGTGGGAACATTTTTACGAGGGACATGAGCTTACAGACAGTGCATTTTTACGCTTTCTTGAAAATTCGGCTTACCCTCTACAAATGAAATATAACCGTGGTGATTTAAATCTTCAATATTATATTGAACGATTTCATACACTCAAAAAACGATCAAAAGAGTGGAAACACCTTCGTAATCTTTTTTTTGATAAATGGTATCACCTGTTGGCAAATAATGAATATAATTACCAAATAGAACGTATCAACAATCTTTGTGAGAGATTCTATCGCTTACAGAAAAATATTGCAGATCAACTTCCCCAACGAGGCAATGCCCGTTTAATGTGGCTGTTGAGAACACACCAAGAACTTGCCAAACAACTGTTTCATTATGATGAAATAGCCAAAAATCACCCGGCTATCAGAGAACTGACAAAGATACTGGGAAAGCAGCATTATGGTAAAGAAAAGAAATTCCGTATGGTTGCAGGTATCCACCGGGAACAAATCATCACTCATGCCACTAAAAAGTGATATTACCGGGAGTATGTGAAGGTAATGATTTAAACAGCCTCCTACCCATAGAGTATTGTTATCTGTCAGATCCTGCTTTGCAACCACTTTTCTTTGAGCGATTCAACAAATGAAGAAGCAACATCGCAAATGATGGATTATGAATCAAAAGATCAACATCGCATTAAAGATATAAAAAATACAAGGGAATGAAATTGTAGAAGAACAATCAAGTCCATTTATCATTTGCGTGTGATACTTCAGGATCCATGAGTGGAGAAAGAGAAGAGTTCAGTTTAGTAATGATGTCAGATTTTGAAATGCCTCCTTTAAACGAAAAGAAGAACTTTCAGAGGAAATAAAAAAATAAAGCAAAATAAGACTCATTTATACGCCCTACATAAACAAAGTGAAAATACCTATTTAAACGTCTGCAATAAGTTCTGGTTTGTTTAAAGATGTTATAAAACACATTTTTCTGGAATAATTTTGCTATTTAAACAAAGGAAATACGTACATTTGTGTTTTTCTATAGTATTAGATTTTAAGGTTAACAAAGGTTGGAGTGCAGGTACTCCTTTTTATTTCTATCCTTAACAGGATTATATTTCCACTATAAATTTCATTTGTCCTCTTGCTTCTTTATTACCCATTGATAAATGCAATAAAGGTTATTTGCCAGCATCCTTTTCTTCGTCTGTCTGTCGATAATACCATATATACCATCTAAAAAAAGTCCGATTGATTTTTCTAAAGTTTTGATTTTATACTTTTAGACCGTCAAGAGTTTCCTTACATACATTTTATAGAGTCCATCTCCACATCCTCTATGAAATAGCTAAAGACTATATCCCAGCTTGGTAACACAGAATAATATATTAATTAAAAAGCCGTAGGGTCCTTTTATAAACTCTACGGCTTGGGATTGTGTGTGTTCAGATTTTCATGTGTATTAGTTAGCTAATCCCGGATTGGCAGCAATAGCATCTCTCGGAATAGGAATTGTATAACGAGGATCGTCCTGTTCCAATATATAAGTTTTACCTTGAAGTACTTTCACCATCCGAGGACGTGTAGTACGACGAAGATCAAACCAACGATGTCCCTCAAAAGCTAATTCACGAGCACGCTCGTTCAGTATTTCACTAATCAAGGCATTTTTATCCATCACATTCACTGCATTCTCTTTCTTGGCATATGCTTCGGGGAGTATAACGCTTCCGCATTAATTCTAAAAGACGCATACGTGCATGTGGCAGTTTATCCATGTTTGCTGCAGCTTCGGCTGCGTTAAGATAAAGTTCACCTACACGAAAAGTACAAGAAAACTCTCTTTTTCCTCCTTTAGAACTTTTTCGGTTCCCATTTTCATCCGGAGCAGCAAAATAAGCGGCCAATCTCTTATCTCCTTCCTGATAAAGAGCCAGAAAAGTAGCAGGTACCCACACAGCATTGTTGACAGAAGAACCCATAACCTGTTCCAAAGCAGTTATCGATTCAACCGACTCAAAATGATTGGGAAGAGCCAAAGGAGTTTCATTCATATCGACAAGAACAGATTTCTTTGCCAATACTGCTTCGGCCGATTCCAAACACTTCGGCCATGCTCCCATGTATAAGCTGACACGAGACTGTAACGCATCTACAGACAAAACATTGAACCGATATGAAAAGACAGTTTCCCACTTTTCCTTATTTATTAATTCACGGGCATGCTCTATATCCGATAAAATAGAAGTATAAACTTCTTCTACCGTATTGCGTCCCAACGTTTTTCAATATCCGTGTCCAATTTTAAAGGTATTGATTTTGAATTTAAAGCACCGGACTTCGTATATGGCTGTCCATGCAGGTTCACTAATACAAAATGCAGATAAGCCCGAAGCAAATGAGCTTCACCCACCAACTGATTCACGACCTCCGGAGTTCCTTCTGTAATCTCCTTTTGACTCTCAATTACTTGATTAGCAATAAAAAGTACATTATAGAAATTAGACCAGGTAAACTGGCTGGTTCCCGGAAATGGTGACACATCGTTCCAACGTTCAATGTCTCCATACGAATTTCGGTCATATTCATTATCATTAACCAACATTTCATCAGAACGAAGACAAGCCAGCCCTCTGTCATTGGGCACATTCAGATAAGCACGTGCCAGCAAAGCACGATACTCCTCAGCGGTTTGAGGAATCACGCTCCCCACGGGTCTGATATCAAGATAACTGTCACAAGCTGATAACATCAACAGACAGCTCAACAAAGCCAAAACATATATTTTCTTCATCTTCTTTTTTTCGACTTAATGATTAAAAATTTAAATTCAAGCTAAACGTAATTGATTTAGGGATAGGCGGTGCATACGGATTATACATCGACTCCGGATCAAGAAAAATTCTTATAACTTGAACCAAAAACAAGTAAATTGCGTCCTTCAATAGCCACAGAAGCCGATCCCATTCCTAAAGATTTAGTCATTTTCTCAGGTAGACGGTAACCTAAACGCAAATTTTGCAACCGGAAATAATTTAATTTCTTTACCCAAATATCTAAATTCTTGTAAATTTCGCTCTTCTGATCATACCAATAATACTCGTCAGCCCGTTTCTCGCTGGTGATTAATGCCGGCAGACGCCCATCGGTATTCTCCGGAGTCCAACGATCTAAAATATCACTATTTACGTTCTGCCCTCTATCAAAATTAATGAAATTATAGGAAGGCGTTGTACGCACATATCCTCCCAGATTAAATGATAAATTGGCTGTTAATTCCCAATTTTTATAACTGAATGTATTGATCAGGCCACCCGTATAAGGAGTATCTTGTGAACCAATATACGAATAAAAGCTACGCTCTTCTGCCGGAGTTACATCCGAATTAACCGTAAAACCTAATCCAAAAGGATCCTGCAAGCGATACAGTTCTTTCAAAGTTACTTTTTCCCCTTCTTTATCATAAAACAAAGGATAACCTTCTTCATCCAGACCGGCAGTTTTTATCGCGAAGATAGCATCTACCGGATACCCCTCACGTCCCGGAATAGTTTGCGCTTCAGGAATAGCTTCTCTCAATACCTTGTTATTGTTATAAGCAAAATTTAAATTAGTATACCACGAGAAATTTTTTGTTGCAACGTTTCGCGTAGAAAGAGATACCTCAACACCTTTATTGACCATACTTGCCCAGTTTATATTGGTCGAAACAAAGCCGGTTTCAAGTGGAAGCATTTGTTTTCCGATTAGGTCTGTACCTTTACGATAATAGTAATCTACACTCAGATTAAGCGCCTGATTGAGTACCGAAAAATCAAGTCCAACATTTACTGATTGAGTTTTCTCCCAACGAAGTTTCTTGTTTGGAGCAGAATTTATATCAATCATATGTTCCGAACCACCCGGCAAAATATTATCTACAATATATTTACCCACCAGAAAGGGAGCTGTATTTTTTTTATCAATATTTCCCTGAATACCATACGAAACACGAAATGCAAGGTTATCCATCCATTTTCTAGTTCCCTGCATAAAAGGTTCATTTGACAATCTCCATAATCCACTTACAGAGTACAGAGGCAAATAACGGTATTTCTTGTCTACGCCAAATAAGTCAGAACCATCAAAACGGATACTTCCTCCGAATGTATAACGGTTCATCAACGAATAGGAAGCTGTAGAGAAGAAAGAGACATAGGCATTTTCTTTATACGTTTTCTGATGAAGAGGAAACTGTCTGGCACGGTCTTCATCCGGAAAGACAACCGGTTTTGTAGTCAACGTCTGGCGATCAAAACCATATCCTGCAGAGAAAAGTGTTTCATACCAAGTTTTACGCAACTCGGTACCTACCATTACTTCTAGTTCGTGGATATCATTGAAACTGTCCCGGTACTCTCCCATTGCTTTCCAGGTAATCTGGGAGTTCGTATTCTCATACGCTTTATGCACTCCTCCGTCCGGAATAAAGTATTTATTGCTTTGAGAGGCAGAATCCCAATATTTACTGTTTTTTGCGAATTATACGCATTGAAAAACTCTCCTTATCGGCAATCTGTTCTTTCGATGCTTTATCCAATTGCAAACCAAGTTGAGTTGTAAACTTCAGTTTATCATTAAAACGTAACTCTGCATCAAAAATAGACGAAAGCGCATTAATCGTTTCCTCATTCGAAGTATTTTTACGCTCTTCAAAAATATTAAACCCTAAATCCGTATCAGAATTGTTCTGAACATCGAAATCATATACATAATTTCCGTTTACATCGAAAGGTTGATAGTATGGATTAGCCTTACGCGAATAGTATACCGGATTCACCAATCCATAAGTATCGGTCAGGTAGGTTTTATTGTTACGGCGATTAACAAATAAAGAAACTCCGAATTTCAACATCCGGTTGACTTTATATGAAGTCTTCGCTACAATATTCAGACGATCCAGCCCGACGCCTTTAACATTACCATTTTTCTTGATAATATCCGATAGAAGTATAATAAGTCACCCGTTCGTTACCTCCCGAAAGACTTAAACTATACTCCTGATTGAATGCATCGCGGAAAAGAATATCGCCCCAATCAGTTTCTGTATTCCGCAACCGACTTATATCCGTTTGGGCTTCGGGAGTCAGCGCACCCCACCCCCCTTTTTATAGGCATCAGTCAATCCGTAACCGGAAATTATTTTAGAAACTCCCCCCTTATTGTCACCATACGCAAAATTAGAACGAAGCAATTCAAGTTCCAAATCTACTTTCTCTTGTGAATTCAACATATTGAGTCGGTTTGTACTCAATGTAGGCATATAAGTAAACTTCGAGGAGAAATTAATCACCGGTTTTCCCACTTTTCCTTTTTTAGTCGTTATCACAATTACACCATTTGCAGCACGTGCTCCATAAATGGCTGTAGCTGCCGCATCCTTTAGCACAGTAATATTTTCAATATCTGCAGGATTCAGTCCGGCAATAGACGATTGCTGTATATTAGAAACATCATTCAATACATTCGACTGAGGTACATCCGTACCTTCCAACGGAATACCATCCAATACCCACAATGGATCCTGAGTTCCGTTCAATGACGAAGTACCACGAATACGTATTTTTGCAGGTGCACCCGGCGCTCCGGAAGTAGAGGTTACGGAAAGACCGGCAATTTGCCCGGCCAGTGCCTGGTCAATACTTTTTCACAGCACCGATGGTTTCATCCGAAATGTTCAGTTTCCCGACAGCTGCTGTCAACTTACGGCGTTCCACTGTCTGATAACCAGTCACTACCACAGCATCAAGCATCTGAGCTGATGGGAAAAGCGTGATTTCATATTGATCTTTTCCGGGAACGAGCTTGAGTTCCTGTACTTCATGTCCTACATAACTGCAGAATAAACGTGTCACCCCCTCCGGTACTGAAATATTGAATTTTCCATCTATATCGGTAATTACTCCTGTTATTGTCGGAGAATTACCATCTTTCGACAGGTCTTCTGCTTTTATATAGACAGAAGCACCGATCAACGGCATATTATCTTCTGAAGAGATCACCACTCCTTGTACTTGCCTACTGGCAGCAAAAGCAGAAGTCAAAACTCCGGCAAAAGACAATAAAAGAATAAAAACGTGTCTTTTCATTTGTTACATCCTATAAAATTAATACTCATTTTGAAAACTGTCTGTTTTGGTATAAATACACAAAGCCCCTCGCTCAGCAAATAAATTCGTTGAGTGTTTGTCAGAGAGAACTTTGTGTTTTGGTGTTTTTATTTCGAAATGCCCAACGCAGTATTTATGCGTAAAATCAAATCTTTATAGTGATATTTGGTAGCTACATCCGATGTGCCCAAACGGCTTTGAAGCAAATCTTTAATGCGAAGCAATTCACCACGTTTTACTGAAATGGCGTCGGAAATACGGTTTATCTGAGACCCATAAAAATTCAGTTCACGGCGAGCCCCCATGCGATCAGTATGTGCCGAACGATGTGCATGGTCATCACAACTACAAATCGGTGTCTGAAAGTCGAACAAGAAGTGATTATCAATCAATTTCTTGTTAACTTTCACTCCCTCGCTTTCGGCAGCAGCAGTAATCAATGCATCTACAAAACCTTTCTGTAAGTTACGTGTCATAACATCGGGCAGTCCACCACGCTCTGTTACAGCAAAAATACTTTTATGCAAACCATCCATCAATTCAACAGCTGTGAAGGCTTTTTTCCCGTTTACCGATTCATTCTCAAGCATACGCATCAGGCGATTATTCGACAGTAAATCCCAGAAAACATAAGCCTGTGCATTTTTCAGCACTTGTGTTGGGGCATTCTCTACTACTCCCAAAGGAGTATTTTTAAGCAGATAAGTATATTGAGCTATTTCAGGGTCGAACAACCATTTCGGATAGCATAGCACCTCATCAAGCAAAAACCTCAAAGCAGCCTGCTGCTTCTCCTTTTCCACAAACGTATAAGTTTTCTCACCATCACCTACCGTTGTATTTTCAATATAAATACCTCCAATGTTCGCCATTACATGATAAAGATAATTATTCCATTGATTAATAACGGCATAATACAAACGCGAAGCCTCTTCGTAAGTCTGTCCCTTTTCTCCGGTAGTTGTCCATTGAATGATTTTGGAAACAATACATTTCAAATTGGCAATGCCATACTGTGAAGAACGGATCGGATCATCGCCAAGATCTTCGTTCTGTGCACGAGGGTCAACGGCATCCCGCGGATACTGTGCCTCACTATATTTATAAAGCCGATCAGTGTGTTTCGCTAAAAAATCCTGCAACAATTCTTTTTTTCTTCTTCCGGTGTTTGCTTGCCATACCAACGATAACCATATTCTATAGCAAACATATCATACGGCCCGATGTGAGGAGAAAGTGCCTTTATACCATCACCCGGCTGTGCCACATAATTAAAGCGGGCATAATCCATGATAGACGATGAAGTCGAATTCATTCGGTCGGTAAATGTTTTCGAACGGAGAGAATCTGTAGGAAAAGCCCATGACCCCATCATGTTATGGCGCAGTCCGAGTGAATGTCCCACTTCATGACAGGCAACAAAGCGCATGGCATCTCCCATCAGACTATCCGGTAAAGCAACACCACGAGCCTCAGGACGCACTACACCTGTTTGTACCGTAATCCACTCCTGAAGCATTGAAAGTACATTATGCCACCACATGATATCAGCCTCAAGGATTTCTCCCGAACGCGGATCAAGAATAGAAGGTCCCATTGCATTTGCTTTGGTAGATGCGGCATAAGTCAGCACAGAATAATTCACATCATCCATATCTACCTCCATGTCCTCAGTAATATCTTTAGCGATAATGGCATTTTTAAATCCGGCACGTTCAAAGGCTACTTGCCAGTCTTCAATTCCTTGTTTAATATACTTCCTCCAACGATAAGGTGTCGAATTTTCTATATAAAAGACAATAGGTTTTCGGGGTTCTACCAATTCTCCACGTAAATACGCTGCCCGATCTTCAGGCCTGGGCTCCAGACGCCATCGAGTTATAAATTGTTTTTTATTTACCCGTTGTTGTCCATCACTGAAATTAGTCAGAGGATTAGTGAAATATCCCACACGCGGATTATCCAAACGTCCGGTCATCGGCACTTCAGGAAGCAACAAAATAGAGGAACTAACCTCTACCGTCACATAGATAGTAGTAGTACCTTCGGTCACACGAGTAGTCAGTTCGGAGGTTGCTACCACATTATTATCAAAGGACTTGATGGATAGAATTCTTGATAAATTCTTGATGGCCGATGTGCCAAGATTAATATTGGTAAATACGTTATTTATGCTTGTCTCTGTACCATCATATATATCGTTCACTTTAATCAGTATGCTGGTAGAATCATTATTATATGCTTCTACCTTAAACCCGGCTATCAGCGGAGAAATATAATTATCCTTCACCGATTGGCTAATGGCATCTTCAGATGGTGAAATAGGTAACGGACGACTTTGACGGATCAATAATTTATTAGCCGATTTATCCAACTCAAAGCGGATCATTTGATTCTCATAATTAGTTCCACGATTCACTCCGGCTTCATTCAGTTCTGCAGGTACCCGTTGCAGTTTATTCACCACCAGCATATCACGCCCCAACAGGGTGGAAGGAATCTCAAAGTAATAATCGTTCTTCTTTTGGTATACATTGAACATACCACGACGAACGACACTATCGCTTCCTGTTAATTTCTCATACTCATTCTTAACCTTAATACTGTCTTGGGGATTACTCTTTTTTTTCTTTTTCAAAAACCATCCCATATCAGGAGTTGCGGGAGGTTCAATACACATAGCAGCAACAGGCTCGCACAAAAATGAACCGGTGGCCATAGTGGTCAGTAGGATTGTTTTTAGTCTCATGTTAAATCTAATTAGCACTTAACCTTATTCTACGCTATGGAATAAGGGGGCGCAAAGGTAACAAAATAGCTCATATTACCTAATAAGAATGATCTATTTTTATCTTTTTTCTCTATTTCACGAATGAATCTCACATTTTTATGCAAAATTCTAATCGAAAAGAAAGTATCGGCATACTCTCTTTCTGTGCTGAAGTGTCCGTTTTCTCGTACAAAAACTGTATATTTGCCACGAAACTAATTAATAAATTAACCCCATGAAAAACTATTTAGGACTGATTTTCCTCTTGTTTGCTTTTACAGCAACCGCACAAAACAATCGTTCAGCCCTGTTGCCTATGCCCAATCACATAGAGCAAGTGCAAGGTAAACCTTTTAGCTTAACAGGTAAGAACATCACGATTCACCCCGGACAACCGGAATTAAAGTTTGCGGCTACTACTCTGCAAAGTATACTGAAAGACCGCATGCAAGTAGACATTCCCCTTTCCGGCTCTCGCCAATCCCCCATCCGGTTAATTATTGATCCACAATTGGAAGGAAAAGAACATTATCAACTCAAAGTTGACCAGAAAGGGATGACCATTAGCGGAGCCAGTGCAGCAGCCGTTTTCTATGGTGTAATGACTGTCGATCAAGTTCTCTTGGGAGATGTATGCGCCAGCAATCGGAAAGAAATGACTCCTATCAGTATCGATGATGCGCCTCGCTTTAGCTACCGGGCTTTAATGCTAGACCCTGCCCGGCATTTTTTACCAATAGAAGATGTAAAGTTCTACATCGATCAGATGGTACGCTACAAATATAATGTGCTTCAACTTCACCTGACAGATGATCAAGGATGGAGAATCGAAATTAGAAAGCATCCGAAACTTACCGCAGGACAATCTTTTTATACTCAAGAAGAGTTGGCCGACCTGATTCGTTATGCAGCCGAACGCCATGTTGAAATAGTGCCGGAATTGGATATTCCGGGACACACTGTCGCTGTATTAGCCGCTTATCCTGAACTGGGATGTACACACACCGATACCATTGCAAAGAATGTAGGCGAGACTGTAAACTTAATGCTTTGTGCCAATAATGAAAAAAGTGTATGAAGTGTACAAAGATATTATTGATGAAGTAAGTGCTCTCTTTCCTTCACGTTATATTCACCTGGGGGTGACGAAGCAGTTATAGAAAAGAACTGGACCAAATGTGAACGTTGCCAAAAGATGATGAAGGAACTGAAATACGAAAAGGCTTCCCAATTAATGATTCCTTTTTTTCAGCCGTATGCTCAGTTTCGTAGAGGCTGATGGAAAATACCCTATTCTCTGGTGTGAATTAGATAACATTCGCATGCCGGCCAACGATTATCTGTTCCCTTACCCTAAAAAATGTAACACTTGTGAGCTGGAGATACGGATTGACGCCAACTTGCCAGAAACTGACCCAACAGCATGGTAACCCTCTGATTATGGCTCCGGGAGAATTTGCATATCTGGATTATCCGCAGTTCAAAGGAGATCTTCCGGAATTTAATAACTGGGGAATGCCGGTAACTACACTCGAAACATGCTATCAGTTTGATCCGGGATACGGAAAACCCGCAGCAGAACAGGCACACATTTTGGGAGTAATGGGAACACTTTGGGGGAGAAGCAATAAAGGACATTAACCGAGTGACATATATGACCTATCCCCGCGGTCTGGCACTGGCAGAAGCAGGATGGACCCAAATGGAACATCGCAATTGGGATTCTTTCAAAGAACGTTTATATCCCAATCTGAATAACTTAATGAAAAAAGGCGTTTCAATACGTGTACCATTCGAAATAGTAAAAAGAAAATAATCATTATCCAATACAAACTGTGAATGAGCGAACTCATTGTCTATAAAGCCTCCGCCGGGTCCGGAAAAACCTTCACCCTGGCTGTTGAATATATCAAGTTACTAATCCGGAATCCGCGCGCCTATCGCCAGATTTTAGCAGTAACCTTTACTAATAAAGCTACTGCTGAAATGAAGGAGCGTATTCTTAGTCAATTATATGGAATACAGATAGGCGATCCGGATTCGGATGCCTATCTAAAACGCATAATTGCCGAGACAGGGCATTCAGAAGACGAGATACGAACAACGGCAGGCATAGCTTTGGGTTATATGCTTCATGACTACAGTCGGTTCCGCGTCGAAACCATTGATTCTTTTTTTCAATCGGTCATGCGTAATCTGGCTCGTGAACTTGAATTGAGTCCCAATCTGAATATCGAACTGAACAACGTAGAAGTATTGAGCGATGCTGTGGACAGTATGATTGAAAAGTTGGGACCCAATTCACCTGTACTGGTATGGCTGCTCGATTATATAGATGAACGTATCGCTGACGATAAACGCTGGAATGTTTCGGATGAGATCAAAAGTTTCGGACGGAATATTTTTGATGAAGGATACATCGAGAAAGGTGATGGTCTCCGCCGACGCCTCCGTGACCCGAATGTAATCCATAATTATCGTAAGACATTAAAAGAGATGGAAACAGCCGCTCTTGAACAGATGAAAGAGTTCTCTCAACAGTTTGAAAATGTACTTTCCAGTCAATCACTGAAACCAACTGATTTAAAGAACGGAACCAAAGGAATAGGAAGCTATTTCAATAAACTAAAAAACGGTATACTGGGAGACGAGATAGTCAATGCTACTGTAATCAAATGCCTCGATGACGAGACTAATTGGGCTGCAAAAACATCAAAACAATATACGGATATTATATTGTTGGCTTCTTCCATCTTAATGCCACTTCTACAAAATGCCGAACAATATCGCTCACGCAACAATCGAATAGTGAACAGCTGCCGACTGTCGACACAGCACCTGAACAAAGTCCGGCTTTTAACCAATATCGATGAAGAAGTACGTCAACTGAATCGTGAAAACAATCGTTTCCTCCTTTCGGATACCAACGCTTTGCTCCACCAATTAGTGAAAGACGGTGATTCCTCTTTGTTTTCGAAAAAATCGGAACTAACATCCGCAATGTGATGATAGACGAATTTCAAGACACCAGTCGAATGCAATGGGATAATTTTAAACTCCTGCTACTTGAAGGATTGTCTCAAGGAGCCGACAGCTTGATTGTAGGTGATGTCAAGCAATCTATTTATCGTTGGCGAAACGGCGATTGGGGAATTCTGAACGGATTGAATAAGCAACTTGGATATTTTTCTATCCGTACAGAAACGTTAAAAACCAACCGTCGAAGTGAAACCAATATCATACGATTCAACAATAGTATATTCTCCGCGGCTGTGGACTATCTCAACGAAATGTATAATAAGCAGTTGGGAAGTATTTGTGAGCCTCTGATCAATGCATATGCCGACGTGGAACAGGAATCCCCCCGAAACAAACAACAAGGATACGTTAAGGTAGAGTTTCTCGAACCGGACGAAGAACACGATTATACAGAACAAACCCTTATCAGCCTGGGAATGGAAGTAGAACATCTGTTACAATCCGGCGTTAAACTGAACGATATAGCTATTCTCGTAAGAAAGAATAAAAGTATTCCGCGTATTGCCGATTACTTCGATAAACAACTAAATTATAAGATTGTGTCTGACGAAGCCTTCCGTCTGGATGCCTCGCTCGCCATCTGTATGATGTTGGATGCCTTGCGCTATCTTTCCGATCCGGAGAATCGGATCGTGAAAGCACAGTTGGCCACTAATTACCAATTACAAATACTTCATTCGGAGTATGATCTCAATTCGCTGCTCCTCCATAAAGCCGAAGAATTATTTCCACCGGCTTTTCTGGAACGAATGGCAGAACTACGGTTGATGCCTCTGTATGAACTGTTAGAGGAACTTTTCAGTTTATTTGAACTGCACCGTATTGAACAACAGGACGCTTACCTGTTTGCTTTCTTTGATGCAGTAACCGATTATCTGCAAAGCCACTCTTCTGATCCGGACAGCTTTATACGATATTGGAACGAGACGTTATCCGGGAAAACAATTCCGAGTGGCGAAGTGGAGGGTATACGTATCTTTTCAATACATAAATCCAAAGGACTGGAATTTCATACGGTACTCCTACCCTTCTGCGACTGGAAACTGGAAAATGAAACAAACAACCAACTCGTCTGGTGCGTACCTCAAGAAGCCCCTTTCAACGAGTTGGATATTGTGCCGGTAAATTACTCTTCCGCCATGGCAGAATCAATATACCGCACAGATTATTTACACGAACGCCTGCAACTATGGGTAGACAATCTGAATCTGCTTTACGTAGCATTTACACGTGCCGGCAAAAATTTGATTATCTGGAGTCGGAAAGGACAAAGAAATACAATGGCCGAATTGCTAACCGGAGCACTACCACAGGCTGCCAACAAATTAGATCAGGAATGGGATGAAGAACAGGTATATGAATTAGGTGACCTTTGCCCATCCGAAAATGAGAAAAAATCGATTCAGGTAACAAGCTGACTCGCAAACCGGAAAAACTTCCGGTCAATATGGAATCTATGCATCCGGATATAGAATTCCGACAGTCCAACCGATCTGCTGATTTTATCAAGGGGCTTTCTGAAGAAGAATCCGATGACCGCTTCATAAATCACGGACAATTGTTACATACTTTATTTTCTGCCATTGAGACCAAGGATGACATAGAACCGGCCATTCATCACTTGATATTCGAGGGAATCATTGGCAGCAAAGAAGCGGAAGAACGAATACGTTCTCTGACCGTAAAGGCCTTCTCCCTGCCTGAAGTACAAGAGTGGTACTCCGGTGAATGGAGATTGTTCAACGAGTGCGCAATCATTTACAAAGACAAAGGTGTATTACAAACCCCGTCGCCCTGATCGTGTAATGATGAAAAACGAGCAAGTAGTTGTGGTAGACTTCAAATTTGGTAAAGCAAACAAAAAATACAACAAACAGGTAAAAGGATACATGCAGCTCCTCTCCCAGAATGGGATACAAAAAAACATCACGGTTATCTGTGGTATGTAGAAGAAGAAATAATCGAAAAAGTATGAAAACATTTCTCCAATTGGTCGCGCAGGACCTTTACTGTAAAATAGAAATGATCTGTCACGCACAGCTATCATATTCCCTAACAAACGTGCCAGTCTGTTCTTTAATGAACATTTGGCAAATCAGTCCGATCAACCTCTTTGGTCACCGGCATATTTAAGTATCAGCGAATTATTTCAGCATTTATCGGTGTTAAAACTAGGAGATCCGATTCGGTTAGTATGCGAGCTTTATAAAATATTCCGTGAAGAAACAAATAGTGACGAATCACTGGACGACTTCTACTTCTGGGGTGAGTTATTAATCAGTGATTTTGATGATGTAGACAAAAATCTGGTTCATGCAGATAAGTTATTTACTAATCTGCAGGACTTAAAGAATGTCATGGATGATTATGAATTTCTCGACCAAGAAAGAACAGGCTATCCAGCAGTTTTTCCAAAATTTTTCTATCGAAAAGAGAACACTGTTAAAAGAAAGTTTATTTCTCTTTGGGATAAATTGGGTGATATTTATCGCCGATATCATAAAAAGCTGGAAGAAATTAGGAGTTTGCCTACGGTATGCTCTACCGAAACGTTATTGAACAACTTGAACCGGATTCATTGAAATATGACTGCTATGTATTTGTCGGCTTCAACGTACTGAACAAGGGTGGAAACTCACTTCTTCCAACAATTGCAGAATGCGGGTAAGGCTCTTTTCTATTGGGATTATGACGTGTTTTACACTCAGCTTCCTTCCCGGCAAAAACAACGCCATGAGGCCGGAGAATTTATCAACCGCCAATCTCAAACTCTTCCCCAATGAGCTTCCTGCCGAATTGTTCAATGAATTGATAAAACCCAAAAAAGTTCGTTTTATCTCTTCCCCAACCGAGAACGCACAAGCCCGTTATCTGCCTCAATGGGTACATGAGAACCTGAGTAACGAAGAAGAAAAAGAAAATGCCGTTGTGCTGTGCAATGAAGCTTTACTTCTCCCTGTTTTGCACTCTAGATAAAGCTGAGCCGCTGCAACGGGAACTTACAAAGACCAACCGTTTTTATCCTTTTCCATCCGAATTAAAGAAAGACAAATTTCTGGACATATTGTTTACGCCCCGCAATGGTATCCGTGAACTCTGTGTCTACATCACGGAACTGCTGAAAGAAGTATCTGTTTTATATCGTCAGGAACAGGAAAGCGATGACATTTTCAATCAGCTGTACCGTGAATCTCTCTTCAAAAGTTTCACATTAGTCAACAGGTTGCTCAATCTGATAGACAACAACGAATTGCAGGTACGCATAGAAACTCTGAAACGTTTATTAAATAAAATACTGAATGCAGCCAACATTCCTTTTCATGGTGAACCGGCTATAGGAATGCAGATCATGGGAGTATTGGAAACACGTAACCTCGACTTCCGTAACTTGCTCCTTCTATCGCTTAATGAAGGCCAATTGCCCAAATCGGGAGGTGAGTCATCATTCATCCCTTATAATTTACGCAAAGCTTTCGGCATGACTACTATTGAACATAAGAATGCTGTTTATGCCTATTATTTCTATCGCCTGATTCAGCGTGCAGAAAATATAACCTTAATGTATAACACCTCATCAGATGGGTTAAACAGAGGAGAATGGTCACGTTTCATGCTACAGTTTCTGATTGAATGGCCACATGAAATCAGCCGTGAATATCTTGAAGCCGGACAATCGCCACAAAACAGCAAGGAAATCCGCATTACAAAAACCCCGGAAATTATTGACCGTTTATACCGGACTTATGACTTCTCACGCAAACTCGGATGCCCTAATACTTTCGCCTTCAGCATTAAACACCTATCTTGATTGTCGGCTGAAGTTTTATTTCCGTTATGTGGCACGCCTTAAAGCTCCCGATGAAGTCAGTGCTGAAATTGACTCCGCCCTGTTCGGAACCATCTTCCACCGTTCTGCCCAATTGGTTTATTTAGATCTGACAGCCAACAAACGAGATGTCCATAAAGAAGATCTTGAACGCCTATTGCGCGATAATATCCGTCTTCAAAACTACGTGGATATAGCTTTTAAAGAAATATTTTTTCATGTTCCTATCGACGAGAAGCCCGAGTATAACGGAATCCAGCTAATAAAAACTCAAAGGTTATCACTTCGTATCTCCGCCAACTGCTGCGTAATGACCTGCAATATGCCCCTTTCCGAATGATGGGTATGGAACAGGAAGTAGTGGAGGATATCCGGATAGAAGGGCCTGTGGGAAAGTTATCACTAAGAATCGGAGGCACCATCGACCGTATGGATAGCAAAGAAAGTACACTCCGAATTGTGGATTATAAGACCGGAGGCCCCCAAAGTACCGGCAAATATAGAACAATTATTCACACCTGCCGAAGGACGCCCAACTACATCTTCCAAACTTTCCTATACGCCGCCATTATGGCACGGCAACAGGCACTAAAAGTAGCTCCCTCGCTACTCTATATTCATCGGGCAGCTTCCGAGAGTTACTCTCCTGTAATTGAAATAGGGAGAAGCTCGCAAGCCTAAACTGCCGGTCGATGATTTTTCGGTTTATGAAGATGAATTCCGTGAGCGTCTCCTGAAATTGCTTGAAGAGATATACGATGACAAAGAGGAATTCACTCAAACAGAGGATACAAAAAGAAATGTGAATATTGCGATTTTAAAGCAATGTGCAAACGATAATAAAAACCTCCTATCCATATATAATCCCAGAAACAACACCGGAATCCGGCAATAGAAAAAATGGATCTGTGTCGAAATGAAGTAAACCCCGAAAGTTGGACAAAAAACTTTCGGGGTTTACTATTATGTTAAGACATCACAGATAACACAGATAAAGTTCACCCTGTGATGAATGGGAGTACATCTCCATTTTTATTAGAATAATCTATACTCGGAACGATTCTTCCATCGCTATCGGAATCCTTATTTTTTCAGTGGAATCGAGAAATAGAAAGTTGAACCTTCATCTTTAACAGAAGTAAACCACAACTTTCCTCCATTTTTCACAACAAAATCCTGGCACAAAAAGTAACCCGAGTCCCGAACCTTCTTCATTATTAGTACCGAATGTACTGAAATGTGTATCGGTATGCAACAGTTTTTTCTGGCTTTCTTCGTCAATACCGCATCCGCTATCTTTAACACTAACTACCGACATTCCATCCGACTCTTCAACTTTTATAAGAACTTCGGAACCTTCATTACTGAATTTAATGGCATTGCTTATTAAATTGCGTATCACCGTCTTTATCATATCGATATCGGCATGTACCGCCTGACATTCCGGCGATTCAATTCGCAAACGAATATTCTTCAGGCCGGCAACCATTGCGAAGATTTCTCCTACTCCTTCTACAACTTCCACCATGTCGATATCCTGATATACGACTTTAAGCTTACCTATCTGGCTTTTTGTCCATTTCAGTAAGTTATCCAACAACGAAAACACATCTTCAGTAGTCTGATTGGCCATAGTCAGCAGCTCATACATATCTTCGCCGATTTTTTCTTTGGGCAAACTAAGAATCAGCATATTAAGCACCATCTTAATAGATCCCATAGGCGAACGGAGGTCATGGGCAATCACAGAATAAAGCTTATCACGCCCGATAATCGTCTTTTTAAGTTCCTCCGTTTTGGCTTCAATAATACGTTTGGCCGCTACTAAAGAAATCTGATGACTGACCCGAATAATCAGTTCTTCTTTATTAAAAGGTTTAGAGATAAAATCGTTGCCGCCTACCTGAAATCCTTTGACTATATCGGCAGTACTATTCAATGCGGTCAAAAAGATGATCGGAATATGGGCCGCTTCGGGATCCGCCTTCAACTTTTGAGAAACTTCAAAACCACTCATATCCGGCATCATCACATCCAGCAATATCAGGTCGGGATTCTCTTTCTTTACTTGGTCCAATGCCTGATTCCCATTGCTAGCTGTCACTATGTTAAACTTCTCATTGGTCAGCAATACCTTCAATAAAAGGACATTGGACATAACATCGTCTACAATGAGAATTTTATATTCCGAGGGATTTATTTCCATATTCATCTTTATGTAGCTTTAATCTTGAGTTCTTATTTTATTATAACTTATACTTCATTTTGAAATAGTCAATCATACGATCCAAACCTTCATCCAGCAAAATAGTCGGTTGCCAACCCAATTTTTCCTGTGCCAGTCTGATATCAGGCTTACGCTGTTGGGGATCGTCGTGCGGCAGGGGCTTAAAAGTAATCTTCGACTTCGATCCGGTCTTCCGGATGATCTTCTCCGCTAACTGAAGCATGGAAAATTCATTCGGATTGCCAAGATTTATCGGTCCGATAAAATCATCACCCGTATTCATCATCCGGATCATACCCTCAACCAAATCATCAATATACTGGAAGCTACGGGTTTGCTCACCTGTCCCATAGATAGTAATATCGTCGTTCTTCAGTGCCTGGATAAGAAAATTAGAAACCACTCTCCCGTCATTCGGCAACATCCGAGGACCGTATGTATTGAAAATACGAACAATTTTAATGCGTACGTTATTCTGCCGATGATAATCCATAAAGAGAGTTTCAGAACAACGTTTCCCTTCATCATAACAAGAACGGATGCCGATCGGATTGACATTTCCCCAATAAGATTCAGGTTGCGGATGAACCTCTGGATCTCCATAAACCTCACTGGTTGAAGCTTGCAATATTTTGGCATTGAGCCTACGGGCTAACCCCAACATATTGATAGCTCCCATTACGGATGTTTTAATGGTTTGAATGGCATCGTACTGATAATGTATGGGAGACGCCGGGCAGGCAAGGTTGTATATTTCGTCTACTTCAGCACTATATGGAAATGTTATATCATGACGTACCACTTCGAAATGGTGGTTATCCATCAAATGGATAATATTTTCTTTTGATCCGGTAAAAAAATTATCCAGACAAATAACGTCGTGCCCCTCGTTGATTAGCCGGGTACAAAGATGCGAACCAATAAAACCCGCACCTCCGCTAACTAAGATTCTTTTCATGTAATTATTTTATAATGACAAAGGGCAAATACATGCTCTCTTCTCATCTATATCTGGACAAATGTATAAGATTTGATTAAAATATGCAAGTTTTTCGAACATATATTTTTAATAAAAAGAAACTGATTCTAAAAATTCTTTTATACCCCGGACGTACTACGCCAGCTTTCAAATTCTGCTCTTTTTTCTTTTGGAATGCAGATTTCAATTTCATCTTCATGAACCGTACTCACCAATGTATGTTCGATAAACTTCTCAATCATTGCATTACTCAGCATAACGCACTTTAATACAATCTCATACGCCTGATAAATGCGATCATACGCATTGAACTGCGAATATAAAAAGCAAAGATGCCGTGCGGAATTATCGTGCGCACTCCAGCAATCTCCTTCTTTATACAGAAAAATACGACTATCATTGTTTATCTCTCTAATTAATACCTTTTCTAAATCCATCGTAATCGCTTTAGGGGTTTGACATAAAAGAACAAGCTTTCCGGCTTATGTCACAAAACTACATCGGGATTGAAGGATATTTGTGACCGGCAGAATGTTTCTATCCCTCCGGCCCTTTCTCTATATGTAGATTGATCGTGACAGACTTCCTCTTTTTGCAAGTAAGGGCACCAAATAAAAAATAGTTGCGAATTGCGAAACAAGCCGGGGGATAAAAGTGTTAAACAGAGAAACAGTACAAACTGAAAATTATGATAACAAACGAATTAAATATAGGCTTAATAGAAGCCGCAAAAGAAAAGATGCCGACCGGAACCAACCTGGCAAACACTCTAATGGACATTTTATATATAGGTAAAGAGGCCATCTATCGCCGACTGCGGGGAGAAGTACCGTTTACTTTGGCAGAAGCTGCCGTCATCTCGAGAAAAATGGGAATATCGCTCGACAAGATGATCGGTGTGAGTTTCAGCAACAATGCGGTATTCGACCTGAACGTCGTACACCATACCAATACATTCGAAACCTATCACGATATTCTCACGAAATATGTCGATGCATTCGATAACATCCGGGAAGATCCCACTACAGAAATGGCAACCTCTTCAAACATATTGCCTCAAGCATTATATCTCAAACATGATGTACTTTCAAAGTTTCGTCTGTTTAAATGGATGTACCAGAATGAAAATATCAAATGCAAGCATTTTGATGAACTGGAAATTCCCACAAAATATATAACATCCAGAAAGACTTTGTCAATATGACACAGCAGATGAAGACGACTGATTATATCTGGGACAATACCGTATTCGAACATGTAGTGAGAGATATACAGTTCTTTTCGGAAATCCACCTGGTTTCGGAAGAAGACAAAGAGTTGATAAAAGACGATTTATTGCTTCTGACGGATGAATTGGAAGAGTTGGCCGGAAAAGGTAAGTATGAAACCGGTAACGATGTACGTATCTATATCTCAAATATCAAGTTCGATGCCACCTATAGCTATGTGGCAACCAGCAACAGCCATATCAGTATGATACGCATATACTCCATCAATGCCATTACAACGCAGGATGACGGCATGTTCCGCAGCCTGAAAGAGTGGGTACAATCACTCAAAAAATTCTCAACTCAAATATCCGAAAGCGGAGAGATGCAACGTATACGTTTCTTTAATGAACAGCGTGAAATAATAAATACCTTATAACTTTATTAAAAACGAAAAACGAAACAAGGTAGGAGAACAGTGACAATTATCGGAAACAGGTGGCAATGCCATCTGTTTTTTTTCATTCTCCAGCCATCCCTCCGACAAGAATTCTCAATCAGAAAATTCCTCTTTTTTTTCTACACATGATATACCATACAAAAGTTCGGTCTACTTTTTACTCTATATTTGCATATGTCACAAGCCATTGTGATTCTCAATATTATTAATCAATAACCCAAACGGCAGTTATGAAAAAATTATATCGTTAACGAACTTATTGCAGCAATGAAAGAACGGATTCCCCGTGGAATAAATCTGGCCAACTACCTGACAGATGCCTATGTATGGGAAAAAAGAGGCTGTATACCGAAGATTACGAGGCGAAGTGGCTTTCACCTTTGACGAAATTGCCATGATTTCATGCAAACTGGGAATATCAATTGATCAGATTATTGGAAATCACCAGTCGAACCGTGTGACTTTCGATTTAAACCTGCTTCACTCACCCGATCCTCTGGAAAGTTATTATGAGATTATAGAACGCTATCTGCGCATATTCAACTACGTAAAAGATGATATCAGCACGAAGATATATACCGCTTCGAACGTAATTCCTTTCACCCTCTATTCTTCGTACGAATACTTATCAAAGTTTCGCCTGTGCAGATGGATTTATCAAAATGGAAAAATACGTACCCCAAACAGCTTATCGGGAATGCACATACCGGACAAAGCGGTCCATGCCCATAAACTGTTGAGTGAGGCTGTCAAAGCGTGCAGAAAGACCTGTTTTATATGGGACAGCAATGTCTTCTACTCGTTTGTAAAAGAGATGAAGTATTTTGCCGGCCTCAATCTGATTTCGGAAACAGACCTGATACATTTAAAAAACGAACTGGAGCTGTTGCTGCATGAACTGGAACAGATATCCGCAAAAGGTGAATTCAGTAACGGAAACAAAGTAGCCATTTACTTATCCAATATCGATTTTGAAGCAACCTACAGCTATATAGAAAAGAAAAGATTTCCAAATCAGTCTCCTCCGGGTATATTCTATTAACTCAATGGACTCTCAAAGCCCACGAATTTGCGGCATACAAAAAGACTGGATACAATCATTGAAAAGACACTCCACACTGATTTCAGAAAGCGGAGAGTCCCAAAGAATTACTTTCCTGGAACAGCAGAAGAGTTTCATCGACACCCTGTAACCCCCGACCGACCAATACCTGTATAAAAATATGGCTACACCCTACAGAAGAAAGGGTGTAGCCATATCGGCATTAGGGTGTAGCCATCCGGAACGGATAGCTACACCCTGATACTTAAACTCCATCGACCTCTTGCTTCCGGATCAACCAACCGTTGATCTGTACATCCACACTTATATAATTTCCGTTGCCATCCATACCTTTTAAAGAATAGAATAATACCGTGTTTATCGGCACGGTCCAGATATTCCTGCAAGGGTATATCAGCATATTGCTGAAGCCTCAGCGCATTAAGATATTTATTCAAGGGGATGTCAAGAATCACATTACCCGATGACTTATGCGTGATAACCAATCTGTTTTCGGTATCAGTCATCAGACGCAACGTATTCAGTTCGGCTATAGCTCCGGTCTCAGGATCGTCTTCGGTATGATAAGCAGTATATTCCACTTTCTCGTCCGTTTCGTCTCCCAAAAGCCCATTTTCATGGTTGTACCTCCCATTGGGCGAAATAATTCGAAAATCATAATCATCCACGTGAATACTGCTGTCGTCGAGCATCTGCATGATGATACGGAATTTCTTCGTATTCTTCAGCAAAGAGACAGTGGTGATATCATTATTATACTGTGGAGATACCCTCCGTCTGTTTGCCATGCCACAGTAAATGGAGTTCTCTGTCGACCACCCCTCCTCCAATCCGGGTTTTCAGATTGTTGACACTGACTTCCAGATCTTCCAACGTAGATACCCCGGGAGTCAGGGTAACTTTGTCATACGACTCGCCATACAACCCCGACCAAGCCACAAAAATATATCTTCTGCCTGCCATGGCTCCGGGTAAAGTCATCAGGTAATCCGGTGCAAAAGCACCGGATTCTTCTTTCAATTCTGTCACAAATACACCTTTTTCATCGAATACATACAGGTTCATCTTGGTTGCCTGCTTATGAAACAAGTCTATGTATTCCAGGTTGTAGTCGTATACAAAGCGGACATAAGAGTTGCAATCTTCATCCATCCCGTCTCTGACGCAGGAAGCACATAGCAGAAGGCAGCAACATGCAACCTGTATGTATCCGATAAATCTGTTCATAGTTACTTCAGTTTAGTTTATAAGAAAGAATTTATAAAAGTTCCTCTACATTCTGATTACGGATATACCACCGCATAATGTTGACGTCAGCCGAGATCCAGGAAGTGTCTTCGAATCATCCGATCTGTTCCGGGAGGATTGATCACCGGCTGTCCCGGACCGATAATCTTATTGATACTAAGCTGATATACATTATTCCGTACCACGCCATAGCGTCCGTATCCCATCAATACAGGTACCATGTTATTGGAGAAATGACGAATCAGAACCGTATAATAGCACACTCCTTGATAGTAGAAATGAATGCCACCCTCCGAAAAAGAAACCGTAGGTGAATTAAATGCATTCGGGTTCCAGGCCAGTACATTCTCTATAGCCTGTTCCAAACCTGCATCACGTAATTCCTGAGGAATCTGCCCCCTGTCATTTACCATATCCCGCATAGCTTCCACTCTTGATAGCATTGCCTTTGAAATAGTAGAAACTGATGCCCCCTCCGTTACGAGTCGCAACCGATCCGAAGCCATTCGGCGTGTAAGTTCCGCTAATCACTACACGGGTAGTTACGTCATGCCGCTGGTCGGCAGCGTCCATCGTATTTTCCAGCGTATAATCATAGTCATCAAAATTTTGCTCAACTCCGGAGTCCCTGACAAATACTCAAACTGTCCGACAGGGTTTCCTCCATTCCAGGAACTGAATCTTGTAAAGTTAGGATCTTCGGCATAGCGTTCCTCGCGGTATCCGGCATTGAGTTGTTCCATTTCATTCGGAACACCACCCGAGTTAGCTATAAAAGTCATCTTACGCATCCAGTAGGTATACATATTGGTCACATCCAGTCCCCATTTCAGATTGTCAATCCGATCACCGTGCGGTACTACCTCAGGCACTCCGCTGACAACGACTTTAGCTACCGCACGTTCCACCTCGACCCTTACCGGATTTTCTTCGGCCATCCGTTGATTATCCCTCAACTCCACCTCAGGAACAAAAATAAGGTCCTGATGATTAGTCATATAAAAGTTATTATCGGCAGCAATACCATAAGGCTGTATCAGCGACTCTTTTGTCATATTGGCTGCACGCGATAAATAACTTCTGGGATTTCCCTGTTCGGTAATCTCCAGCAATTCACCGGGAGGATTGATCAATATCAATAACTCATAATCCTGTTTCACCACTTCACGACCTACTGTAACAAAACGACTCACAGTCGGCGTAGCCGATGGCACATCTTCTCCTCTCACTACATCTCCTCCGGTAAATTCATTCATTCCGTCAGTAGATACATTCAGGTCCCAAGAGTAACGCACGGTATTATTCTTGGTTTCATACAGCACCATGCGTACATGATTCACGACTTGCTCTTCAGTACGTCCCGAAGTTGTCGGGTCGACGGCCACCCGGGTACCGGCCAACGAACCGGTAGACAGGCGCATGGAGAGAAATGCTTTCTCGGTCGGTTCCGGGTTTCCTTACCGGTACTTCCACCAGGGTCAAAATTCTCTTCATCACTACAAGATGCCATCATCATCATTCCGGCTCCGATTGCGAGGCCGAACATTAGTTTTTTCCATTCTACTTTCATAGTTCTACAATTGTTTAATTAAAAAAAAATACATTTATAAGTCACTCCTGGGTCTTTAGCCAAGCTGCTAATTGCCCCATATTATATGCTGCCGCTTGAATGCCGGCATCAATCGCTTTTTCCAGATACTCTCCTCCTTTCTTATAATCTTGTTTCAAGATGTATGCGATTCCTAAATTATTCCATGCTTCGAGGCATATCCGACTTCTGAAGTCGGACTATGGCAGCATCTATAGCGCCATTCTCCAGTTCAAGTGCCGCAGTGTTGAGCCGCTACCGGGTCATCGGGATAAATGCGGGCAGCAATGTCAAACACCTCTTTAAATTCACCGCTGTCCTTGGGGTAAGTATTCGCCACGAGAAACATTTCATTCAGACTGAGGTACTGAGGTTTGGTTTTAATAAGTTGCTTCGCCTCGTCTACATTGAAAGCACGCGCCACATAAGAAATGGTATATTCATTACGACGTAAAAAGGCGGATAATAGTCCCTCAGTAACATCCGGTAGGTAGTTCCTCCATTCAGCGCCTGCAACCGATTTTTTCGTGTGGCGAAATCCGTATGTCCGTCGATAACGGCAAGTATAGCTCCCACTTATCAATCAGACTCGAAGCCGCAACTTCACGACGCAGGCCGGACCAGTCTTCTCCTTTCCAATCGACTGTCAGCAGAGATTCGTCAACTCCTCCGTGATTCTGCAGATAACCGACAAATGCCAATGCACGGTTTTCGGACAATTTCATGTTGCGGCTATAGTTACCTTCAGGAGATGCATAGCCTGTCACCCGAAATTCCGTTACGGTCAGGTTGGAATCGTTTTGTATCTCATTGACAATCCGGTCGACATCAGCAAGCACGTTGGCATTATTCTTATAATTGCGCAGCAATACATATTTGTCCACCTCAAAATTCAGATAGGCTGTATGTGTCTCGCTACGCTGCTTCAACGGTTCTACCGGCGGAGTCACATAACTCAGCTCATAACGAGGTGTAAATTGTTCGTCGAATACCGATGTTATAACGGTATGGTCACCCTGACTGACAGGACAATCGGCACAACCGGTCACCTCTTCACGTAAAATCAGCTCTGCCCGGCGCATCCATTCATGATAGGGTAATCCGAAGTGAAGATTCACAGTCTGGGGAGTACCGCTCTTTCGTTTCTCGACAAGCATAGGAAACATTTCAAAATTGTCAGTACCGAAAGCTAAAGATCGTTTCAGCACCCGATAGCGACGGGGTCCGGCTATCACTACCGGAGCTAATTGTGGTGTTGTCCGAAGCCGATATGACCTTCGTATGAATTTTGCGCCTGCGCAACCATGCCGCAGAGGACGATGCCCAATATCAGAAAATAAAACTTTTTCATATCTTTTTTCATTTTTTATCAAATTCAACTTAGCGAATAAAGTAGACCAATGAAACAGCCGCTTTGGTAGGACCGACATAGTTTTTATGCCCACTCTTTATTTTATGGACTGCAATTCACACAACGATACTTATCGTATACCCAATAAGCATATCCCACTCCGACCGAGGCCTCCAGGCTCCAATGTTTACTCAACAGCCATTGATGTCCCACACTGACACCTCCTCCATAGAAGTATCCTTCATAGCGATGGTCTTTAAGAGAAGGGAATATTTTGAAAGGTAAACTGATACCGGCCACGCTAAACTCACCTCCATGCAGATGTACCCCCCAGAAGGTTCCATTGAAACGCTCACAGGTCCAGTAACGGAATTCCGGCTGTGCCAGCCAGTGCTTGAAACGCTTGTGATTTCCGAACGTAAACGGATTATAGCCGCCATACAGGTCAAGCGTGGTCTTCTTCCCCAACCCTACCTCTAATGCCAGATTGGGTGTGGTGGTAGCATCGTACAGGAGATTATTTTTCAGAGCGACATGCTGTGCACTTACAGCTACTGAAATCGATATTGCGGCTCCAAACAGAATTAGCTTTTTCATACTCGTTTCTTCTATTATATATACTGACTAAAACTTGCTCAAAATGAATATGACAAATATCGCGGAATTGTATCATTCCGGAAATTGTATTCATTTCTCTTATAGAGGAAGAAAGAGTAATAAAACTTCTAATAATGGGGCTTTAATGAAGTGAAGTTGCTAAATATAAAAAAGGGAGGAGAAAGTTCTGTGCAGTTTCATTTTTCCGCAAATAAGGTAACCGAACGTTGCGATTCGGACAAACAGAGAGGCAAAAAAACAGGCATAGATTCTATACGGCATATATCTGCTGACGACAGTATATGCATCTATAAAATCCACGCCTGCAAGGCAAACTTTAACGAGTAGGTTTCTTATCTACATTTCCCGGCTGGTCATCTTCGGGAACACTGAAGTCACGATTGGCAAACAGATCGGCCAAACCCGATATTTGCTTTAAGCGCAACAACTCGTCCCGATCCATACCGATATTCTTCATAATCCATTGATCGGACATGCCTGCCTTATCAAGTTCGGCAACAATATGGCACATCAGTTCTATATTGTGCGTACCCCGGGCACGATTATGGCGGATAGTGGAACTCATACGATTGGAAAGATCCTTTTCGATTACCACAATAGGCAACATCCCGTTTTCTCTCTGAAAGATACGTTTCGAAGTCTTCAGCACAGAATAACGGTGGAAAACCGTCGACAAGGATATAAACATCCTTTTTCCTTATCATAATAGCAGACGCAGGGCATAGTGAAGCCGTCTTCCCAGATAGAAAGTTCAAGAAGCCTCATCTCCGGAGGAGCCACCACATTCGGATTGTAATCGTTGGCCTGTACTTTTTCTACGGGAACTGCTATTACATTATATACCGGACTTTTCTTTATACTCATTGCAATATGTTTTTATATTGTTCGATTACTTGATTTCGTTTACTCATTTCCTCTTTTGTCGGAGAGAATCCCATATACTTGCAAGCATGATCATTTTTCAGAATACAGATGCACATGCGCTTGTAGGTGGGGATTTCCCTGAACTCCGGAATATCAATATCATCCTGATATTCCATGCGGACCGGCTTCTTGGTCGTTTTATAATTGGAGTTGTCCATTACAATAATAGGTACCTTGGCTTCATTCAGCCTACGAATAGTTTCGTCACTCAGACACCCTCCCTTATTACGCCAGAATTGTACACTGACCTGTAACTTCCGGAGATATCCGTTTCGGGCACGGTCGGGCAAAGTGGAAAGCAGAAAATACATGAATTCCCGCCAGGTATATCCTTCCGGAAGCTTAATGGACTGCCATCCCATCGCATGGGTTCCTCCATACATACTCGTGAAGTTCACTCCATTGACACGGCCTATCATTTTCCCCCACGTATTCGGATCGATGGCTCGGTAAAGTGCCAGACTCTCTTGTGCCTCACCTATGAACGGGCTGGCAACGCGCTGACGTTCCAGATTGACTCCCGCCCAATAGTAATAGTCGTATAGTTTATTGTAATCCCACTTAAACTTTCCGTTAGCAGTCCATACATCCGTAGTTTTCCAGTCGTATATAGGATATGCATTAAAGATATCGTTTCCTACCTTCGAAGTCCACCGATAACGATGATACATCTGGTACTTGCGATTGAGGTAAATACAGCGCCAACGATTGAAACTTTCCTGCGTACGAATACCGATCAGACAGCAGGTGCGCACGGCATCCTTTTTTCTCATGAAGCCAACTGGCAAAACGCATTTGGAACTCATAATCCCACATTTGTGTATTATAAAAAGGAAAGTCTTCTTTAGTCATGGCATTCTCAGGTAACGGACGTACCCAGAGGTCTTTTTTACTATCTTCCCACGGACGCCAGAAAGACTGGTACATGGAAGTACAGGTAGCTACCCTGAAAGGTACACAAACCCGGTATACTTCAAGAATATCCTTATTGTCTTCCAACATACGGGCTATATAGTCAATCGTCATCTTATATTGTATCTCATAATCCATATGGAAAACCCCGAGTTTTATCTTCAGGTTATTCCGGCGAATATAATCAATACATAAGCTCAACAGCACTCCGCTATCTTTTCCTCCCGAAAAGGAAAGATAGACATTATCGAACTCATTGAAGACGATACGCAAACGTTCTTGCGCCAGTTCATACACATTTTTAGGTACAGTTGTAGTTTTAGTCATCATTCATCTTTTTGCATTTTTACATAACGTTTCCATGCCTTCTCCATTATAAACCCGTGTTCCTCAAATACAGCCTGATGGTTGACCATAACAACGGCAAACAAACGTACTTCTTTTCCGATTGCTTCCAAAACACTGGAGATTAATAATGAGAGTGTTTCACGGTTATCACCGCTGACATAATAGTTGTTGATTACGCATCCGCTCCTTCTATGCTCCACCGGCATAAAACCAACAACCGATTTTTTATCAATAGCAATGAACCACACGTATTGTTCTGTCGTTTTAAAAGGATAATTATTATTTGCACTTAAAACATCCGGATTCATCACCAATGGAGCAATAAGTTGGTATAAGCGTTTTTTCTGTTCCTTGTACTTGTATTGTCTGTATCATGATATTAATTCCCTTTGGGTATATAATCTATGAAAAAGACAAAAATAGATAAAAAATGAAAGCGAAAGGCAGATATAACTATAAAAAAACAAAAGAGAAAAAAGATGGCACGATTATAGAACATTGTGTCTTTTTAATATAAAACTTCCCGCTCTGTTTTTTGTTTTCGTATAATTATTAAATTATTAAACAAGAAATAGTTTAACTATGAAATTATTACATATAGAACGACACACCACTTGCCTCAATTATGTATCAGATTACAATATATGCTTTATTCATCAAAGACTCTTCTCCGGGGGCGATTTTAAGATAGATAACCATCACCACTCGTGTATCTTATTTCTTTTAAAAGGGGAAATACTGACATCCTGCAGCGAGTTTCACGATCAGCACATCGTTGAAGGGCACATGGTTCTCTTTCCCCAAAACGATCCTAATCAAAGCAAAAGCATGACAGAAACAGAATTTATACTACTGTTCTTCGACAATCAAGTCAATCTTCACAATAAAATGTCGATTGAATTGTCTGCCATTCATCTTGAGTCTGAAAAGAGTTGTTTTTATTCCTTATCTATCTGTCCTCCGCTACGACATGTGTTGGACAGTATTTGCTTTTATCTCAAACAGAAAGTTCAGTGTAGTCATATGCATGAACTGAAACAGAAAGAGATATTCATGGTATTCGGTACATTCTACAATCGAACAGATATGGCCCACTTCCTGATGCCCATCACAGGGCGAGATCCGAATTTCAAAAGTTTCGTATTGGAAAACTACCTGCAGATACGAAACATCAAACAGTTTGCACAATTATATCATTGTTCCGAACGTTCTTTCAATCGTAAATTCAAAAGCTGCTTTCACGATACTCCCTACAATTGGATTCTTAATCAAAAAACACGCCATATTAAAGGGCAATTAGCCAATCGTAATATACCGATCAGTGAAATAGCCAGAACCTTTCATTTTGCTTCACCTTCACATTTCACTACTTACTGTAAAAAAAAGACTTGGAATCACTCCGAGCGAATTCAGAGAAAAAATTGCAAAATAAGAAGTTCCGACCCTAAAACATGGAAAAAATAGAGATTGTATTACGCCGGGAACAAAATAACAGAAATGGCATTTATTTAAATTACATCAACGGATATTGGTATACTTACGAATGGTCAGCCTTTTTGCTATGTATGCTTCATCCGGAAGTCGAAGTCAGAAAATGTATTGGAGTGCAACCCGATGAAAACTATGCTATAGCCCGCGTCAATAAAAAATTATAAAAAAATTAGAAAGGAAGTATCAGACATCCATGATGGATGACTCCATAAAAATACTACTTCCGCCGTTCAACGAAGATGAAAATATCTTCCTGAATTGGAAAGCGCTACTCCCTCCATAATTTCTTTATCGCAGCTATTCATCACCCATCTGCGCATAAGGTCATCGGTCTATATTCAAAACTGTCGTATGTTTAATCTCACTAAGAACAAACGAACTCTGCATCTTAACTATACCGTGAACTTTAGTCAGTTTCTCAAAAACGAATCGGTTATAGGCATCCAGATCTTTCAAGACCACCTTAATGAAAAAATCATAAATACCGCCGGTAGAATAGCACTCCATAATTTCATCGATCTCCTTGATCTCCTCTTGAAAGCGCTTTATATGTTCGTCGTCGTGAACTGCCAGAGAGACATTACAGAAAACAATCAAAGGCAATCCGACTTTTTTATTATCCACCAAAGCGACATATCCTTTTATATACCCATCATTTTCGAGTCGTTTGATGCGTTCATATATCGGCGTTTTTGATATATGGAGCTTCTCAGAAAGCTCTTTAGTGTTCACTTTCGCATCTTTCTGTAATACCTGAAGTATTTCAACATCCGTTTTGTCTAATTGCCCCATAGTCTTTTTTCCTATTTTTAATGTTTTCGATTCGCCTTTTCAGGAAAATCGGATAAAGATACGGGCAAATATAGGAATTATATCGTATTTTTAGTTGAGACATAGGAAAATAATCCATTATAGATACCTTTGCAGGTACAAAAGTATATAGAATATATGGAAACAAAGATTCTTTCAAATGCCACACACAAATGTGTTTTAGTGATCGATAACGCTCAACCTACGGGCATAGTAGCCAATATTGCCAGTGTCTTATCCATGACGCTAGGGTGCAGAGTCAGCAACATTGTGAGTCATGATGTATATGATAAACAAGGTGAAAGGCATTTGGGCATAACACAACTGCCGATTCCTATACTTGAGCTTCACAGGAGAAGATAAAAGAGCTCCGGAACTATTTCCACTCTTTAGAAATTGAAGATCTGGTACTGGTTGACTTTTCCACTATTGCCCAACAATCCAGAACTTATGATGAATATGAACGTGAAATGTATAGTGCCAATGAAGATGATCTGCACTATGTAGTATCGGTATTTGTGCAGAGAAGAAAGCTATAAATAAAGCAACCGGCAGCCTGAGTCTGATCAGATAAAACCCAAAGACCAATTAACAAAATTTCCCGAATCTGATTCAGATCAAAAATAAATATTTTTTCTGTATTGGGATGGCGTTACTCCGGTATAATGACGAAAATACCTACTCAATGTCGTTTGATCGGGAAAATTAACCCTGGCGGCAATCGACTTAATGTCCAGGGATGACTCCCGTAACAATGACTTGATCTCAAGAATGGTATAATAAACAATCCATTCACGCGCTGATTGACCACTGATACTCCGGATAAGATTTGTGAGCCTTTTGGGAGAAATACCCAGTTTCTGTGCAAAATAGGCCACATCTTTATCCGGAGAATGATCTTCTATAATCAGACGTACAAATTGATAGACATATTCGTCTTTACGTGTAAACTTCAGACTCTTCTCAGCCTGAGGATCATTGATATACACAGTATAGACATCCCAGAAGTAAACCCTTAACAGTTGCATGATTGATTCCTGACGACAATTTTGCGGTGTATGCTTCATCCTGTATACCAGAAGATTACAATACGCCAAAAAACGACCGATCAACTCCCCGTCCGGGATTGATACAATATGCTTGCGCATGTACAGCAAAAACCCGGAAGCGGGTCTCCATAATGTACTCAGAGTTTCTGAAAACATATCTTTGGAAATTTTGAAAAAAGTGATCCTGAAATCCTCACTAATCTCTTTGATAAAAACGAGTTGCCACGGCATCAGGGTAATGACCACATTCGGTACGATTTGGAATGGAACATCAAAAACTACGATAGTTGCCGTACCCGATTCGCATACACCGCCGATCCCCTCTTCAATATAAGACGGACAACCGGTCATAGGAAGATCTGCAATATCCGTATAGATCCCAAATCCAATGTCATCGTCGGCCTGAGAGTTCATTTTGTTTGCTTTTACATTATCTGCCATTTTGCGTTCATTCCAAAGTTTTATGTGACGGAGGTACTGCAAAGGACAGAAAAAGTTCCTTTTTATCAAACAACCACCATTCTATTTCATCTTTTTTAACCCGGTCAGTTCTCTCACTTATCTAAACGGAAAACATAGCCAACTAAAGAAATGATGTGTTTTTCACTATTAATAGGCAATAATTGCCCAAATAACAATAGATACAGTTTTATAAATACCTTTGTCTATAAATGCATTGTTTGGAAAACATGTTTTTACTCTAATAAAAATATAAATGTCGAATTCTTCTATTAAATCAAAAACGGCGCTACTCCGAAACGGGGAAACTCAAAAAGGAAATGGCTATCCGGAAGCCAATGATTATTCCGCCAGGATTCTTGAAACCATGCAGACCGGTGTGGTCTTTTCAATACCGAACAAATCATTTCCGGCATCAACAACTTGGCATGCGAGGATTTACAGATCCCCCGGATCCTTCCGGACATAAAATAACAGACATCATTTCAATCATCCACCAAGAAAAAGATATCTTCCCGGAACTGATCGCCCGATTGAAGTCTTCGGAAACGGATATGGAGAAGTTGCCAATAGACACTTTGATACGTTCTCTGGAAACGAAGGTGCAATTCTTTGCCAGTGGGTGTATCATGCAGTTGGAGACCGGACGTTATTTATTAGCATTCCGTAATACGATGGATGAAGTAACGCATGAACACCTTCTGAGCATGATTCTGGCAAGGACAAAGATCTTTCCATGGTTTTTCGACTTGAAACGTAATAAAATGTTAATCGATGCCCACTGGTTTTCTTATCTGGGTATCCCGGCAGGAGACTGTGAGATAACAATCGAGAAGTTCTTCTCCAGAGTACATCCCAACGAACGGATATGCTTGCAGATGCTTTGCAAAAACAGTTATCAGAAAAAGAAATACCCGATTCATTCTCCTATCGGCTGCAACGGGGCGATGGAAGTTGGGAGTGGTTTTCTGAACAGTCGATGTATCTCAGCAAAACCAATGACGGTTCACCTTATCGTATTGTAGGCGTATGCCATAGCATTCAGGAGCATAAAAATACTGAAGATAAATTGCGCGCTGCACGCAATAAAGCCCAAGAAAGCGACAGACTCAAAAGTGCATTTCTGGCTAACATGAGTCATGAAATACGAACTCCCCTGAATGCTATTGTCGGTTTCTCCAATCTTATTGCAGGCGGGATTGTCGACTTGGATACGGAGGAAGCCAGAGATTACTCGGCATTAATCAGTAAAAACTGTAATTATCTGCTCACACTGGTCTCGGATGTCCTTGATCTTCATGTATAGAGTCCGACACGATGACTTTTAAGTTTACAATATATCCACTTACCCGACTTCTGACAGAAATCTATCAGAAATATGAAAACAGAATACCTCAGGAGGTACAGTTTAATTTGCTGCTACCCACAGATAATGTTGAAATAGAAACAGATGCTGTGCGCCTACGGCAAGTGATAGAGCACTTGTTGGATAATGCGGCAAAATTTACAGTAAAAAGGGCATATAGATATCCGGATATGCCCTGTCGGATCATGGTGAGAAAATATATGTATTCGTTGCCGATACCGGTTGCGGTATTCCAAGCGATCAATATAAAAAAAGTATTCGAGCGCTTTTTATAAAATCAATTCATTCGTACAGGGTGCCGGTTTAGGACTTTCAGTCTGCAACCATTGTAGAAGGTCTGGGGTACGATTAATGTATA
>VOFI01001557.1_pt1 | contig 38001 bp, 42 predicted proteins | sample 5384131 | NCBI WGS metagenome assembly VOFI01 (sample SAMN12384728, study PRJNA508395) | human gut metagenome | isolation source: healthy gut H | host: Homo sapiens | reverse complement strand
AGATGTTCTCTGGCTTCTCGTTCAGATTGTGATTGAAGTTGACGAGGATTGGCTCGGCTCCGTCTACACTTACGCCATAAGTTATGCCGCCCTTGTTCTGATAATCCAGGGTTGACTTGATGATGACGTGGATGCGCACCTTGCGAGGCTCCATCTTGAACTGATAGGTGATGCTGGCACCCTTTACGCCCTTGGTGTATGGCATGAGCGTCATTCCGGCAAGACTCTTGCCCATGAACGGAATCTGAACCCACTTGGCGCCTTCCTTCTCCTTGCCTTCTGGAGCAGCATCGGTCTTCGATGCGAAGAATGGAGCTTCGATTTCCACCACGCCGTTGTGTTCGGCGATAACAGGAGCCTCAGAAGCTGATACCCGGAAAAGTTCCGGACAGGTATCCTTCTCGAAATCATCATTCCAACTCTTATAGCCGATATGCTTCTGGGTCATCATTCCGTTCCACTTGCCGCCAGCCATCTTGTGATTGTAATAGTCGCAGATGAGGGAATCGCGCTTGAAGAAGCGCTCGCATTCATCAGCCCATACATTCGCCTTCGGATTGCCCTGCTTGTAGAGTGCATGGTTCTGTGCCTGGGCGAAGTACATCTGATGCAGATTGCTCATCATCTCGATTGGGAAGAGGATGATCTGACGGTAGGCATCGTGATAGGCTGCCGGCAGACTGTTGTACTGGCGCAGCGCATCGGCTTCGAGCTGGAGATACTGATTTACCACCTCCTGCCATTCTCCGTTTCCCAGACTGTAGGTGTTCTTGTCGAGCATCTCTGGGGTGCAGCGGCCGTTGTACTTGCAGATGAGGTTAAGAATGCGGGCTGCTTCATCGGCCTGCGATTCACCAAACTGCTGTGCGCACCAGTCGCGGGTATGGCGGGTGATGTTGTTTACATCGTATTTACGTGGATTCCAAGCCATGTCCATAAACTGGCTGATAGGATATTCCATCGGCTTGAGGTCGCCAACATTGAGAATCCAGAGACGGTCGATGCCATTCTCGTAAGCAAGTGTCAACTGCTCCCAAGGATTCTGCACAGGAGTAACGTTGAGCATCTTTGAGTTTCTTGGAGCACCTACGTAATCTACGTGATAGTATAAGCCCCAACCGCCTTTGTGCTTGCGTTCCTTGGCATTCGGCACACGGCGTACGTTACCCCAGTTGTCATCGCAGAGCAGGAGGGTTACGTCATCAGGTACCTTCATGCCCTTGTCGTAGTAATCCAATACCTCTTTATATAGTGCCCAAACCTGTGGGGTTTCGCTAGCCTTTCTGCCGGTTACGTCAGCGATAATCTTGCGCTGGTCGTTGATGATGTTGGTCATCAGCTTCGTATCTGCCTCTTCGCTCATCGCTTCATCGCCGTCGCCGCGCATTCCGATGGTTACAATCTGTTCAGTTCCTTCATTCGCTCAATGCCTTCACGGAAGAACTTCTGCAGGTTTGTCTTGTTCTTCTGATAGTTCCATGGTCCCCATCCCTTTCGGTTGCGGGCGTATTCCTGGTGGTTGCGGGCCATCGGCTCATGATGGGAAGTACTCATCACTACGCCCATCTCATCTGCCGTCTTCTCGTTTTCAGGGTCATCGGCATAGAAAGCCCAGCCCCACATGGCAGGCCACATCATGTTACCTCTCAGTCGCAATACCAGTTCGAAGACGCGCTGATAGAAACGGTGGTCGCCATATCCGGTGCCGTAGGTGTTCTTTACCCATGACGTTAGGCAAGGTGCCTCGTCGTAGAGGAAGATGCCGCGATAACGTACGGCTGGTTCGCCATCTGTATAGATACCCTTGTTTACGAAAATAGAATCGTGGTGCTCTACAGGCACGTCTGCCCAGTCATACCAAGGCGATACGCCTATCTGCTGCGAGAGTTCGTAGATGCCGTAGATGGTGCCTCGGCGGTCGCTGCCTGCAATGACGAGCTGACCATCTATGAGCGTGATGATAAACTTTTCACGTTTGCCCTTCAGCAGATTTCCGTTGATGCGCTTCTGTTTCACCAGTTGGTCGATGGCTGCAGAATGGCCGATGGTGCCTACGAGGATAGCTGGTCGGGCTGTGTCGGCTTTTTTCAGAAAACCGGCATCCGAAGTGAGGGTGGCTGTGGCTCCACTCACACTTTTGATATCTTTCAGTAGGGCATGAGCAGCATAGCTCACTCCTTTGCAGTCGTTGGTGTCCATGTAGATTCCTACCCGGTTATTGGCATTCAGCAGCAAGTCTCCTTGCTTGAAATTCACAAATCTGTCGGCTGCGCTCATGCTGATTGTTGAGAGCAGGGCAGCGCCAGCCAGGAATGTTCGCTTGATGTTGTTTAGTTTCATATTTATTTATTTTGTTGTTATTTCCCGATTGTCAGCAATGTGTTTTTGCCGGTTGCAAAGGTAGCCAAAACTATCCGGATATACTTTTATTTTATGTAATCTTTAGTTTTTAATATGTTTCATTTTTACTTTTCTGTCCGTTTCTCTTTGTGTTTTCAAAGAAAAATAGTAATTTTGCATAGTAAAAACAGAAAAAAGAATATATATAATGATAGACAGACCGACGATAGCAAAAATTATGGATGCTACCAAGATAGAAGAGGTGGTATCTGAATTTGTTACGCTCAAGAAGCGTGGCATCAATTATGTCGGCTTGTGTCCTTTTCATAACGATTCCAATCCATCTTTCTCTGTATCTCCAACAAGAGGTATCTGTCATTGCTTTACCTGCGGAAAGGGAGGCAATGCAATCAACTTTCTGATGGAACTGGAACAGATGACCTATCCCGATGCTCTTCGCTGGCTCGCCAAGAAATATAAAATAGAAATTCAAGAGCGTGAACTGACCAATGAAGAAAAACAGCGCGAGAGCGAAAGAGAATCCATGTTTATCGTCAACGATTGGGCGGCGAAATATTTTCAGGATATTCTCCTGCATGATGTGGATGGTATCGCTATCGGTATGGCTTATTTCCGAGGAAGAGGTTTCAGAGATGATATCATCAGAAAATTCCAGTTGGGTTTTGCGCTCCCTAAGCGTACTGCTCTTGCTGAGGCGGCTAAGGCGGCTGGCTATAATCCGAAATATCTGGTTGATACGGGACTCTGCTTCAAGGTGGATAAGGACGAAGCCGGCAATAAGTCGGGTGAGGATAAAGTTCTTGACCGTTTCTCGGGCAGAGCCATCTTCCCCTGGTTCAGCGTGAGCGGCAAGGTAGTGGCTTTTGGCGGACGAGTGCTCGACAGCAGAACCAAGGGCATCAGCCAGAAATATGTCAACTCGCCTGATAGCGTTATCTATCATAAGGAGCGCGAACTCTATGGACTCTATCAGGCCAAGAAGGCGATAGCCAAGGAGGATTGTGTCTTTATGGTGGAAGGATATACCGATGTTATCTCGATGCATCAGTGTGGCATCGAAAATGTTGTGGCCAACTCGGGTACAGCGCTGAGCGTGCATCAGATTAGATTGCTGCACCGCTTTACCAGTAATATCGTTCTTCTCTATGATGGCGATAATGCGGGTATTCATGCTGCGCTGCGAGGTACCGATATGCTGCTCGAAGAAGAGATGAACGTAAAGGTTCTCTTCCTCCCTGACGGCAATGACCCAGATAGTTTCGCCCGCAGTCATTCGGCAGAGGATTTCAGAAGATATATTCAGGAGAATCAGACCGACTTCATACAGTTTAAGACCGATATTCTGCTACGCGGCGTGACAGACCCTGTAAAGCGAAGCCAGGCTATCAATTCGATTGTAGAGAGCATCTCGAAAATCAAGAATCAGATAACGCGCGCTTCTTATATCACTGACTGTTCTCACCGTTTGGGCGTGAACGAGGCAATTATCGTGAATGCCTTGAACAATTTTGTGCGCAACGGTATGAGTGAGCAGGTAAAGGCAGAGCGACGTGCAGCGGGAGTGAAAGATTCGCCTGTAGCGGCAGCGCAGCAGGTGCAATCAGCGATGAGAGCGGTTACCCCACTGGATAAACTTCTGGAAGTAGAAGGACTTCTGGTACAGTTGATTATTCATCATGGCGACCAGCTCATCACAGTACAGGATGTAGACGGAAATGATGTGGAGGTAGCTGTGGCCCAGTATATCAGTCTTGATTTGGGTGGAGATGGCTTTAAGTTTCATAATGATTTATATAATCAGATTATGCAGGGAGGCTGTAGAGCATCTCGAAAAAGAAGATGATTTTGTCGCCGAAACTTATTTTGCCAATCATCCGAATCCGGAAATCAGCAGGTTGGCAGGTTTGCCTACAGGTGACCAGGAGGTTTCTACGGCTAGTCTGCAGATGAAGATGAGCGCCGACAAACTCCGTCAGTTCGTCTTTAAAGACATCTTGAGTTTCCGCACTCATTATATTGCTCAGCGTATTATTGAGGTACAGCAGGAGTTTGCCAGGAATCCGACCAATCGTGAACTGCTGCAGGAGTTTATGAAACTCAAGCAGATGAACACGCTTCTGGCGAGCCAGGCAAACAATATCTTCAATTAACCGGAACTCCTGTTCTGTGGGGAGGAACTCTGTAATGAAGTATTAGAGATTTAAAAGGAGAAATGCTATATGATTTATTTTCACTGGATATATCTGTTGCTTTATGTCGTGATAACCGTTCCGGCTATCATCACCGTCTTGATGGACAATCGTCAGCCTGCCAAGACGATGGCATGGATATTGGTCTTCTTCTTCATCCCCTTTGTGGGTATTATCTTCTATTTTTTCTTCGGACAGAATACCCGCAAGGAACGGCTTATCAGCGACCGCAGTATGGACCAGCTCACCAAGCGCTCCATGCTCGAGTTCGTTGAGCAGGAGAATCTTCACCTGCCAGACAGTAATAAACCGCTGATGAATCTCTTTGCCAACCAGAGTTGGGCGCTGCCTTTTAAAGATAATCAGGTGGATATTTATACTGATGGCTATGATTTCTTCCTCACCTTATTATATAATATAGGACAGGCAAAGCATCATATTCATCTCGATACCTATATCTTTGAAGCCGATGCCTTGGGATATCTGATAGCTGATGCCTTGATTGATAAGGCGGAGCAGGGAGTGGAGGTGCGACTGATTTATGATGATGTAGGCTGCTGGAAGGTGAAGGATGAATTCTTTGAACGTATGCGTGATGCAGGTATTGATGTACATTCGTTCATGCCAGTCCGCTTTCCGGCTTTTACGAGTAAGGTAAACTATCGTAACCACCGCAAACTCTGTGTCATAGATGGTAAAGTGGGCTTTATCGGCGGCATGAATATAGCTCTGCGCTATGTGAAGGGTGATAAGAAACAGGCCTGGCGCGATACGCATCTCCGTATTGAGGGCGGTGGAGTTTACGCCATTCAGAGAGCCTTTCTGGTAGACTGGTATTTCGTAGACCGTACGTTGGTTACCAATCGCCAGTATTATCCACCGGTCAGTGTGCATATCCACAACAATTGTCTCGTACAGATAGTTACGAGCAGTCCTATCAGTCCTTGGCCTGATATCATGCAGGGCTATGTCCGCATCCTGCTTCAGGCCCGGAAGTATGTGTATATGGAAACGCCTTATTTCCTGCCAACCGAACCTGTATTGTTTGCCATGAGAACAGCAGCTCTGGCGGGTGTGGATATCCGTCTGATGTTGCCTCGTCATGCTGATGCCAAACTGGTAGAGTGGGCATCACGTTCGTATGTGATGGAAGCGATAGAGGCTGGCGTAAAGGTTTATCTCTATACGGCAGGCTTTAATCATAGTAAATTGCTGGTGAGCGATGATGATCTCTGTACGATAGGCAGTACGAATATTGACTTCCGAAGTTTTGAGAATAATTTCGAAGCGAATGCGTTCTTCTTTTGATGAGGGGGATGGCACAGCGCGTGAAGGCTGTTTATCTGCGGGATGAGGCGAAGAGTATCCTGGTAGATGATGTATCTTATTTCGTAAAACGTCCGTTCCTGCAGCGTCTTTTCGAGAGTACGGTAAGATTGCTCTCGCCGCTGCTGTAACGAATAAATCCCCGTTTGCATCTTGTCTGGTGCAAACGGGGATTTTTTTTTTATCTGAATATTGAGAAGTTTACGCTTCCGTAACTTCTGTGTTCCAGGAATCGTGGATGCTCGGAGAAATCATAGTCTTTGCCATGCTCAAAGACGAAGATGCCTCCTTCGTTGAGATAGTCGCCATTCAGAACGAGGTCTGGAATCTGCGGCAACTCCTTCAGGGCGTATGGAGGATCGGCAAAGATAAAGTCAAACTTCTGCTTGCAGGTCTTCAGAAAACGGAATACATCACCACGAATCAGAATATCCTTTGTCTTCGCCCAACTTCTGAAAACATTGGCGTATGAAGTTGGCATGATCGCGGTCTGCCTCTACGCTGACTACCCGGCTGCAGCCTCGTGATACCAGTTCGAGCGAAATGCTGCCCGTGCCGGCAAAAAGGTCGAGGGCAGAGGTATCTTCAAAATCAATATATCCCTGCAGCACATTAAAGATGTTCTCCTTTGCAAAATCTGTTGTCGGACGCGCCTTAAACGAACGTGGAATATCGAAATGGCGTCCCTTATATTGTCCTGTTATGATTCTCATATTTACTTTGAACTTTGAATGTTGAACATTGAACTTTATGATAAGCTATTCTGTTGAATTCTTAACTATCAACTTTTTACTATCAACTCTTGTCTTACTTACTTAAGTACAGCGCCATCAAATCGAATGGCAGACCTTTAATCTCTGTGATGGGCGCACGGTTGAATTCGGCGGCAGGATTCAGAATGAAGGTCTTCTTGATGTAGAGTTTCGTGTTGTAGAGGAACCAGTCCTTGTCCGGAACATTGCCTGATACATGCAACTCATCCTGCATCTGGTTGAATCCTAACTGCTTCCATACATAGAGAATGAAATAGAGGGCATCCTTGGTATGCTCGGCATTGAACGAGTTGAAGAATTTGAAACGGTTCTTCTCGAAACCGAAAACGTCCAGTTTCTTGTCGTGGAAATAAACATAGAGCTTGCGGTGAATGCCGGTGAAACTGCGATGATGCAGATAGTGCCACATCGGTTGCATGATAGGTGTGAAGCGAACATCCTTAAAGTTGTCTTCTACCACCATCTTCAAATCCTTGTTGATAGGGAATACCGCTACCGCATTCAGTTCCGGCTGCACTCTGTAGAGAATGGCATCGCTGTTATGGCTGTTGAAGGCATGCTGATAGAGCACATCGATATCCTCTTCATGAAATTCTTCGATAGGAACCAGCAGGATAGGCGAATCGAGATATACGCGTACCTTCTGGTATCCCCGCTGCAGGAGAGTACTCTCCTTGAAAGCCTGACGCAAGTTGGCTGCCATCGAAACACCACTCTTTACAGTATAAGGTTCATAGATGAGTTGATGCTCAGCTTCACGGTCAACTACCGAAAAACTGAGGGTGTTTCTGCTCACGCGGATGGTGAGTCGTGCTTGCTGAATGTTGTTACCTTTTATTTGCATATCTGTTACCAATTACCTGCGTTGTTATTATCTGTCGTTAAATCGCCTATCTTGAGTCCGGGATAGTTGCCGGCATAGTTGGCCTCCTCTATCTTCTGCTGGATGGAACCTTCATCAAGTCCGTCGAGGAAGGTTTCATAACCGGCCCCACATTCCATCACCGGAATCTGCTTACCGCTTTTTCCTACGATAACCGTGGCAGCGAGTGTAAACTTCTTACCGTCGGCATAGGGAATGTATTGGGCATCTTCCTGTAAGAACTTGCCTTTTACCAGTGTCGGAAAATCGCCTGTATATACGCCGTGTTTCGCCTTGTATTTCTCTTCAGCCTGACGTATCTGCATCAGTTTCTCCTTCACCTCTGCTTCTCTGCTAGCCATGGCTTTCTGGAAGCGGATGGGCTGGCTTACACTCAGAATACAGAGTAGCATCATGATGATGACGCATGCTCCCAAAATATAATTATTCTTTATTCTTTTTCTCATTTCAAAAAGTATTATTACTTTTGCACTGCAAATAGGTGCAGTAAATTTTCTGCAAAGATACTAAAAGTTTTCGAAATATGAACATTGAAGAGTTAAAATATCAGATATTACAGCAATTTGGCTTTCCGCCAACCTCAGAACAGGCTCAAGCGCTCGATGTTTTCGTGCAGTTTATGACGGATAGTAATCCTCATGCTGTGATGATTCTCCGGGGTAGTGCGGGTACCGGTAAGACGTCGCTCTCGGGTGCTATCGTCCGTACGCTCCGTGCTGTTCGCCAGAAGGTGATGCTACTTGCTCCTACGGGTAGGGCGGCTAAGGTTTTCTCTCTGAACAGCGGGATGCCTGCCTATACTATTCATCGCCGCATCTATCGCGAAAAGGCGTTTGCCGGAGTGGATGGACAGTTCAATCTCAATGATAATCTCTATACTGATACGCTTTTTATGGTGGATGAGGCTTCGATGATTGCCAATCTGGGATTGGGCGGAACCACCTTTGGCAGCGGTTGTCTGCTAGATGATCTGATTCATTTTGTGTATCAGGGACGTAACGACCGCCTCTTGCTGATTGGCGATAAGGCACAGTTGCCTCCTGTTGGTGAGGAAGAATCACCAGCCCTTTCTGCTGCGATGCTCCAGGGATATGGACTGTCGGTTTATGAGTGCGATTTGAACGAGGTAGTCCGCCAGAGTCAGCAGTCGGGTATTCTCTTTAATGCTACCCGCATCCGTCAGATGATTACCCACGATGACATTACCCAACTGCCTAAAATCCGTTTCTCCGGTTTCTCGGATATCAGGGAGATGCCGGGTGCAGAACTCATCGAGGCTCTTGGCGACAGTTATCATCATGTAGGACTGGACGATACCATTGTTGTGACTCGTAGCAACAAGCGCGCCAACATCTTCAACCAGGGCATCCGCAACATGGTGCTTGATAGGGAAGAGGAACTGGAGAGTGGTGACATGCTGATGATTGTGAAGAACAATTATTATTGGATGGGGAAGAAAGAAAGAAGATAAAGGAAAGGCAATTAAGTGAAGAACGAAAAGTGAAGAGTGGAAAATTTAATACTTTAGCTAATCATACAGTTCAAAGTAACGAAGTTTCAAGTCATGAGATTCCTGCTTTCCTGGCTAATGGAGATAGGGCGAAGGTGATGAAGGTGAGTCGTCGCATCGAACTCTATGGTTTTCATTTTGCCACCCTTCTGTTGAAATTTCCCGATTATGATAATTATGAACTGGAGGCTACGGTATTGCTGGATACCTTGACGAGTGAGGCTTCTGCTTTGACCCATGATCAGCAAGAGCAGCTTTTCCGTAAGATAGAGGAAGATTATCAGGATATACCACTGAAGGCAGACCGTATGAAGGCAATCCGGCAAGACCCATATTTCAATGCTCTGCAAGTGAAGTTTGCCTATGCTGTTACCTGTCATAAAGCGCAGGGTGGACAGTGGTCGCATGTCTATGTAGACCAGGGCTATATGACGGATGAAATGCTTACTCCCGATTATATCCACTGGCTCTATACTGCATTTACACGAGCCACAGAGATGCTCTATCTCGTGAACTGGCCAAAGACGCAGGTAGAAGGAGAGTAATATTACTCTTCTTCTTTTGTTCAGGATTTATATGAAAAGAAAAAGTCCGGCTCTCTCTCGAAAGTCGGACTCTTAAATTTTTGAGTTATTTTTTGGGAAAAGTGGGTAGTGATGGAGTCGAACCACCGAAGGCATAGCCAGCAGATTTACAGTCTGCCCCATTTGGCCACTCTGGTAACTACCCAAAAGCTTTATATCTCAAAAGCGAGTGCAAAGGTAATGCTTTTATTTGATATTACCAAATTTTTTCGGCACTTTTTTCTCTTTTCCTTCAAAAAATGTTCATTTTCCTCTTGTTTTCCCAACTTCAATCCATAAAAAACAAGAGAATTCTTCACTCTTCACTATTCGTTCTTCACTTTAATAACGTGTCTTCTGCGGTGTTTTCTTGACAGCCTTCTGTGCTTGTAATGCTCATATTTCTTGATGGCAACGAATACCGTGAGGGCAAGGACTACGGCCAGCAGGAAGATAACGATGCCGCCGCCCAGATTGTCGCCCTTCACCTTCGACCACATATCCAATACCTCGGGAGTATGATCGCCGGCATCATGAATCATGGCGCATCGGCCTACTATGCTGCTGTCTGGATACATGATAGGGTTGAGATGGGCATTCCTGCCTTCCTCGCCAAAGAAGTAGGCCAGATTTACAGGTTGGGTATAAGCCTCAGTATCGCTCATAGCTTCTAATACTTTCTTGCCTGCCACGCTGCTCACATATCCTGTAGTCTCCATATTAGCGAGTGCCACGTCTTCCTGACAGAGATAGTTGATGAAATAGGCGGCAGCCTTCGGATTGCGGGAATATTTAGGGATTACCCAACCGTCGAACCATACATTGCTTCCTTCTTTCGGTACCTCATATCCCAGTTCTACACCCACTTTCCCGGCTTCTTCAATAGCCCAGACGGCATCACCGCTCCAGGTCATGTTGAGATAGGCTTTGCCTTTGGTCATGGTCTCCTTGCCGAAGTCGGCTTCCCATCCTTCAATGTTTGGCTTCAGAGCTTTCAGCTCTTTTTCTACTGTGGCTACGGCAGCGGGTGAATAGTCGTTCATCAGCTGTGGTATGGTCACCTTGCCTGCTTCCAGGTCTTTGCGGTGTGCCCAGATGAGGGCGGTGCCATAGGAGTCGCGGTAGGAATCCTTCATCAGGAGTTTGCCCTGATATTTTCTGTTCCATAAAGTTCCCCAGGTCTGTGCATCATTTATAGGTACGTGCACCTTATTATATAGGATGCCACAGGTTCCCCACATGTAAGGCACGGCATAATGGTGGGCGATGCGCCCATTGTTGGAGGTGGCATCTATCTGTTCAACAATGTATGGTGATACTTTGCTGATATAGTTGGGCGTCTTGCCGAAGGCGGTGTCGATAGGCAGGAGAAGGTCTTTGCGGAGCATGCGCTCGATGATATATTCTGACGGGCATACCACGTCGTAGTCTTCATGACCTCGCTCTATCTTGGTAAGCATCACCTCATTGATGTCGAAGGTCTGGTAGATAACTCGGATCTTCTTGCCGGTCTGCTGTTCATACCATTTCGGGAAGTTGGCAAGAACGTCTTCATCTATATAATCAGCCCAGTTGTAAACCTTCAGAATCTCCTCGCGGTTCTCTTTGTTGTAACAGGAAGAGAGCGGCAGAATCATCAGCAGGCTAAGAAAGAGAAAGACGATGGTCTTAACTCCTTTTACTCCACTAACTCCTAATAATATCTTGTTCTTCATTCTCATTTCTTCTTATTTTTCTCAGAACGTTTGTTGATGATAATCAGCATCACCAGTACCAGTACGAAGATGATGGTACTCAGCGGACGAAGTTCTGGAGTTAGTCCTCCCTTTCTTGCATCGGCATAGATGAATGTGGAGAGGGTTTCCAGACCTTCGTTACCTATCGTGAAGATGGTGACGGCGAAGTCATCGATACTCATCGTGACGGCAAGCATGAAACCGGAAATCATACCCGGCAATATCTCTGGGATGATGACCTTGCGAAGTGCCTGCATCGGAGAGGCGCCCAGATCGAGTGCCGCCTCATAGAGGTTCGGATTCATCTGCTTCAGTCTTAGCATCACACTCAGGATAACGTATGGCAGACAGAAGGTGATATGCGAGAGTACTACGGTAGTATACCCCTGCGGAATGCCCAGCGTGATGAAGAGCAGGAAGAGCGAGATACCGATGATGATGTCGCCGTTTAGTATCGGAATATTGTTGACAAACTGGATGGCATTACGTGCATAGCGGTTGCGCAGGTTGTAGATGCCGATGGCTGTCAGGGTTCCGAAGAGCGTGGATACGGTTGCGGTAATCAGGGCGATGGTTACGGTATTGACCAGTGCCGCTGTGAGCGAATGGTGTGTACCTTCGGCAAAGAGATTCTTGTAGAGCTGTAGCGAGAAACCCGTCCAGTTGCCCATCACCTTCGCTTCGGTAAACGAGAAGATAATGATGATGAAGATAGGGGAAGAGTAGCAGCAGGAGCAACCAGAGATAGCCCTGGCAGAATACTTTCTTCATCATATCCTTACTGAATAATGACTGCATCATCTGATACCTCCTTCCTGTTTACTGCCATCACCTGCGATGAGGGTGGAGGCGCCGATGAGGAAAAAGCATGATGAGCGAGAGGGGGCTGCACCGTAGTTCCACATCGAATTGTTAATGTTCTCCTGGATGGTGGTACCGAAGAGCTTGATGTTGTTCATCGTCAGCAGTTCGGAGATAGCGAAGGTAGAGATGGTTGGCATGAATACCATCAGGATGCCACTTGCTACGCCCGGCATGGAGAGGGGCAGGATGACCTTGAAGAACTGCTGCCAAGGCGATGCTCCCAGGTCTTCGGCTGCTTCGATATAGCTGCGGTCCATCTTCTGCAGGGTGTTGTAGATGGGGTAAATCATGAATGGGATGAAGTTGTAGACCATACCGAACAGGAGGGCGCCCTCACCCAGCGGAAGGTCGGCAAAATCGAAGAGGGCCACGGTGGCAAGTGTGCGCACCAGGATGTTTACCCACATCGGCAGAATGAAGAGCATGACGATGGTGTTGGCATACTTCATCCTGGTTTGTGTCAGAATATAGGCGGCCGGATAGCCCAGCAGAATGCAGAGCAGGGTGTTGAGAATGGCGATGCCTATCGAATACACAAAGGTGTTGATGGCTTCGGGGTGTGCCAGGAACTTCTGGAAGTTGTAGAGCGTCAGGGCTCCGTTCTCATCGGTAAATGCGAACACTACGATGAGAAGCAATGGCAGTACCACAAAAATATCGCTGCAAAGATGGCGTAAGGTATCGACCAGCTTTGTCGCGAAGAGATAAACTTGATAATGTTCAATTTATAATTGATAATTAGGAATTAATAATTTTTATTCAAACGAAATATTCTCCTGAGGAATGGTGATAGCCACATGATCGCCTAAATCCCATACATCCTGTGTATCTACATAGAGCTTCTCGCCCCAGTCGGTATCTATGGTGAGATGATAGTGGTCGCCCTTGTAGAGGATGAAGCTGATGTTGCCTGTAAAGGTTCCTTCGCTCTCGTTGTCGAAGAGTTCGATCTTGTTGAAAGGCACGTTCACCCGGATGGTTTCGTTTCCGTTTTCATCGGTCTGAATCTTGTCCTTTATTTCTTCCGGAATCTCCATCTGGTATTCGCATCCCAGGAATTCTATTGTTCCGTCGCCGTTTACCTTTGCATCGAAGGTATTGGTGATGCGCTCCTTCTTCATGATGTGAATATTGTCGGGTATCACGCTCATTCCTATCGTCTGGCCTACTTCGAAATGCTTGTAGTTCTGGATGAGAAATTCATTGCCCTTCTCGGTTTCTGCCAGCATCTCGTAGTGTACTCCCTTGAAGATAGAAGAGGTTATCTTGCCCACAAACTGGGCGTGGGTGGTATCGGTGGAAACTTCTATATCCTCAGGACGTATCACGACATCCACTTCCTGGTTGCAGCCGAAGCCCTTGTCTACACAAGGCAGTTCAGTACCTGCCACATTCACCAGACAGTCGTGGACCATCGTTCCGCAGAGAATATTGCTCTCGCCGATAAAGTCGGCTACGAAAGCATTGGCTGGTTCGTTGTAGATATCGGTAGGTGTACCTATCTGCTGTATCTCTCCCTCGCTCATCACCACGATGGTATTGCTCAGGGTGAGGGCTTCTTCCTGGTCGTGAGTTACGTATACAAAGGTAATGCCCAGGCGTTCGTGCATCTGCTTCAATTCCAGCTGCATGTCTTTACGCATCTTGAGGTCGAGTGCTGCAAGCGGTTCATCCAGGAGAAGAACTTCAGGTTCGTTGACAATGGCACGGGCGATGGCGATACGCTGCTGCTGACCGCCCGAAAGCGAGTTGACATCACGATATTCATAATCACTCATGTTTACCATCTTCAGGGCACGTTTTACCTTCGGCAAAATCTCTTCCTTCGGTGTGTGCTTGAGCTTCAAACCGAAGGCGATATTGTCGTAAACGTTGAGATGAGGGAAGAGAGCGTATTTCTGGAATACCGTGTTCACATTTCGCTTGTAAGGAGGAAGGTTAGTAATATCGTTGCCGGCGATGGTGATGATGCCTTCGCTGGCGGTTTCAAACCCCTGCCAAAAGTCTCAATAATGTCGTTTTTCCGCATCCCGAAGGACCCAGAATGGTCATAAATTCGCCCTTTCTCACATAGAGATTGATGTTGTTGAGGGCTGTTTTCTCATAAATCTTTTCGACACATTCTTAATATCTATGATATGCTGTGCTGTCTTGTTCATTTTTTGTTGTAAATTTGCGTGCAAAGTTACTCATTTTTCGATAAATATTGAAAGAAACAAAGAAAAAAGTTGTATCTTTGCAAACGTTTTTGTAGTATCTGATATACAGAACTGAATAATTATTGAATAAATATACATACATGATTGTTACAATAGAATGGATGGAGGAGTGGTTCAGGCGTTTCGACCAGGAATATTTCGGGGAAAACTGCCTGTTCCTGAACTCGGACTTACTCATGCCAAGACTCGGTTGGGGCAACTTGCCTATAAGCGGGCCTCCAGATGGGGACGCACCAAGCTCTACGATTTCAAGCTCTCCATGTCTACTTATTATGATATGACCGACAAACAGGCAAAGAGTGTCTTGCTCCACGAGATGATACATTACATCATCGGTTATACGGGACTGAAAGATACCTCGGCTCACGGGATTGTGTTCAAGGGACTGATGGATAAGCTCAACAGCCAGTATGGCTGGGATATCAGAGTATCGACATCCACCAAGGGCTGGAAAGTAAGTGAAACTGTAAAAAGCAGGAAAGAGAAGAAGGGACCGCAAATTTATCTGATGCTTGCCATCGAGATGAATGATGGAAGACATTATCTCTCGAGAGAATCCGAGTTTTGCCCGTCGCATCGAAAATCAACTGAAGACGGTCAGGGGAAGTGGTTTCTTATCAGTGGTATACTACGATGGAGAACTATTTCGAAGACTATCCGCAGGTGCGCAGCTTGAGAGGAAGGCGCATCTCGAAGGCCGATTTCGGAAAGTTGCTCAATGTGCTCACTCCCTTTCAGCTGTAATGTCGGGCGAATGTATAAGAAAAAAGAATAACTAAAACTCATTAAAGATATAAAATGAAAGAAACCTGGAAAATGATAGCCCTGCTGGCAATAGCCATTGGAGGACTGCTGGCTTATGCCTTTATTCCAGAGCAAGTGGCTGAAAACATTCCGCTGAAACAGATTGGAATGGATGCGCTCACCGGTAAAAGCGAGGCAGAACTTGCTGAAGAGGAAAAGGCTGACAGCATGATAAAGGAACCCGTGGATACGGCGGCGCAGCGAGTACTGATCTTCGGCGACTCGATGTCGGAATATCTAGGTCTGCGACTGGCTGATTATGCCAACAAGAACGGTCATAAGCTCACCTGTATTACCTGGGTGAGTTCGGACACCAGAAACTGGGCTACTACCGATACCCTGCAGCATTATATCCAACGTATCAAACCTACCTATGTCTTTGTATGTCTGGGCAGTAACGAACTATATACGTCTGATATGAAGGGATGTGAAAAACGCATCCGTGCCATCCTGAGCAAGATTGGTAATATTCCGACGATATGGATCGGTCCGCCAAACTGGTGTGAGGATAATGGATATAACAAACTCCTCCGTGAGGTGATGGGACCACGAGGCTATTATCCTAGTTACAAACTTACCTTCGAACGCCAGAAAGACGGCCGGCATCCGACTATGACTTCATCTGCCATGTGGATGGATAAGATTGTAGAGTGGATGAATAGCGGTCATTGTGTGCATCCGTTCCGATTGGAAATGCCGGATAAGCGTGCCCGCAGATACAGACAGATTACCATCTTGCCTCCTGGAACAAAACACAGGGCTGACAGTACGGCTGTGAAGAAGGATTCTCTTTCTATGCCTGTTGAGGAAACTGTGCCTGAAACCCCAGAAAGTTCTGCTGCAACCAAGGAACCTGCAACTGCTGGAAAAACGGCTCCGGCTGCTGACAAGATGGTTCCAGCGGTAAAACATGTAAACCATAAAGACTCCGTATAAGAAAGAGTTCAATAAATAATATCTTCAGAACAGACAAATGAATTATTCAACATTCGAAATATGTGCCTTGTGGCATTGGATAGAGCGGCTGTTTGTTTATCAGGCAGATTCTCCGCTGATGATGGGCAGCATTCCGTTTGCGCTGCTCTTCATCTTCTTCCTTGCCATTTATACCCTGCTCAAGAGCTATTCGCGCACAGCCATGATGATGTATGTCATCTGCTTCAGCCTTTTTTTTGCCTATAAGGTGAACGGAATGGTGATGTGGATGCTGCCGCTTACGGCTTGCATCAATTATGCCGTAACCCAGGAAATGAGACTGCATGAGGGGAAGGCGCGCAAGGCGCTGCTCACCTTCGTGGTGCTTGTAGACCTGACTCTGCTGTGCTATTTCAAATATACCAATTTCATCATTGGCGATGTAGTCAACGAGATGTTCAGCACCAACTTCTCCCTGCAGTCTATCGCTCTGCCTGTAGGTATCTCGTTCTATACCTTCCAAGCTATCAGCTATGCGGTAGATACCTATAAGCGTAAGTTCGACATGGAGGTAACGCTCCTGGAATATTGCTTCTATCTCACCTTCTTTCCGCTGCTGATGGCGGGGCCTATCACCCGTGCCGCCAATCTGATACCCAGACTGAAACGAAACGAACAGGCTTCCAGTAGAATGCTGTGGACGGGACTCTTTCTTATCATGCTGGGACTGGTCAAGAAGAATATGCTGAGCGATTATATCGCACAGTTCAACAACTGGGTGTTTGATGCGCCGCAAACCTTCTCGGGTTTCGAGAATCTGGCAGCACTCTTCGGCTACCCTGTCCAGATCTTCCTCGATTTCTCGGGATACAGCGATATGAGTATCGGTGTGGCAGCCATCCTGGGTTTCTATCTACCCGACAACTTCTATTTCCCTTACTGCTCACTCTCGGTTACCGAGTTCTGGCGTCGCTGGCACATCTCACTTTCCTTCTGGTTCCGCGATTATGTGTATATTCCGCTGGGTGGAAACCGGAAGGGAAAGGTGCGCATGTATTTCAACAACTTCCTCACCATGCTGGTGGCAGGCTTATGGCATGGCTCTTCCTGGATGTTCGTTATCTGGGGTGCTCTTCATGGTTTCGGACTTGTGGTGCATAAGTTCTTCAGCCGTCAGTTGGGCATAAGCTTTCCTCGTACGCTGGCTGGCAATTCCCTCAGCTGGCTCATCACCTATTTATATATATGCTTTGCTTGGTCGTTCTTCCGTGCTAAGGATTTGGGGGTGTTGGGGAAGATGTATGATAAGGTGGCAAATGATTTCAGTATCGATTATCTGGTGCCTTTCTTCCATGCCCGTCCTGCCTGGACGCTTTGCATCATAGGTGTCATGCTGAGCTATCTCTTTACCGAGCGCCAGTATCACCGTCTTCAGGCGCGGTTCATACTTCTGCCTTGGGTGACCAAACTGCTGCTCTTCATCATCTGTCTGCAGATGGTAGTTGAGGTTTCTCAGGAGAGTGTACAGCCGTTCATTTATTATCAGTTCTAGTCTTTTATGGTTAATTTTCTGTAATAAAATCTTGCTTTATGGACTTGATACTGGAAAATGATGTAATTTTGTAGGTTGAAGTATATATATTTTGAAGTAACAGACAAAACAGAAAAATTGTATGAAGAAACTATTATTCTTTTTGCTCCTGACGACGGCTGTCGTCGGTAGAGCACAGACTTCGCTTGACTTGCTGCCTGTAGGCACCGAGGCTCCCGATTTCACGATTACTGACAGTAAGACGGGTAAGAAAATCTTCCAGCTCTCAGATAAGAAGACTCAGAAGGATAAAGACGGAAAGACGGTTCCGGGTGTCTGGACCGTGCTCGATTTCTGGGCTTCCTGGTGTCCTGACTGCAGAAGAGACATGCCGATGGTGAAGGCTATCTATGACAAATACAATACCAAGATCCAGGTAGTGGGTGTTTCTTTTGATACCGATGAGGCGAAGATGAAGAAATATCTGGGCGATAATCAGTATACCTGGTTGCAATACTGTGAGTTTAAGAAATGGAAGGAAACAAAGATTTCCAAGGATTATCACATCTCATGGATTCCTACCTCTTATCTTATCAATCCGGAAGGTAAGATTGCATTCTCTACCGTGAAGGCGGAGGAGATGATGAAGAAACTGGATTCGCTCGACCAGGCTGGAGCATTGAAACCTGCTCAGGTGCAGACTGCTCTCAAGAAGGTGTATAATGAAAGCATCGATCCGATGGCTCAGATTGATGAGGCTTTGGCTAAAGCTAGAAAGAATGGCAAGTTTGTTATCTGTCAGGTAGGTGGTAACTGGTGTCCATGGTGCTTGAAGTTTGCCGATTTTGTGGAGAAAAATGTTGCGGTCAACAAGATGGTAAATGATCATTTCGAATATATTCATGTGAACTACAATCGCAGAAAAACTGCCGGTGATGCGGCGGTGAAGAAGGCTGAGCAGCTGATGAAGCGACTGAACAATCCTCAGCGTTTCGGATTCCCGGTCTTTGTGGTGCTCGATGAATCCGGAAAGGTTCTCCATATCCAGGATTCCAGTTTCCTGGAAGAAGGTAAGGGATATAACGAAGAAAAGGTGCTCAGATTCCTGAAGAGCTGGATACCTCAGGCTATTAAAGGATAAAAAGAAAGAGGGTGTGTCATTAACTTATGGCACACCCTCTACCTGTTTCATATCGTAATTTTATGCATTACAAACCTCTTGCTTTCAGAAATCCGGAAGCATCTGGCTTCTCCATACCTGTAAAGTCGGTAAACATTTCCATCTGGTCCTTGGTGTTGCCACGGCTCAGAATCTTGTCGCGGAATGCCTGACCAACGGCTGGATCTAAGGCACCATGCTTTGCAAAGTAGTCGACGATGTTCACAGCCAGCACCTCTGTCCAGAGATAGCTGTAATAGCCTGCAGCATAACCGCCGCCCCATACGTGGTTGAAGTATGATGTGCTGTAGCGAGGAGGAATCTGGGTGTTGAGCAAACCGATGTTGTGGAGCTCTTCCTTCTCGAAGGCACCTGCCATATAAGGTGAAGGCACCTCTTCTTCGCTAATCTTGTGCCAGGCAAGGTCAAGACAGGTCGCAGCCAGATTCTCGCCCAGTGAATAAGCGGTCTGGAAGCTGATGCTCTTCAGCATGCGCTCTTTCAGATCGGCTGGCATCGCAGCACCGGTCTCGGTATGACGGGCGTAATGGTCGAATATTTCCGGAATAGAAGCAAACGATTCGTTAAACTGGGATGGCATCTCTACGAAATCGCGGGCAACGGCTGTTCCTGAAAGGGTATTGTACTTGCAGTCGGAAAGGATTCCGTGAAGTGCATGACCGAACTCATGGAACAGGGTAGTAACCTCATCCCATGTGATGAGAGATGGCTGCCCCTCCGGTGCCTTGGCGTTGTTGCATACATTATATATGATAGGCAACTGGCCGCGCTGCTTGCTCTGCTTGGCAAAGGCGCTCATCCATGCACCGCCACGCTTGGTAGGACGGCGGAAGTAATCGCTGTAGAAGAGGGCGATTGGCTTGCCGTTCTTATCGCTTACCTCGAATACCTTCATGTCTGGGTGATAGGTTGGGATATCCTTGCGCTGCTTGAAGTTCAGTCCGTATACACGATGGGCGGCATAGAACACACCATTCACCTGTACGCTGTCGATGTTGAAGTATGGCTTGATCTCATCATCGGTAATGTTGAGCATCTCCTTCTTCATCTTTGCAGAATAATAGAAGCGGTCGTATGGCTGTAGCTTGAAGTCCTTGACTTCAGTGTTCTGTGCATACGCTTCTATCGCCTTGGTTTCAGCATCAGCCTTAGGGAGCATATTCCTTGATGAGCTGCTTCAGGAAATCATCCACATTCTTGCTGTTCTTAGCCATCGTCTTTTCGAGCGAATAGTCGGCATAGTTGTCATATCCCATCAGCTTGCCCTTCTCGGCACGCAACTTGGCAATCTCGGTTACGATAGGGAAGGTGTTGAAATCAGGATTGGTTCCGTCGGCACGGTGGATGCTTGCCATATACACCTTCTTGCGCAGTTCGCGGTTCTGGAGATTGGTGAGGATAGGCTGCTGGGTGGTGTTGATGATGACGATGCAGTAAGGCGCCTTGCCTCCGCGGCTCTCAGCATCTTTCTTGCATTGTGCAATGTCTGCATCGCTCAATCCGGCGAGCTCTTCCTTGCTGTTCACCCAAACCACGGCGTTGTTGGTAGCGGCAGGAAGAAGGTTGCCCCATTCCTGCTGCAATTCAGAGATGCGGGAGTTGATCTGCTTCATGCGCTCCATCTTCTCGGCAGAAAGAAGGGCACCTGAACGTACAAAACTCTTATAGATAACCTCAGTAAGGCGCTTGTCTTCGCCCTTGAGCTTCTTATATTCATTATCGTAAACATACTTGATGCGCTCGAAGAGTTTCTTGTTGAACGAAATCTCATTGTCGAGTTCGGTCAGCAATGGGGTTGCCTTCTTTTCGGTTTCGGCGATGCCCGGAGTTTTGTGGGCGCTGGTGAGACCGAAGAAGATGTTAGTCACCTTTTCGAGCAGCGCACCGCTCTCCTCATAGGCGAGGATGGTGTTCTGGAAGTTAGGCTTCTTCTTGTTGTTTACAATCTTCTGGATGTTGGCACGCTGCTCCCTGATAGCCGCTTCGATGGCTGGCAGGTAGTCGCTCTCCTGAATCTTGCTGAAGTCAGGAGCACCGAATGGAAGACTGCTCTTTGTTAAAAGAGGATTCTGACGGTTACCGCCCGCAGTCTGTGCGAACGATGAGGCTGGCATCTGCAAGAGTGTTGCGGCCAAGCCCAGGGTAAGGAAAGTCTTGTTAATTTTCATCATGTTTCTTTGTTTATTTGAAATCGTTTGCAAAGATAATCATTTATTTCGGATTATCGCATTTTTATTCATATTTCTTATGGAAAATCAGCAGACAGATGGCTCCTGCCAATGCCATCGGCACACCGATAAGGGCAGGGAAGTTGTATCCTAATCCCATCGCAACAGGAATACCACCGAGGAAAGCTCCCATGGCGTTACCCAGATTGAAGGCGCCCTGAATGCAGCAGCCGCCCAGCATTTCGCCACCCTTGGCATGCTTCACGATGAGGAATTGCTCAGGCGATCCGATGCCGAAAAGACAGGCGCAGCAGATGAACATCAGCACCACTGATACCCAGCCGAAAGGGGCGAGGAAGAAGGTGAGCAGAAGTGCAGCCGCTGCCAGAAACTGGAGATAACAGGTAAAGCGGCCCGGTTTGAAGCGGTCGGCAAGCAAGGCACTCACCTGATTGCCTACTACCATTCCGCCGCCTGCAAGAATCATCAGCAGAGAGATACTGGCTGCGCTGAATCCGCCCTCCATCTGAAGCAGCGGCGAGATATAACTGAACCAGCAGAGGATGCCGCCATTGCCCAGGAAGGTGGCGGCGATGATGAGCCAAGGAGCCTTGTTGCGGAGAAAATGGAACTGTGCCTTCATACCGTTGTTGGGCAGTGCTTCTACATCCGGAACCCATCTGCGAATCATGTATAAGGTGATGAGTCCGAGCACGATACAGCTGACAAAAGGTACTCGCCAGCTGAACATGTGACCAGGAAGGTTCCCACCGGCACACCCAGCAGGTTAGCCACCGGCATACCTGCACACATCATCGCCACGGCATTGGTTCCCTTACCCTCTTTGGCAATCTTCACCGCCACGATGGTACCCGTTCCGAAGTAGGCGCCATGAGGGCAGACCTTCTATAAAGCGGGCGCAGAGCAAGAGCCAGTAGTTAGGTGCTACTGAGGCGAGGACAGCTCCGAAGGTGATGAGCGAAGCCAGGAACATCAGGATATTCTTGGGTCTGTATTTATGCATGAGAATCAGCGAGAAAGCTCCGGCGCAGACGCCGAGTGCATAGATGGAGATGAGATGTCCTGCTTCCGGGATGGAAACGTTCATGTTGTGAGCGATGTCTGTGATGATGCCCTCGATGATGAATTCAGCGATGCCTAAGGTAAAGGTACCCAGCGCGAGTGCAAATAGTCCTTTTTTCATTTGTTTTTGTAATCTCTATATTATCCTAAAAATAGAATCTCTCTCTCTTATTTTATGTCTTTGTAAGACAATAGTTTCAGAAATTCGTGTGCAAAGTTACTCATATTCCCTTTATCCTGCAAGTTTTCTCGCAGGAATATAGTAAAGATTAACAGAATGTGTGGGGTGATTTTTTTCCCTCTGATTTAATGTTACTATTGCCATACTTCAGGATAACCGTCTGATAATTATTGGTTTAAGTGTGACAATAAGGGCTTTTCCTATTGTCACCTATTGTCACCTATTGGCACGCAACGTTTTGCCCAACTTTGCCAAAAAGCCTTGGGCACGAATGCCCGAGCTAGTTGGGTATAAGTACCCATGCTCTCGGTCATCCGTGCCCATCGTTTTGGTCATTCATACCCATCGTATCGGTCGCGCGTACCCAAGTTCATGGTCATCCGCGCTCATTCAATCTGTCACGTTGTTGAGTGTGCAAAGGTAGTGAAAAACGGAAGATAACTTCTTGCAAGTACACAGAGGGTGGTTACTGCTTTCTCAAACTATACTTCCCGTGCTTGTCGAACACGAGCCAATAGAGCACAGGCAGGATGGTGGCGATGAGTACCATCGAGATAAGCGTACCGAAGAAGATAACGGCTCCCATTGGCGACCACAGTGTATTGTTCTCTATCATCATAGGAAGTACGCCTACCGAGGCGGCTGCCGATGTAAGGAAGATAGGGCGCATGCGGCGCTCGCCAGCCTGGAAGGCGGCTTCCTTACTGATAACCCCTTGTCGCGGCGCAGTTCCTCGGCATAGTCGAGCATGATAATGCCGTTTCTTACCAGGATACCCATCAGGCTCACAACGCCCAATATGCAGGTAAGACTCACGTCGAAGCCCGTAACCAGGAGGCCTATCGCTGCACCGAAGATGCAGAGCGACATGGACGAGAGATTCACCAGTGCCAGACTGATGCGCTTGAAATGGAAGAGCAGGATGAAGAAGATAATCAATGCTGCTATCATCACGCCCGATGTAACCTGAGGCAGGGTTTCGGCATCCTTTTCTGCCATACCGCCAATCTCCCAATCAAGATTGGAATCTAGCGGGAGTTTGGATACTTCCTGCTTCAGTTCGCTGGCCAATTGGTTGGCATTGAATCCCCTTAAAGGTTCACCTATGATAGAGATGGTACGCACGCCGTTTCTGCGTATGATACTGCCGTCGTGCCAGTCGGGCGAAATCTTAGCCAGCTGGCGGAGTGGAACGCTCGATGTTCCTCCCATCACGGGGATGTATTCGTTGGCAAGGTCGCTGTCGTTCTCCGATTTCAGAATCATCTTCACCGGATAATCGCCTTCCCAAAGGGTGGCCATCGGGATACCATCGCCAAAATGAATGGCAAGGTCGGCAGAGAGTATGGTCTTGTTTACACCCAGCCGGTTGGCCTCGGTAGCATCCGGAGTTACCCTGATGCCAGGCAGCGGCTCTTCGTAGTTGGTACGAATCAGGTTGATGCCTTCTATCTTGTGCATGCAGGCTTCTATCTTCCTGGCGGCAGCCTTCAGATCGCCGATACTGTCGCCGCTCACTCTTACTTCTATAGGGTAGGCGGCATTGTTGTAATCCATCTGCTTGAAGCGGATGTAGCAGTCGGGAAAATAGTTGGAGTATTGGTCGGCATATCGGTCGAGTACCTCTTCTGTGGCATCGTTATCTATTGTATTCACGATAAATTGCGCAAAGTTCTCACCGCCAATCTGTGGCGCATAGGTGGTGTGGAAACGGGGTGAACCCTGGCCTACAAACGTGGTTACGGCTGTTACCTGCGGGTCGCGCTGCAGAATATGGGCCATGGAATCTGCCACCTGTGCGGTTCTTGCAGCGGTGGTTCCGCTAGGCAGATAGAACTCTACGGCAAACTGGTTTCTCTCGGCGATAGGCATCATTCGTTGCGGAAGATGTACGAAGATGATGGCTCCGATGCTCACCAGTGCGATGCCCACAGCGAGGGTGGTGCGTGGAAAGGCGAAACAACGTTTCAGTAACCATGTGTAACCCATCTGCAGATAGTCGAGCGGCTTTTTGCGGGCGTTGGCTTTTTGCGGGCTGCTGATGCCATGATGAATCACCATATACTGTAAATAAGGTGTGAGCAGCAGCGAAACCATGAGCGAGATGCTTAGGATAATGAACATGGCCCAAGGGAATGATTTTACGAAATCGCCCATTTCGCCATGCATGGTAAAGAGGAATGGGAAGAAGGTGAGCGAGATGCTAAGCGTGGCTGAAAGTACCGACATGAAGAACTCTCTAGGAGCGGCGATGGCTGCATGCCAGCGCGACATGCCATGGCCCAGCTTCTCCATGTAGTTGTCGATGATAACCACGGAATCATCTACCACCATACCCAGTGTTACGATGAGGGCAGCCAATGTAACGGTGTTCAGTTCCATACCTAAAAAGATAGAAAATACCCACCGACGAGAAGATGGAGATGACCGATATGAGCAGCTCGCGCAGGAAATTAAGTACCGATTCGCTTACCACCTTGCTCTGGTCGGTGATGGTATTGATGTGTACATCGTCGGGCAGTGACTGCTCAAAATCATCCATCGTCTTGTGTACGTCTCTTCCCATCTTCACGATGTCGTTTCCGGTCGCATTTCAATGGATAGGAGCACGCATTTGTTGCCGTTGCTCTTGATGTATTTATTCAGTTTCGGATATTCTCTTTTATCTGTGCGATATCCTTCAGGCGCACGATGTTGCCCGTGGGTCGGAATATACGATTTGTTCTGCCACATCCCGCTCGTTGTTGTATGAGTCGGTGATGTGGATGGGCAGGTTGAGGTTGCCCTGTTCCAGGTTTCCTTCATGGTGGTGAAGCCCTGTAGGGAAAGGTTGTTCAGAATCTTATAGGGTCCGATACCGTATTTGGCCAGTTTGTTCTGGTCCAGGCAGATGCTTATCTGTTCGTTTTCCAGTCCGTAGGTTCGGAGGTTCGAGATGGCATCAATGCGGCGCAGTCTGTCTTTCAGCTGGTCTATGTATGTATTCAGTTCCCGATAGGTTTTCTGCTTGCTTTCCATCGTGATGAGTAGGGCAGAGGTATCGGCGATGTCATCCACAGCCTGCAGGGCAAGAACACCCGTAGGAAGGGAGGCCTTGAAGGCCTGCAGGCCATGCTTGAACTTGCTCCAGAAGGCATCCCGGTCCTCCACGTCGTCGTTGAGTTCCAGGAACACGATCAGCATGCCGTCCTTGCTTTGGGTATAGGTCTTTTTTCTTGTTCACCTCCTTGTATCCGAAGATGAAGTTCTCCAGCGGTTTAGCCACCCGTTCTTCCACCTCTTCGGATGTAGCGCCCGGATATACGGCTATGCAGACGCCCTGCCTGATGGTGAATTGCGGCATCTCCTGCTTGGGCATGATGCAGATACCGAGTATGCCTAGAAATACGAGCATGCCCATCAGAAGCATCACGATGTTGTGATTACACATCGCCGACTCGATGAACGAGCGCTTAATGATACGGTTGGGCTTCCTGGTGATGCGTGCCTTGATGTGGTCGCGAAGGGCAGTGTCCTTTTCCGGCTTTTTGGAATTCTCCGGTTTGTTTGTCTCTTGCCTTATTTCTTGATTCATATCTTTTTTCTCCACTTTTTTATCGGTTATCTCTTTTGTTGTATCCACCTTCATTCCTTCAGAAACCTTCTGCTGGCCATTGATGATAACCTGGTCGCCAGCCTTCAGTCCCGAAAGGATGACGATGCCATCGCCTTCGAAATCGCCGGTTGTTACGGGTTGCTGATGTGCCTTTCCGTTTACTACGGTCCATACGAATCGGGAGTTATCTACATCCAGTTCTACGCTTTGTGGCGGAACGATGAGGTAGAATGGGGTAGTGGCGCTACCCTGTACCTGGGCGTTGCATACCATGCCTGGGAGCAGACGGCCCTGCGGATTGGTGATGCCCACCTTGACATCGTAGGTATGCGAGATGGGGTTGGCATCGATGCCTTTTTCTGAAATCGTTCCCCAGAAAATGGCACCCGAAAGAGCGGCTACCGTCAGTTTCACCTTGTCTCCACGTGCAGATGCGATATTTCAGCTTCGGGTACGGATACCTTGGCGTTGACTTGTGCCACATTGGCGAGTTTCAGCACAGGTTGTCCGGGAAGCACGTAGGTTCCCAAGTCCACGTTCTTGGCAGCGATGACGCCTGTAAAAGGAGCTGTGAGGGTAGAGTGGGAGAGTTGCTGGCGGGCGATGCTTTCAGCCGCCTTTGCCTGTTCCAGTTTGCTTTCTATCTCCACCCATTTCATATCCGAGATGGTTCCCGACTGGTGCAGGGGCAGGAATCTTCTGTAGGCATCCTGCGCCTGTTTCAGGGTGGTGAGTGTTGCCCGGTGAGCCTCCTTCACGGTGGTAGGGTTGATGGTGGCGAGCAGCTGTCCCTTGTTCACTCTATCTCCTTCTTCCACCCGTATGGAAGTGATGTTTCCGGCTATCTCATCTTTTCCTCGATAGTTCCCAGATAGTCTTTCGTTCCCCCAGGTTGGTATTCCCCACGGAGATAGTTTCAACTTTCATGATTTTCTTCTCTGGTTTCTTGGCTTTTCGGTGCATCCGTCAGCATCATACAGCTGATAATGAATGCGACAAACCATCCCGTTATAACATCTTTCTGTTTCATATTAATTACTTTTTGTTGCTTTTTGTAAAGATAATGCAAAGGTATGAATTTTAGCTGAATGCATAGGAAAAATAGGATTAAAAAAGATTAAAAAAAGATAGATACATTCAGATAGCCATCCTTATCGATGTTCATCTTGACCATATCTTTCTTCAAACCAGGAGCTGCAACCTCCATCGTATAAGCTGTATTCATATCTATTATCTACTATATCTGTTAATCTCCTATATATTAATGGATACCAGACTCCTTAAGCTTCGTAAAAAACTTAAGGAGATATTTTTTTAAACCCTTAAGGAAAATGTTATTCTTTGATGAAAATGCTTAATTTTGCAACCCGACAAAAGAAAGGTGTGTAAAAAAAATAGGTATGAAACGTTCGCTCAACATATTGATGGTTTTGATGCTCTCTTGCTCATGGTGGTTTACCTGAGCGTGGGTACTACCGTCATGCACTGCCTTCACTATGACAAGGTGATGGTGGGTATGGTGACTGACTGTTGCGTGAAACGTAGCATGCACCATGACTGTTGCCAAGGTAAGCTGGGCACACAGGTGAACAAGCATTGCATGAAAGTGGAGCTGGTAAAACTGTCGCCTACGGTCTCTATCCAACACTTGGATTTCGATGCAGCACCAGTGTTTGCAGGCATCGCGCCAGCCCTTTGGCAGACGTTGCCTCGTCCTGTTATCTGTAGCATTCAAAAGGCAAGATATTGGAATCAGAACGTTCCGCATTCGCCTCCAAGGGCTTATCTTGCCCTCCTTAACTTCCTGATTATTTGATTTTTCCATATTTGCAAATAGGTTGCAAAAGTTTTTTGGTACTTTTGCAGCCAAGATTGTTGTATGCCTATCCCTATCAGTAAAAACTTAGGGTTGCATACATATATAAAAAAGGTAAAATCATCCGAAGCGAAGATTTAAGATTCGGATAAAAGGAAATATATTTATGTATTCAAGATATATATTGCTCAGTGCCTTGCTGGTTATTGGTGCTGAGACTTATGCAAAAAATAATAAGACAGAGGTTGTGTCTCTGTCATCATCATATAATAATTCTGTAGAAAATAACTCTGTAGATTCCTCCTCTCAGGATTCCATTTTCAAGGACGAGACCTTGCATGAGGTGAAGGTGGTGGCTCGTAAGTCGGGCACTTCCCGATTGGCTGGTGCCGTGAATGGCATCGCCGTGAACAAAGATGAGCTCTTCAAGGCGGCTTGTTGCAACCTGGGCGAGAGTTTTACGACCAATCCATCGGTGGATGTGGCTTATAATGATGCCACGACGGGCGCAAGACAAATCAAACTCCTTGGTCTTTCGGGCACTTACGTACAGATGCTCACCGAGAATCTGCCGAATTTCCGTGGTGCAGCCATCCCATACGCCCTGGGCTATGTGCCGGGACCTTGGATGAAAGGCATTCAAGTATCCAAGGGTAGTGCTTCGGTGAAGAATGGCTATGAGTCGATTACAGGTCAAATCAATGTGGATTACTTGAAGCCAGAGGATGAGCAACAGGTGGAGGTAAACCTCTTTGGTGATACCAAGAGCCGAATCGAAGCAAACGCCGATGCCAATGTTCATCTGTCGGATAAGTGGGCAACGGAGATATTGTTGCATCATGAGAATATCCTCAAAAACCATGATGACAATGGCGATGGTTTCTATGATATGCCAGGCAGAGAACAATATAATGTACAGAACCGTTGGCTGTATAAAGGCAAGCACTACATCTTCCATGGTGGACTTGGGGCTTTGAAGGAGATTCGTACCAGTGGGCAGGATGAGGAACATGTTCATAGTGACGATATTTATAGAATCAAGCTCCATACCAACCGCTATGAGGGTTATATGAAACATGCCTTCATCCTCAATCACGAGCATGGCACCAATATTGCCTTCATGTCCTCGGCTTCGATGCACCAGCTCGATGCCCAGTATGGCAACAAGTTCTACAACCTCAATGAGAAGAATCTCTATGGCTCACTGATTTTTGAGACCAATTTTACTCATCAGCACAATTTGTCGGTAGGTTTGAGCGTCAACCATGATTACCTGGGGCAGCGCGCCAATGTGAATGTTTCTCCAAGACCGGCAGTAGGGCAAGAAGACTCTCCTTATCTTTTGTCGGAGATGCAGAGAATGAACGAGAAGGAGACGACTCCTGGAGCATACGCCCAATACACCTATACGTTAGGCACGAAGTTGACAGCGATGGCAGGTGTCCGTTTCGACCATAGTTCTTGGCAATTTCTTCACCCCTCGGTTCCACGTGAAGTATTCGCCTGTCGATGCCATCAGCATCCGCTTGTCAGCAGGTAAGGGCTATCGCACGGTATTTGGCTTGGCAGAGTACAACTATCTCTTGGCGAGTGGCAGGGAGTTTCAGATTACGGGTGATAGACTTAAGCAAGAGGAGGCTTGGAACTATGGTATGAGTACCGCTTTCTACATCCCGATGTTTGGCAAGACACTGAAATTGAACGCTGAGTATTACTATACCGACTTCAAGAATCAAGCGGTGGTGGATTATGATGCCAACAAGGGGCTTATCTCCATCTACAATTTGATGGGTAAGTCTTATTCCCACACCTTCCAGATAGATGCCTCTTATCCATTGCTGAAGGGCTTGGAGATAACAGCGGCTTATCGTCTGAACGATGTGAAGTGTACCTACGATTATGGCAAAACCTTGAAAGAAAAGCCATTGACCAGCAAGTATAAGGCGCTCTTCACGGCTTCTTATTAAAGCAAATAGAAAAGTTATGAAGAAGATTTTAGTAATGTTCACAATGATGATGGTGGCAATGGTAACCTTTGCCAAGGACATCAAGACCGTAGTGTTCACCACAACCCCACAGATGCACTGTGCGGCTTGTGAGAATAAGATCAAGAGCAACCTTCGCTTTGAGAAGGGTATCAAGAGCATTGAGACTTCTGTGCCAGACCAGACAGTCACAGTACAGTATAATGCCGACAAGACAACCCCAGAGAAACTCCAGAAAGGTTTTGAGAAGTTTGGCTATAAGGCTCGCATCCTGAAAGATGGCGAGAAGGTTGAGAAGAACACTGGGGAGAAGTGTGACTTGATGTAATTTACCTGCTGCTCATTTGATAGAAACTTAACCATTGGCACGCAGGAATCCCTGCGTGCTATATGGCGCTTATCATAAAACACATTCGTTCATTTCATTAGTCCGTCAATGAAATGCTTAGAATCTGCAAAACTTCATATGTCGAGCGTTTCAATTGCATATCATGGTGCACAATAGCCACGAGACGAGACGTATCTGTAAGCTTATCGAGACGTCTGCATCAGTTAACAGAGACGTCTGAACTCGCTGACTGAACTACTTGAGTTGCTTGATTGAACCACTTGAGTTAGCTGACTGAACCACTTGAGTTTTCTTCTTCATGTGCTTGCATGCAACCATAAAACTTTTTTAGCAACTTTTCCCGGAAGTATGGAAGAAGGCAGAGTTGAAGGCAAACATGAGGTCAACACAGAAACAGAACAACGTTTGCTGACGATGGGACTTTCTGCCGAACAGGTAGCCAAAGCTACCCAGCTACCTTTGGAAATCATTAAGAATCTGAGCAATTTTTAAAAAACTCAAGTTTCGCATGTAAGCACCACACGCCCCAGGCATCAGAAGAACATCATGTCCCCACACACCCTGGTCTAGGAGCTTTTGGGCCTTCAGCCCGTACTTGAACCACATGCGAAAGTTTAGTTCTTTATTTCTTATTTTTTTTTGCTTTTTCCTTTTCTGTTTCGAAGTTTTGCCGTACTTTTGTACCGGAATAGGAAAGAAAGATAAATAAGATGAATAGACGAAAAATGAAAACTGGGTCAATGGTGATGGTGAAAGCATCATTTCTTGTGGTGGTATTTTCTATGGGAGTACTTGCTCCTGCCATTGCCCAGAACGGACAGAACAGGAAACCTCGAAAGAAGCTGAAAGAACTACTGATGAAGGCAGATAGCCTGCGACTCCAGTTGCGACAGTCTGCTGATAGGGGACGTATGCTCCAATGGGGCGACTCTCTTCTCATGGCAGAATTGGGTAAGAGCAAGATGAGTGAGAAGAAAAAGCAAAGGTTCATGAAGCATTATGTCAAGATTCAAAGACGCTTGAGCCTCTACGATCGCCAATTGTTCAGAGGAGATTCACTGCTGGCAGCCAATTATTACAAGATAAAGTATGATACTACCTACATCTCCCGTCCTCATGCCCGATGGACCATCAAACTGAGAGGCAATCTTTCTGGAGCCGATTTGGAAACTACGGCGAAGACGGATGGAACGGAAACGCATACCAAGGTGATGGCCGACTGCCGTGGAACCCTCTCCATGGCTGTGGCTTATCGTGGCTTGGGGCTTGGTTTGGCTGTGAACCCAGCCAAGCTGGCTGGCAAGAATCAGGACTTTGAGTTCAACCTCAATTCCTATAGCAATCGCTATGGCTTTGATGTGGTCTATCTCTCGTCCAAGACATTCCATGGTCATCAGGAAATGGGAGGTAGCGAGATAGATATCCATAAAGGGAGAAATCTCGCAGAAGGCTCTGAATCTCAATTTCTATTATGCCTTCAACTACCGCAAATTCTCCTTCCCGGCAGCCTTCAGCCAGAGCTACATTCAGAAGCGAAGTGCCGGAAGTTGGATGGTTGGCGCCAGTTTTGACGGTTCCAAGACGAAGGTGAAGGGAATGACTATCCGCCTTAACGAGTTGGCACTCGGTGCAGGCTATGGATATAATCTCGTTCCATCTTCTCATCTGCTGTTCCATCTGTCAGCCTTGCCAACCATCACGGTATATTCTCATGACTATACCAAGATGAGGGCTGAAGTAGAGGAGGAAGTAGTGATACAGAAATCCCAACCGTTAAAAACAGCATGAAATATCATTTCCCGTCTGCCATCATTACCGGTAGAGGTGCAGCCGTCTATTCCTGGCGCAACAAGTTTGCCGGTGCCACTGCGGTTTATAATTTCTCTGTAGCAGGAGATGAGGATCACCTGCAGGTGAAGAGAAACAAATGGCGAGTAAGAATGTTTTCGGATTCAGGTTCTAGGAGCATACTTTTCTTCTTCCTATGTCAGTTTTTGACGCATCCGGATTGTACTTTTGCGGCAGAATTGACAATAACTCTATATAATAAGGTATGAATGCAGAAAGAAGAAGGGTTAGGAGTCCCTGAAAAGTGAAATATAAGAGGAATCCATAAGATTTCTTGTTAAAAGTTTGGTGGTTCATCAGATTTTTATTAAATTTGCCATTGGATTAGTGACAGGGCAGGTGAAAGTCCTTGCTTGAAGTCGCTATGATGCAGAGAAACAAGATAATCTTGTGGACACGAGCAAACTATTCAGTTCTGTAGGTTGAAATCTGGTAAATTGAAACGTAGAAAGAACGAGAATTTGTTTGAGCGAGTCTACACCGTCATATGGTGTGGATTCCTCTTTCGCATTTTCTTTTCTACGGGTTTTACCAAAGCCTAACTTACAAGAAAGTGAAGAAAGTAGGGGTTCGCACCATCTTTTTTCGCTTATGAACCATTATGGACTTGTTTGGTTCGCAGATTTTCCTTAACTTTGCAGAAGATTAGCTGCACTCGGCAATTTGAAAGCAAGCTTTCATTGCGCTCGTTTGCATAATCTTTGCCCCTTGAAAGTAAATGATTTGCTGTTTCGGCAGAAAAGCCGGAACAGTTATATATAATGAACTTAAAAACGGAATGCTTATGAGTAAAGATTTAAAGCAAGAAACTCTGTTGGAGTCGCAAGCTGAACTCGAACAGGAAAACGAGGAAACAGAAGAGGGATGTCTCTATTCTGCGGCAGTTGCGATATTGCAGGAAAAGACATTTGAGACTCTTTTGATAATGAAGGATTAGATGAAGCTCTTAGTGTGTTGGACAAATTCTATACGCAGTATGAGGTCGTGAAAGGCTTTCAATACAATTCGTTAAAGGCAAGTCTTATATTGAAAGGCTTGAATGCGATGAATAGTATTGGGGAGTTAAGTTCGATTGATGCAAACGCAGCGCAAGCTGATATAACCGAGCTCATTTCCCTGATAGAGAATGAAGAGGATGTTGATGCTGATTATCTTTCCTCTTTACTTGAAACTTACAAGGATGAACTTGAACAACTGAAAGCAAAATTCGCATTTGTACATGATTTCAATGAAGTGGATGAGAAGATACAAGAGTTACGTACACCAGAGAAGATTATTACCGACTCGAAGGTGAATGATGCAAAGAAAGCTTTGGCTCTTTGGGATGATTTCTATAAGAGAAATGAAAGGGACATAGATGATGCTTATTTTGAAAAAGCTGCAAGCATCTACAATGCTTTCTTCTATGCTTTGACCATCCATAAGAATGAGTTGGAAAGTCTTTCCGAGTCTCAGCTCTCTCATTACTCCTATGCTGCCAAGAGTTGTATCGCAAATGCAATTAAGTATTGTGAGCATGAGGATAGTAAGGATGAATGGCTTGCTTTGCAAGAACGTATTAGTGAGCAGGTTGAGGAGTTAAAGAAATTGCATGAGGAAAAATAAATGTATAACTTAAAATAGAATTTAAAATGGAAAAGGAAACAAAAACAAAAGTTTGGAATGGCATCAAAGAGGGTGTACATTTCGTAGGTGCTGTAGCTGGCGCAATAGTTGCTGTTGCAGGTGCTGCTAGTGCTTTAAAAGGTAGAAAAAAATAATCTTTAAATTTTATAATTATGGATATTGAATATTATGTAGAAGCCTCTAAGGCTAAAGAACAGAAAATTGTTGCATGGGGTTGTTTTGCTAGATGCTATTTCAATTGGGCAACAATTTCAAAAGGTAGTGCTGCTGCTTAAAGATGTAGTAGTTGTAAAATCAAGGATAGGCGAGTTTGTCTCGTCTATCTTAAAACTTATATTCTTATGGAGCAAGAAGTTAAAACTGTTGTAAGAAAAAGTATCCCTCTAGACAAAATATTTGCTTTACCTTCAAAAATGGTAAATATCAGGTATGCTAATAAGATATTAGTGGTTTCACCAGAAACTGCGAATTGGATTGTTTTACAAAATGAAGAACAATTGTCATTCCTTAATCTTTTGCATAATAATCAGCTAGGTGAAGCTTTACAGCATTTTCTGGGTCTCATCAAAATGCTCAAGCTGTAGTTACTCAAATTATCGCAAGAAAATTTGAAAATAAAAAAGTACATTTTAAGCATGAATCAGGAACAATGCAGTTTTATCTAACAAATGGATGTAATATGCGTTGTCCTCATTGCTATATGTTTGCTGGTATTAAGAAAAACAATGAACTTTCTACCGATGAGGTTTATTCTGTTTTAGAGAAGTTTTATAATTCTGGTGGTAAGGTTATTGTTTTTTCTGGTGGTGAAATAGCTTTGAGGAAAGATTTGTTGCAAATTATAGAGCATTCATACAATTTAGGAATTAAAAATGAGATACTAACAAATGGTACACTTTGGACAGAAGAGACTATAAGCAAAATAGCTCCAATGCTTTCGCGTGTTCAGATTAGTATTGATGGATATTCGGAAGAGACGAATTCGAAAGTCCGAGGAAAAGGTAATTTTTCTAGGGCCCTTCAAACAGTAGAGTCTTTTTTGAAATATCATGTATATACAGAAATATCTGTAACTCCGTATCTTGATAAGAACTTGGAAGTTGATTATCCTAAATATGTTGAGTTTGCTAAGAACTTATATCAAAAATATGGAGATATAAATTTTCTAGTAAAGTTTACCTTTGATATTTTGGAAGGGAGGAACATTGTTGTTACTAATGAACTGAAAAAAAATATCAAGCTATTGTAACTGAAATTTATGATGGCATTTATGGAGATTTTATGGATAAGCCTTTTATAAATTTCCATAAGAATGGTGGATTGGAAGACAATTGTGATTATGGAAATTTAGCAATTTCTGCTGATGGCAATGTCGTATTATGTCCAATTTTACAACAAATGAAATCTATAGAAATGTTCGAGCGATGATTTTACATCAATATTAACTTTGGCAAAAAAAGCCCGTGAACTAGCTAATGTCAATAATTTGATGCCTTGTAAAGAATGTGAACTTAAGTATATTTGTGGAGGTGACTGCCGAGTCAAGTATTTCGATGGTTTTAAAGAATGTAATTTAAAAAATGATGGAGAATGCCAATTGTAAAAATAAAGAATATTTTATGATATGAACTTTGAATGAAAAATGTTTCAATAAGTTTTAAATATTATGTTTGACAAAAGTAGTAAAAAAATGTTTTCCACTTGCGAGTCAAGATGAAAAATTGGAGATTCAGCAAGATGCTGTAACGTTGTGGCTGAAGAACCAGACAAGAGTTAATCCACATGATACAAAAGCCTAATATTATAAAGGCTTGTGGTCAAGGTATGGTTAATTGTATTTGTTAACATAGTATAAAGTTGAATGATTTTATGGACCTATGTGTTAGCTAAATAAAAAAATTCAATCATGAATACGGCATTAGAATATAGGAGAATATATGTTTCAACTAATTTTAGTTGTAACCTTTAATTGTGTGTATTGTTTTGAGAAGAATAAGAATGATATAGAATTTGATACCACTATAGCGCATGAATCGGTACCATCATAGCACTGCATTCGATTACATCATAGCGCACCAATCGGTACCAAAAAGATGTAAAGTTCTGCTCATGTATAATAATAACCGCCTATCTTTGCAGAAGAATTTTTTTAATCTGTATAGATATGGCACAAAAAGTAATGTAAACATGAGTAAATTAAAACGTTCATTTCAAATGCTAGCGGCAAAAATACCGCAACGCACCATTTGCGAGCAACTACACATGGGACGTGGCGTACTGAACCGTTACAAGACCTTGGCGGATTCCCAAGGTTTGTCCTATGGCGTGATAGGCCGCATGAGTGACGGGGAAATAGAATCTTTCCTCCAGTTGTCCAAACCCACAGCAGCCCCATCTTCCCAACGTCAGGTGCTAGACGGGCTGTTGCCTGAATATGTGTCAGACTTGTCGCATAACCGCTACCTCACCATTCAAGCCCTACACGAGTCATACAAGAAGGAGCATCCCGACGGATATGGATACACCCAGTTCAAGAAGTCAATCCGTGAGTATCGTACTCACACAACCTCAGCTTCCATAACACCTATATTCCTGGGGAAGAGATGCAGATTGACTTCGCCGGCGATGCCCTGTGGCTTACCGACCCGAAGACAGGTGAGCTAACCAAGGTTGTCGTCTTGGTCTGTATCCTGCCATACAGCGGCTTGGGATTTGCCAAGGCTATGTACAACGCTTCCATGGAGAACTTCTTCGGCGGTATATCCGATGCCTTCTCTTACTTCGGCGGAACAACTCGCATAGCCAAGAGTGACAACATGAAGCAGTGGGTGAAGAAATACGACCGCTACGAGCCAGCGTTCAATGATGCAGCCGTGGAATGGGCCGCCTACTACGATACAACCCTCCAAACCTGCAGGGTTCGCACTCCCAGGGACAAAGGTCCAGTCGAGGGGACTCGTCCAAAAGACCTACAATGCCGCCTACGCTCTGCTACATGACGAGGTGTTTTACAATCTACCGAGTATGAATGCCCGTATCTATGAGTTGATGGACGCGACAGGGAGAAGCAGACGTGACATCTTCGAGGCGGAAGAGCACCCTTACGTTGGGCAAACTGCCCATGACTCCATACCGCTTCAGATATCGCAAGGAGGTGAAACTGTCCGGTACCTATCACGTCATGGTTGACAAGCACAACTATAGCGTACCATACCAGTATGTCGGGGGCAAAAGGTGAGCGTACTGTGGGACTTGGATACCGTGGAGGTTTACTCCGGGAGTTCTCGCATAGCCATCCATCAGCGTCGCCAAGGTTCTGGGTACAGCACGCTTGACGATTGCATATGCCAGACAAACATCTTGCCTACAAGCACGGACAGGGATATAATGCCGCCTATTTCCTGGAGGAGGCGGCATTGGTCGGCTGCAACACCACTGCCGCAGTCCAATCCATCCTCAATCGCACGAAGCATGTCGAGCAGTCGTACAAGTCCTGCCAAGGAGTCCTGTCTCTCAAGCGCAAGTACGGCAAGGAGGCCTGGAGAAGGCCTGCAAGCGTCTGGCAGGTTGTTCATCCATCACCTACACGACCATCCGCAATGTGTTGGAGAAGAACCTTGACCAAGTTGACGGGAAGAAACAGTCTCAAATGTGCCACAGAACGACTATGTGAGAGGCGCGGAGGCATTTATGAACATTTAAACATATATATAGTAACATGAACTTACAAGAAACCATCATACAACTCAACGAGTTGAAGCTCAGAGGTATGTCATCCTCCTTCGAGGCCATGACCAGCCTTCCTGTACAGAACCGCCCATCCCTGGAAGTCGCCATCTCCAAGATGGTGGATGCAGAGGTGCAGGACAGACGAGATCGAAAGACCGCCATGTATCTAAAAATCAGCAAGCTTAGATATACGGCACTCTTAGAGGATGTCATCTGTGGAACAGACCGCAACTTCACCAAGGATGACCTTGCCGCCATTGCCGACTGTGCCTTCATACGCAGACATGAGAACTTGCTCATACAAAGGAAAGTGCGGCTGCGGAAAATCCTTCCTTGCCTGTGCCCTTGGAAGACAGGCTTGCATGCTAGGCTACAGAACTCTCTATCTCAATATGAACAGCTTTGTGGAGAAAGTTGCACTCAGCAAGCTGGATGGGTCGTACCTGAGGATGATAACCAATCTGGAAAAGTATGACTTGCTCATATGGGATGACTTCGGGTTGCAGCCAATGGATGACAAGACCAGACTCGCAATGCTTCAAATCCTAGAAGAGAGATACGAAAGAAAGTCCGTCATTATCGCCTCACAGCTTCCCATTGCTAAATGGTATGATTACATAGGTGATCCTACCTTGGCAGATGCCATTATGGACCGTTTGGTGGCAAATGCAAGTAAAATAGAGTTAAAAGGCGATTCTATGCGCCAGAAATTGAAAAATAAATTACCTTTGCAAATTGAAAAGGATTGTTCCCAAGAAAGTATCAAG
>VOFI01001470.1_pt1 | contig 38001 bp, 44 predicted proteins | sample 5384131 | NCBI WGS metagenome assembly VOFI01 (sample SAMN12384728, study PRJNA508395) | human gut metagenome | isolation source: healthy gut H | host: Homo sapiens | reverse complement strand
TCACCGTAGGGGCGAACACTGTTCGCCCGTTGGTTGATTTCTGAATATCCCCCCTGTCAGCTTACGCTGACATCCCCCTTTCAAGGGGGACATAATAAAAAAGCCTCCCTTGAAAAGGCGCCCGTAGGGTGTGCCTTGTGCTGAGGTGGCACGAAGTGCCGGAGGGATAAATTCAACAGAGGAATCTTCCTTACCCTCTCACACCTTCCTGCAATACCGCAGACAGATCCAGCCTGCGCCGGATTTCAGCCTGCCCCAGTCACCCTTTGTCTCCACAATGGTATAGACGCCCTTGTCCCGGATGCAACCAACCACCGGATAGGACGTGCCGTTTCCGCTGCGGATGTGCAGGGCATCTGCCGTGACCTTTACCCGATATCCTGCGGCAGACGCTGCCGTTGTCGGTGCAGATGCCGCAGCGTTTCCGGTACCCATAGCGTTCGCCACGTCCCGCAGGAACTGCTGCCAGTGCGCCCCGTCCGCCGTGTCAGAGCCGCCTTTGCTCGCCGGGACAAACCACTTGGGGCAGACCTTTCCCGTCACGTCATAGTGCCGGATCACGCCGCCGTGCTGGGGATGCAGCCCGTACTTCCGGCACAGCTGCGCCGTCAGTTCCACCAGGCTGGCATAGGTTTTGCTGCCGAACGCCCCGGTCCAGTCGGGGTGACAGGTCTCGATGGAAACCGTGTAGCTGTTCGCTGCATTGGTACACCAGCTCATCTCCTCGTCCGGAATGCAGCAGATCACCTCGCCCTGCAATCCCACAATGTAATTGCTGGACACGGAGCGGCTGGTGCTGTTGAAATAGTTCCGGTTCGCCATGGCGGAACTGCCGGGATTCGCCACCCAGTGTACCGCAATGGCAGTGGTCTGTTTCCGGATGGTTCGGGGACGGTTGTGGGTCAGATATGCGTTTTGTATCTGCATAGCGTGTCACTCCACCACAAGGGGCGCAACCGCCACCACTTCGAGTACTGGTCGACTATAACCCGAAAACCAAACGGGTCGAGCCGGTGGAAATGCCGGTGCGCTTTCTGGCAGAGATGTTCTGTGACCGGGTGGCTGCCAGCAAGATCTATCTGCAAGACCGCTACGACCAGACCTGTCCCCTGGACTATTTCCAGCGTTCCACCTCCAAAAAGCGTGGGATGCTCCATCCGGAGACCGAGCGGCAGCTGACAGAACTGCTGACCATCCTGGCGGAACAGGGCGAGGATGCCGCCTTCGCAAAACTGCGGCAAATGGTGAAAAACGACAAACGATAGGGAGAGGGAAAACACATGACATTTTGCAAAAACTGCGGAGCGAAACTGAATCCGCAAGACGAGTTCTGCCCGAACTGCGGCACGAAAAACGAAACACCCCAACAGCCCCAACAGCCCCAGCAGCCGGACGGCATGGGCGCAGATGCAGTGACTGCCGTTCCGGGCGGCAAAAAGCCGTTCCTGGGCATGAACACCAAGGGACTGCTCATTGCGGCAGGCTGTATCGTGGTGACAGCCGTCCTGGTGATCGTCCTGCTCTGCTCCTTTTTCGGCAGCAGCTCCAAGAGCGTGGTCAAGGACTATTACAAAGCCATCGAGAATTGCGATGCCAAGGATCTGATGGCAACCGTCCCCAAGGACTATCTGAAAGAACTGATGGATGACAACGATTTGAGCCGCAAGGAACTGACCAACGATGTGCAGGACTATCTGGACAAATACTATGACGAATACGACGACATCAAGGTCACCTTTGAGGACAAGGAAAAGCTGGACAAGAACGACTTCGCCGACTACTTCGACTTTGAGGATGCCAGTGATCTGGAAGTAAAAAAGGGCGTGAAATACGAGCTGAAAGTACGCTATCGCTCCGATGAGAAAAAGGACAACGAGTCCGAGGACTTCATCGTGTTCCAGTACAAGGGCAAGTGGTACAGCATGGACGCTATGTTCCTGGTAGCCATGGCGACCTACTTCTAAAAAACGCTGAGACAATACGCCGCCGTGCAGTAACATTCACTGCACGGCGGCTTTCTTTTCTATTGTACCGTTTTCCACAGTGGATGACTCAAATGTGGAAAACAGCGTTATTGCAAATCAGAATTACTTCTCCAGACCTGCGATCATGGCATTCAGTGCGCTGAGGAATGCGGAGATGGAGGAGTTGATGATATCCGAGTGGATACCCACGCCCCAATAGGTCTTTCCGTCCTTTTCCAGTCCCACATATGCCACAGCCTTGGAGCTGGAACGCACTTCCAGAGCGTGTTCGGTATAGGTGGTCAGTGCGAAGTCCATGTTCAGATGTGCCTTTACGGCGTTGGAAACCGCATCCAGACGGCCGTTTCCGTCTCCGTGTACGGTCTCGGTATTGCCCTTATAGGAGATGGTGACCTCTGTGCCGATGGCGTTTTCGCCCTTCTGTACGAAGTGGACTTCCGGAATGGAGACCGGTGTTTCCACATTGACATAGTGCTTGGTGAAAATGTCCAGCACCTCTTCCGGCATCAGTTCCTTGTGTGCGTGGTCGGAGACACCCTTGACCAGATAGCCGAAGGACTCCCGCATCTTCTGCGGAATGTGATAGCCGTACTTGGTCTCCATGAGGTAGCTGACGCCGCCTTTGCCGGACTGGCTGTTGATGCGGATTACGTCTGCCTCGTACACACGTCCCACATCTTCCGGATTGATGGGCAGATACGGCACGTTCCAGTGCTTGCAGTCGTGTTCCTCTCTCCAGTGCATTCCCTTGGCGATGGCATCCTGGTGCGAGCCGCTGAACGCAGCGAATACCAGCTGACCGCTGTACGGCGAACGCTCATACACGTGCATTCTGGTGACACGCTCGTACATCTCCACGATCTCCGGCATATTGGAGAAGTCCAGCTCCGGATCGACGCCCTGGGAGTACATATTCAGCGCCAGTGTGATGATGTCCACATTACCGGTGCGCTCGCCGTTGCCGAACAGCGTTCCCTCGATACGGTCGCCGGCAAGGAGTCCCAGCTCACTGTCCGCCACAGCGCAGCCACGGTCGTTGTGGGGATGCAGGGAAATGACCACGTTTTCACGCCGGTACAGATTGTCGTTCATATACTCGATCTGGTTCGCATACACGTGAGGCATGGAGTGGGAAACGGTGACCGGCAGATTGATGATGACCGGATCTTCCGGTGTCGGCTCCCAGATCTTCAATACGGCATTGCAGATCTCCAGGGCAAATTCCGGCTCTGTGCCGGTGAAGCTCTCCGGCGAATACTCAAAGCGGAAGTGACCCTCGGTCTTTGCCCGGTATTCCTTGCAGAGATTTGCGCCCAGCTCCGCCAGCTTGATGATGTCTTCCTTGCTCTTCTTAAACACCTGTTCCCGCTGTGCCACAGAGGTGGAATTATAGAGGTGTACGATGGCGTGCTTTGCGCCTTTCAGTGCCTCAAAGGTCTTTGCGATAATGTGTTCCCGTGCCTGGGTCAGCACCTGGATGGTTACATCGTCCGGGATCATATCGTTCTCGATCAGCGTCCGGCAGAACTCATACTCCGTCTCCGACGCAGCCGGAAAGCCGATCTCAATTTCCTTAAAGCCGATCTTCACCAGATAACGGAAAAACTCCAGCTTTTCTTCCAGGTTCATGGGTGTGATAAGTGCCTGGTTTCCGTCCCGCAGGTCAACGCTGCACCAGACCGGTGCTTTTTCGATCATGGTCTTGGATGCCCAGCGCATGGGCGGATTCTTTACCGGAAAAAACTGCGGTGCGTACTGTTCTACGTTTTTCATAAGATACATTCCTTTCCTGTTTGTGTGATCTGCGGCTGTTCTGTCTACAAAAAAAGCCCCTTCCATACAGACAACCTATCTGTACAAAAGAGACGAAGATCCATATTCTCCGTGGTACCACTCTTTTTTGACGCAGCTGATGCGCCCGCTCATCACATCTGACAATGTGTACTCCGGTAACGGGGAGTGTCCGGCACAGCCTACTGACACGGGACAGCGCCCGTATGTTCCGCCTGCGGCTCAAGGACCAGTTATCCTGAACGCCCTGCTGCCGGCTCACACCTGCCGCCGGCTCTCTGAAAACACAGTCTGCGTTCTCTTATCTTCCTGTCAAAGCCTTTTTCTTCATGATACACCAGCGCCGTTCTCCGGCACTGTGATTATTTTCATTATAGCATTCTCCCCTTTGTTTGTCAAGCAATTTTGCGAAATTTCTTTCGATTTCACCAAAACCGCCGGTTTTTTCTTTGTATCCTGTCAATTTATTGAACAAAATGTATCTAAAATGTAAAAATAAAAGACAGCTACTTGCAATTGCGAAAACATAGTGCTATACTAAACACATACGAATCACAGCGGCGGTGTATCTGCACCGTCATGCGGCAGGGTTCGCAGGGATTTTTTGGAAAAGGAGTGTACGGCGATGTACAGCGACGCTATGTGCCGGTTGGCAGCACGAGTGATTATCGTGGAACTAGGCGCTCGAGTCATTTTGACCCGAAGCGGAATTTGTGCTGCACACACCGGTGTTCCAAAAGAAAAGTGCGAACGGCTGTTATTCTGCCGCAACGCTTGCATGAAGATTGGAAGCTTTCGGTACTTGCAGCCGAGGGGCTTTTTTTGTAGGCACAGCTGCCGGACAGGAGCGGCGGCGGTGCGGTTCTTTATGAAAAGCGTGCCGGGCGGCATACGTTTCGGGTCTGTCCCGTATCTCCCTGTATCTATTGTATCTTATATAATCTGAAATTCAAAAATAAAAGGTGAAAGTAACATGAAGTTGAAAGGCGCACAAATCATCGTAGAGACCCTGATCGAACAGGGCGCATCTACGGTATTCGGTTATCCGGGCGGCCAGGTCATCGACATCTATGATGCCCTGTATCTGGCACAGGACCGGATCCACCACATCATCACAGCACACGAGCAGGGCGCAGCACACGCTGCGGACGGCTATGCACGTGCCACCGGTGAGGTCGGCGTAGTCATCGCCACCTCCGGTCCGGGTGCGACCAACCTGGTCACCGGTATCGCTACCGCATATCTGGACTCCGTTCCCCTGGTTGCCATCACCGGCAACGTGCCGAACTCTCTGATCGGACGGGACAGCTTCCAGGAAGTGGACATCACCGGCGTGACCATGCCCATCACCAAGCACAATTTCCTGGTAAAGCGTGTGGAAGATCTGGCGGACACCATCCGTGAGGCATTCCGTATCGCAAAGTCCGGCAGACCCGGACCTGTCCTGGTGGATATCCCCAAGGATGTACAGAACGCACTGTATGAATACACCGCACAGGCACCGGCTGCAAAGAATCCGGTTCCGGCAGCAAACGAGAGCGAGATCGAAAAGGCTGCGGAAATGATCCTGGCTGCGGAAAAAGCCTTATCTACATCGGCGGCGGTGCGATCACCGACAACGCCGGCGCAGAGGTTCTGGCACTGGCAGAAAAGATCGACGCACCTATCGGCTGCACCATGATGGGCATTTCCGCCGTTCCACCTCCAATCCCCGCTGGCTGGGCATGGAGGGTATGCACGGTCACTATGCCTCTTCTATCGCACAGAATGAGGCAGATCTCATCATCACCGCCGGCGCACGCTTCAGCGACAGAGGCACCGGCAACACCGCAAAGTATGCACGGAACGCCAAGATCATCCACATCGACATCGACGCATCCGAGCTTTGCAAGAACATCAGCGTGGAGCTGGGCATTGCCGGCTCGATGAAGGAGATCCTGACCCGTCTGATGGACAAGCTGCCCCAGCAGACCCACCCGGACTGGATGGCTCGTGTGGCAGAACTCCAGGCAGAGACTGCCAAGCTGGAGGCACAGGATCCGGACGAGCTGACACCGTTCACCGCCATCGACCAGATCGCTGCCGTGGCAGACAAGGACACTATCGTGGCAACAGACGTGGGACAGCACCAGATGTGGGTGGCACAGCACTACCCCTTCGAGACACCCCGCACCTTTATTTCCAGCGGCGGTCTTGGAACTATGGGCTTTGGTCTGGGCGCAGCCATCGGCGCTGCAACTGCCACCGGCAGAAAGACCGTTCTGGTCACCGGCGACGGCAGCTTTGGCATGAATCTGAACGAACTGGCTACCGCAGTCACCAACCAGACCCCGGTCGTTGTCTTTATCATGAACAACGGCGTTCTGGGCATGGTACGCCAGTGGCAGACCCTGTTCTTCGACAAGCACTATTCCAACACCACCCTGGAGCGCAAGACCGACTTCGTCAAGCTGGCTGAGGCATTCGGTATGCCGGGCTATCGTGCCATGAACATGGCGGAGCTGAAGGAAGTCCTGCCCAAGGCATTCGCAGAAAACGGTCCGGTCCTGGTGGATTGTGCCATCGACTGCGACGCATTCGTACTGCCCATGCTGCCGCCGGGCGGCTGCATCGACGATATCATCGTTGATATTTCTGCAATGTAAAGGGGTGTGCCATCATGGATAGAATCGAACGCTTTGTTATTTCCGTCCTCGTTGCAAACCATTCCGGTGTGCTGTCCCGTGTTTCCGGATGTTCACCAGACGAGGATTCAATATTGATACACTGACTGTGGGCGAGACCGAATCGCCGGAATTCTCCCGCATCACCATCTCCACCCACTGCGACCGCAGCATCTGCAACCAGATCGTCAAGCAGCTGGAGAAAATGTACGATGTCAAGACCGTGAAGGTCATGAAACGGGATCAGACCGTCATCCGTGAACTGCTGCTCATCAAGATCAACAATGTAGCAGACAAGCGGCAGGACATCATGTCCGTAGTCGATGTCTTTCGTGCAAAGATCACCGACTATTCCCCGGAGGCACTGGTCATCGAAATCCGTGGCGAGTCCTCTAAGATCAACGCTTTTATTGAGCTTCTGGAACCCTATGGCATCATGGAAATGTGCCGCACCGGTCTGGTCGCTCTTGAAAGAGGCGGCTCATGCCTGAAAGATGCGTGAGCAGCCGTATATAAATGGATCAGCAGACTGCACGGAAAACCGGCGGTACTGCGCCAGAAATGCACAGGAATGTCATTTCTGAAACCCAAATTTATTCAAAGGAGTCTTTCACAATGGATCATGTTGCAAAGGTATTTTATCAGGAAGATTGTGACCTGTCTCTGCTGTATGGCAAGACCATCGCTGTTATCGGCTACGGCAGCCAGGGCCACGCACACGCACTGAATGCCAAGGAATCTCTGGGCGATAAGGCCAGAGTAATCATCGGTCTGTACGAGGGCAGCAAGTCCTGGGCAAAGGCTGAGGCACAGGGCTTTAAAGTATATACCGCAGCAGAGGCTGCAAAGAAAGCAGACATCATCATGATTCTGATCAATGATGAAAAGCAGGCAGCAATGTACAAGAAGGACATTGCACCGAACCTGGAACCGGGCAATATGCTGATGTTCGCTCACGGTTTCGCAATCCACTTCGGTCAGATCATTCCGCCGGCAGATGTTGACGTTACCATGATCGCTCCGAAGGGACCGGGACACACCGTTCGTTCGGAATATCAGGCAGGCAAGGGCGTTCCGTGCCTGGTTGCTGTACAGCAGGATGCTACCGGCAAGGCACAGGATCTGGCACTGGCTTATGGTCTGGCAATCGGCGGCGCAAGAGCCGGCGTTCTGGAAACCACATTCCGCACCGAGACTGAGACCGACCTGTTCGGTGAGCAGGCTGTTCTTTGCGGCGGCGTATGCGCTCTGATGCAGGCTGGTTTCGAGACCCTGGTTGAGGCTGGCTACGATCCGAGAAACGCTTACTTCGAGTGCATCCACGAGATGAAGCTGATCGTAGACCTGATCTACCAGAGCGGTTTCGCAGGTATGCGTTACTCCATCTCCAACACAGCTGAATACGGCGACTACATCACCGGTCCGAAGCTGATCACCGAAGAGACCAAGAAGACCATGAAGCAGATCCTGAAGAACATCCAGGATGGTTCTTTCGCAAAGGAATTCCTGCTGGATATGAGCGAGGCAGGCGGCCAGGCACACTTCCGTGCAATGCGTAAGCTGGCATCTGAGCATCCGTCTGAAAAGGTCGGCGAAGAGATCCGTAAGCTGTACAGCTGGAACGGCGAAGACAAGCTGATCAACAACTAATCTGGTTACAGCAATCCCCCATTTCTGAATTGATGGGATACGCAGGATAAAACTATAGCGCAGAAACTGCTTTCCTGACACAATATCGGGAAAGCAGTTTTTGGCTACACATAAGCGCCTGCTTTGTATCTGAGATCCATTGTGACACACGGAAAAGCAATTTTTCCGAAATTATATGAGGTGAAAAAAATGAGCGGTAATTTTTTACTGTGAGGGTGTGGACAAAGCACCCCAGCGTTCCCTGTTCCACGCACTGGGAATGACCAAGGAAGAGATGGAGCGTCCGCTGGTCGGCATTGTCTCCTCCTACAACGAGATCGTACCGGGACACATGAACATCGACAAGATCGTCGATGCCGTTAAGATGGGCGTTGCCATGGCTGGCGGTACACCGGTGGTTTTCCCGGCGATCGCAGTCTGTGACGGCATCGCCATGGGACACAAGGGCATGAAGTATTCCCTGGTGACCCGTGATCTGATCGCAGATTCCACCGAGTGCATGGCGCTGGCGCATCACTTTGATGCCCTGGTCATGATCCCGAACTGTGACAAGAACGTCCCCGGTCTGCTGATGGCTGCCGCAAGAGTGAACGTGCCGACGGTATTCGTCAGCGGCGGTCCGATGCTTGCCGGTCATGTCAAGGGCAAAAAGACCAGCCTGTCCAGTATGTTTGAGGCTGTCGGCTCTTACGCTGCCGGCAAATTCACCATGGAGGACGTGGAAGAGTTCGAGAACAACGCCTGCCCCACCTGCGGTTCCTGCTCCGGTATGTACACCGCAAACTCCATGAACTGTCTGACCGAAGTCCTGGGCATGGGTCTCAAGGGCAACGGCACCATCCCGGCAGTATACTCCGAGCGCATCAAGCTGGCAAAGCAGGCTGGCATGGCAGTTATGGATATGTACCGGAAGAACATCCGTCCCCGTGACATCATGACCGCAGACGCTTTCGAAAATGCACTGACCGCAGACATGGCGCTGGGCTGCTCCACCAACAGTATGCTCCACCTGCCGGCAATTGCCAACGAATGCGGCATCAAGATCGACCTGGATATGGTCAACAAGATCAGCGCACGCACCCCGAACATCTGCCACCTGGCTCCGGCAGGCCACGCATATATGGAGGATCTGAACGAGGCTGGCGGCATCTATGCGGTGCTGAACGAGCTGACCAAGAAGAACCTGCTCCACACCGACGTAATGACCGTCACCGGCAAGACCATGGCAGAGAACATCAAGGGATGTATCAACAAGAACACCGACATCATCCGTCCCATCGACCAGCCGTACAGTGAGACCGGCGGCATCGCTGTCCTCAAGGGCAACCTGGCACCGGATCGCTGCGTGGTAAAGCGCAGCGCCGTAGCCAAGGAGATGCTGGTACACAAGGGCCCGGCAAAGGTATTCAACAGCGAGGAAGAGGCGATCGCAGCCATCACCGGCGGCAAGATCGTCAAGGGCGATGTGGTTGTCATCCGCTATGAAGGACCTGCCGGCGGCCCGGGTATGCGTGAGATGCTGTCCCCGACTTCTGCCATCGCCGGTATGGGTCTGGACAAGGACGTTGCCCTCATCACAGACGGCCGTTTCTCCGGTGCGACTCGTGGCGCAGCCATCGGTCACGTTTCTCCGGAGGCTGTCAACGGCGGCACCATCGCCTATGTACAGGACGGCGATATCATCTCCATCGACATCCCGAACCACAGCATCCAGCTGGAGGTCTCTGACGAGGAGCTGGCAGAGCGGAAAAAAAGACCACCAAGATCCTGGTCAAGGAAAACCTCACCGGCTATCTGAAACGATATTCCAAGATGGTCTCCTCTGCGGATAAGGGTGCGATCATCAACCGGATGGACTAAGGCAAATCAAATAAAGGAGGAACACCCCATGGGTATGACAATGACACAGAAGATCCTTGCCGCACACGCCGGTCTGGATTCTGTTGAACCCGGTCAGCTGATCCTGGTCAATCTGGATCGTGTGCTGGGCAACGATATCACTTCCCCGGTTGCGATCCGGGAGTTCAACAAACTGAACAAGGACAATGTTTTCGACAAGGATAAGGTGACCATGGTCATGGATCACTTTGCTCGAACAAGGACATCAAGGCAGCTACCCAGTGTAAAATGTGCCGTGATTTCTGCGGCGAAAAGAGATCACCCACTTCTACGACGTGGGACAAATGGGCATCGAACACGCTCTGCTGCCGGAAAAAGGACTGGTCGTTTCCGGTGACGTTGTCATCGGCGCAGACTCCCCACACCTGCACCTACGGTGCACTGGGCGCATTCTCCACCGGTGTCGGCTCTACCGATCTCGCCGCAGGCATGGCGACCGGCAAGGCGTGGTTCAAGGTGCCGAGCGCCATCAAGTTTGTCCTCAAGGGCAAGCTGAACCCGTACATCTCCGGCAAGGACGTGATCCTGCACATCATCGGCAAGATCGGCGTAGACGGCGCACTGTACCGCTCGATGGAATTCACCGGCGAAGGTGTGGCATCCCTGTCCATGAGCGACCGTCTCACCATGACCAACATGGCGATCGAGGCCGGCGCAAAGAACGGCATCTTCGAGGTGGACGACCAGACGCTGGCATTCGTGGCAGAACACAGCGACCGCAAGCCGGTTGTCTACAAGGCAGACGAGGACGCAGTTTACGACGAGGTCATCGAGATCGACCTGTCCGAGATCAAGTCCACCGTAGCATTTCCGCATCTGCCGGGCAACACCCGCACCATCGACGAGGTGGGCGAGGTCAAGATCGACCAGGTTGTCATCGGCTCCTGTACCAACGGTTTCTACAAGGACATCGAAGAGGCAGCCTCCATCATCCGTGGCAAAAAGGTGGCAAAGAACGTCCGTGCCATCATCATCCCGGCAACCCAGTCGATCTATCTGAAAGCCATGGAAAACGGTCTGCTGAAGGACTTCATCGAGGCAGGCTGCGTGGTCTCCACCCCGACCTGCGGCCCGTGCCTCGGCGGTCATATGGGTATCCTGGCGGCAGGCGAGCGTGCGGTTTCTACCACAAACCGGAACTTCGTGGGCAGAATGGGTCACCCGGAATCTGAAGTATATCTGGCAAGCCCGGCAGTTGCCGCAGCAAGTGCCATTGCCGGCAAGATCGTTTCCCCGAAGGAGGTACTGTAATCATGCAACTGAACGGAACTGTCATCAAATACGGCGACAACGTGGACACGGACGTCATCATTCCGGCACGTTATCTGAACACCATTGACAAGAAGGAACTGGCTTCTCACTGCATGGAAGATCTGGATACCACCTTTACCAGCCGTGTAAAGCCGGGTGACATCATGGTCGGCGGCGAAAACTTCGGCTGCGGTTCTTCCCGGGAACACGCCCCCATTGCAATCAAGGAAAGCGGCATCGCCCTGGTCATCGCCAAGAGCTTTGCCCGCATCTTCTACCGGAACTCCATCAACATCGGTCTTGCGATCGTGGAGTGTCCGGAGGCTGTGGACGCCATCAGCGAGGGCGACACCGTAGAGGCTGACCTGGACAACGGCGTCATCCGTGACGTCACCAACGGCAAGGAATTCCACGTGGCACCGTTCCCGGAATTTATCCAGACCATTATTGCAAACGGCGGTCTGATGGAGTCGATCAAGAAGGGCGCTGTGAAATAAGCGGTTCTCTGAAACCCTATGATATGCAAAAAGCTGCTGTACCATTTGTTTGGTACAACAGCTTTTTGTTGTCTGAAAACTGGAAGTTGTGTTTCTGATTATTCAGAATCCACCGTAATGTTTTAAGGTTTCTGCTGCAATTTCAGAACCGACATTCATAGCCTTTTCAATATTATTTTCGAGCATATATGAGCAGACAAATCCGGCGTGATAGCTGTCACCACAACCGGTCGTGTCAATTATGCTTTCAACTTTCACAGCTTGCACTTTGAATTCCTGTCCATTAAAGTATGTAACGCTTCCATGTTCTGCAAGTGACACGTTGAACAGGCAACTGTATTTATTCGATAATTCTTTGAACTTCGGCAGGAGTTCTTCCGAGCCGCTTATCATAAAGAAATCAACATGCGGAGCAAATCGTTCCATATCTGCAAAATCTCTATATACATCAAAATCTACCGCAAGCTTAAAGCCATATGTTTTTTTCAGTTCAACTACTTGCGAAAAACACGAAGCCCAAAAATGAACAAAGACTACATCGGACCTTGATAAGATTTTGATTTCATTATCATTCAGTACGATGTTATCGAGAATTTCTCCGTTCCATGAATCATCTTTATAATACCTATCGCCCGATTCTGTAAGGTAAGTCATATTATTTGCAGTCTGATACCTTTCATCAATGCGTATATGGCTTTTATCAATATCAAGCTTTGATATTGAATCCATTATCGCTTCTGCATATTTATCTTTTCCGACAACACCAAGAAGCGTAACATCTATATCCTTAAAGTGCGAGGCATGCGCAGCAAAATTCAATGCTTCTCCCCCCGGTCTGATTATTTCAGTACCGTAAAAACATCTGCACATATACAAGGAAGTGCAGTCAGCTTAATTTTATTCATTATACCACCTCACAAATTCCGATTTACCGCATTTCCATTATACCGCATAATTCCAACGCAGTCAATCCGTCGCAAATTTCACCGACACAGTGCCCGCTATGCGTTCTTCTCATGTGAAAAAACTGGAATTTACCATAACTTAATTACGATCAAGCATCCGATAAAACCAATTACCCAAGGAATGACATAGGATAATAAGTTTGCTTTGTTTTTCGCAAAAAGTATAACCGCTGCTATTGTCACAATAAGCCAGGTAAGCATCATGACATACCCAAATGGGACAAGGAACATATCTTCATCATAGTCTTTTGAATAGGAATCAGTTTGCGGAAATGCAAATGCAAATCCCAATAATCCCAGATAATTTCCGATCGTTCCCTGCAAAAGACCGAATATAATCAATAATACTTTTTTCAATGTAACTGATAAACTGTTATTCACTTTCATAATTACATAATTACCTCCACAACTTCCGATTTACCACATTTCCATTATACCATACAACCCCATTCCAGTCAATCCGCAACCAAAATCACCGACACAGCGCCCTGCGTACCGGCTTTTTGTGGCGAAATGCAGAATTTTCACAAAAACCTTGTAATCTTCACAGTCTTGGTGTATAATGAAAGAGTATTTGCGGAACAAACGGGGCTATCCAGACGATTTGTTCTGCCAAACCAAAGGAAACACTGCATAAAGCCCGCCTGACGGCTTTGCACGCAATCTGCTTGCAGATTTTCCGTCATATTGCCCAGAAATCCCTTGCCATACATCAAGTATGCCTGCGGAATTTCTATGCAATCTGCCGAAAAATCTGACTACGCATCTGCACAAGCTTTATTCAGTGTTTCCCAAACAAAAGGAGTCTTTCCCATGAATTTCAATATTGCATTACTCCGTGGCGACGGTATCGGCCCGGAGATCGTAGACAGCGCTGTTGCTGTTCTCCACAAGATCGGCGAGAAATACGGTCACACCTTCAACTGCACCCCGTACCTCATCGGCGGCTGTGCCATTGATGCCACCGGCATTCCCCTGCCGAAAGAGACCATTGACGGCTGTCTCGCAAGCGACAGCGTCCTGCTGGGCGCCGTGGGCGGTGCAGTAGGTCACAACAAAGTGGGATCAGATGCCGCCGCATCTCCGCCCGGAAAAGGCGCTGCTGGGCATCCGTGAGGCGCTGGGTCTGTTCACCAACCTGCGTCCGGCAAAGCTGTACCCGGCACTGAAAGGCGACTGCCCGCTCCGGGAAGATATCGTGGAAAAGGGCTTCGACATCATGATGGTGCGTGAGCTGACCGGCGGCATCTACTTCGGCGAACGTGGCAGACGGGAAGGCAAGTACGGCGAAGAGGCATACGACACCGAGTGCTACAGCAAGATGGAAGTAGAGCGTATCGCACGTGTGGCTTTCGAGACCGCACAGAAACGGAACAAGAACGTCATCAGCATCGATAAGGCAAACGTTCTGGAAAGCTCCGCCTGTGGCGTGAAGTGGTTCACGAAGTGGCAAAGGACTACCCGGATGTGACCCTCACCGATATGCTGGTAGACAACGCCGCAATGCAGCTGGTCAAGAACCCGAGACAGTTCGACGTAGTCGTTACCTCCAATATGTTCGGCGATATTCTGTCCGATGAGGCTTCCATGATCACCGGCTCCATCGGTATGCTGCCGTCCGCATCCCTGGGCGCAACCAAGCGTGGTATGTACGAACCAATCCACGGCTCTGCACCGGACATCGCCGGACAGAACAAGGCGAACCCCATCGCAACCATCCTCTCCGCAGCCATGATGCTCCGCTATTCCTTCGACCTCATGGACGAGGCACAGGCGATCGAGGACGCTGTGGACGCATATCTGAATGCAGGATACCGCACTGCCGATCTGGCTGGCCAGGGCGTAACCCCGCTGTCCTGCCCCGAATGCACCGAACAGATCATTGCACTGCTGAAGTAAGCAGTATACTTATAAAAAATAGTCGAAAGAGATGAACCCATATGACTCCCAGAGAAGAAATCGGATACGGGCTGGATGCCCTTGTCATTTTCCGCAGTTTGCAGCAGGATCCGGTGATCCGGGCGCTGATGCAGTTCTGTCACACCGATAAGGAGAACACCCCGGCACAAATTCGCTTTTACAGCGCCATGGTCTCTGCCCTGTATGAACGGGCAGATGACCTCACCGGCTATCTGGAACAGATCGTTCTGGAGCATGAAAACGTCTATGTGCAGCGTGCCGGTGCCGGCGAACCCATCTCCCCGAACCTGGAGACCTGCCTGCACACGGAACTGAAACTGCTGAACCGCATTGCCATGCTGACCCCTGCCATCCAGGCAGAGATGCAGACCAGCATTCCCCTGCCGGCATGGCAGACCCATAAGACCGATCTGGATGCGCTCTACACCCAGCGTGTGGCAGAGATCGCCAAGCACGGCTACGGCATCTACGCACGGCATCATATGTTCACCGTCGGCGCAGGCGGCGAGCTGGTGCCGGTGCAGTATCCCGACCCCATTTCTCTGGAACAGATGGTGGGATACGAACGGGAGCGCAGCATCGTGGTGGACAACACCAAGGCGCTCCTGGCCGGCAAGTATGCCTCCAACGTTCTCCTCGCCGGAGACGCCGGCACAGGCAAATCTGCCACCGTCAAGGCGATTGCCAATGCGTTCAAGGACGACGGGCTGCGGCTTATTGAACTGAACAAGGACCAGCTGTGCTACATCCCCCAGATCATGGATCACCTGTGCCGGAATCCGCTGAAGTTCATCCTCTTCATCGACGACTTGACCTTCTCCGAGGACGACCCCAACTTCGGCACGCTGAAAGCGACCCTGGAGGGCAGCATTGCGGCACGGATGCGGAACACCGTCATCTACGCCACCAGCAACCGCCGCCACCTGGTCAAAGAGACCTTCGACGACGGCAGCGACAAGCACTCCAACGACACCGTACAGGAGCGCATCTCTCTGTCGGAGCGGTTCGGCATCACCATCACCTACAGCCGGCCGCAGAAAAACCTGTATCTGGAGATCGTCCACGCTCTGGCAGAACAGAACGGTCTGGACATCACCACAGAAGAGCTGGACGCACAGGCGGAACAGTTCGCCCTCCAGAAGAGCGGCAGAAGCGCCCGTGCAGCAAAACAGCTGATCGACCAGCTGCTGACACAGTATTCTTAAGGCAATACCGCACAAAGCCCGCCTGACGGCTTTGCCCTTAATCTTATTATGGAAAGGAAAGTCCCTATCCATGCTGACATTGGATAAAATCTATCAAGCAAGCCACGTTCTGCGGAGCGTGATCCGGAAAACCGATCTGATCCAGGCACCGAAACTGTGTCCGGACTGCGATCTGTTTCTGAAAACCGAAAATCTCCAGGTGACCGGTTCCTTTAAGGTGCGTGGCGCCTATTACATGATGTCCCAGCTGACGGACGAAGAAAAGGCTCGTGGCGTTATCGCCTGCTCTGCCGGCAACCATGCCCAGGGCGTAGCGCTGGCTGCGGCAAAGAACCACATGAAGGCGCTCATCTGCCTGCCGGACGGCGCACCGATCTCCAAGGTAGAGGCGACCAAGAGCTACGGCGCAGAGGTCTGCATGGTCAAGGGTGTCTATGACGACGCCTACAACAAGGCTGTGGAACTCCAGAAGGAACACAACTACACCTTTGTCCACCCCTTCGACAACGAAAACGTCATTGCCGGACAGGGCACCATCGGTCTGGAGATCCTGGATCAGATGGCAGACGTTGATGTAGTTATCGTCCCCATCGGCGGCGGCGGACTGATCTCCGGCGTGGCATTCGCCATCAAGCAGCTGAACCCGAACATCAAGGTTTACGGCGTACAGGCGAGCGGCGCACCCAGTATGTACGAGTCCATCCACAACGACAAGATCACCTGTCTGGATTCCGTTTCCACCATCGCCGACGGCATCGCCGTCAAGGAGCCGGGTCCTCACACCTTTGAGTATGTCAAGAAGTACGTAGACGACATCGTCACCGTAACAGACGACGAGATCTCCGCAGCCATCCTGGCACTGATCGAAAACAGAAACTCATCGCAGAGGGCGCAGGTGCGGCATCTGTGGCTGCGGCAATGTTTCACAAAGTCCCGGTAGAGGGCAAAAAGGTAGTCTGCCTGGTTTCCGGCGGCAACATCGACGTGACCATCCTGTCCCGTGTTATCAAGCGTGGTCTGCTCATGTCCGGCAGAAGCTGTATGCTCAACATTGAGCTGCTGGACAAGCCGGGTCAGCTGAAAGATGTTTCCCGGATCATCGCAGACCTGGGCGGCAACGTTATCTCCATCCACCATGAGCGTGCAACGAGGGCAGCGACATCAACGGCTGTTTCCTGCGCATCACCATGGAGACGAGAGACTACGCCCACATCCAGGAGATCCGCAGCGCACTGATGGGCGCAGGATTCCATCTGGTGGACTAAGCAGAATCCGGAAAAGCCGTGCGGCGGCGGGCAGATGTGGGCATCTGCCCCTACGGGCGCCTTCAATGTGACTCCTCTGCCCTGCCGGGCATCTCCTCTATAAGAGGAGACTCTTCTTTTGGCTCCCCCTAACAGGGGAGCTGGCAAGCCGTAGGCTTGACTGAGGGGTTAATCCCCTGTAAGCTTACGCTGACACCCCAGCAGATATTTTCATCATGACACCTATATCAAAGAAAAGAGGTTTTTATCATGGATACCATTTACACCAAAAAACGCACCGGACGCAATCGGACCGTATTCCCAGGCGGTAAAGATCGGCGATATGCTGTACACTTCCGGTCAGATCGCCATTAACCCGGCAACCGGCAATGTAGAGGCGGCTGACATCGTGGGACAGTCCAAGCAGGTCATGGCGAATCTGAAAGCCGTTCTGGAGGCAGCAGGCACAAGCTTTGACAAGGTTGTCAAGACCACCTGTTTCCTCAAGGATGTTGCACGGGATTTCAGCGCATTCAATGAAGTGTACGCCGAGGCAATGGGCGACGCAAAGCCGGCAAGAAGCTGTGTCGGCGTGGCAGACCTGCCCAAGGGTGTGCTGGTAGAAGTTGAGGTTATCGCTGCACTGTAAGCGGCAGGTCTCAAGCGGAGAAAAAGAAAGCGGAGAACGTTTTTTGGACGTTCTCCGCTTTTTGTTGTGTATGAGCCTCCTCTGAAAGAGGGGGGGACCGCCGTAAGGCGGTGGAGGAGTTTCTTCATGAAATCTTTTTCTTGATATCACAGAAGAACCCCTCAGTCACTTGCAGTGACAGTTCCCCTACAGGGGAGCCTAATTTGCAAAGACAGCAACAGAAATCACTCCCTATCTTTTTTCCGCAAAATGCTTGTAATTTCTGCCGAAATATCGTACAATAAAAAAGTATACACAAGCATTTTCCGGCTAAGAGCGACAAAAATCAGCATTTACCCAATCGTTGTCCCTATGCCGCTGTCAAAGGTGAACACATGAATCGAAAAACAAAACATTTTCTAATTGCACTGGCTTTGGCTGTTCGTATGATTCTCACATCAGCATTGGTTGTATCTTGTTACGATAATGTTGCTTTCAGATATGAAACAAAATATATAGAATACAAAAATAAATCAAACTATCTGCGTTGAAAATGAACGCATAAAATGCACATCTCTGTCTTATCATGAGGAAAGCAACGAGATTAAGATGTATTTTGAAAATTCCGGTCAAGAAAAAGAAAAAGTGTATTAGTGAGAATGTGTGAGGTTGCTGACTATATATCCAAATACATCAAAAACAATCCCAGGTCTTTTTATGCGGGAAAAAAAATCACCCTTGGTTCTGAGTCCTGTGACCGACTGGGAGATATCATATTTGTAACTTTGACCCTGCAACAAACGAGAGATTTTCCAGTTCAGAACAATTTCACTATGGATATTTTAACGGAGAATTCTACCGCAAAGAGGATTTTTCCCTGTCCAAACTAGAAAAATTTGATTGGTTTGAAATATTAGAGTTTGCAGATATGAAAAACGACGATATTTCCATTTTACTTGATTTTCCCCAATTAAAAGAAATTCGCTGTAAGCGTGATTTTTTCACGGAAACAGAACAGGAACTTCTTCGATCCAAGAATATTTTCCTGTCTTTCAAAGAAACTATTTCATTGCCAATTTCATTTTTTCCGCAAAAACGCTTGTAATTCTCCCCGAAATATTGTATAATGAAAAAGTATAGGGAACTGCAGCGGCATTCCCAATTTATCATAAAGGAGTTTTTTTACCATGTACCAGAATATGATGGACACCATTGGTTTTGTATCCCAGTTCGACCCGGAGGTCGGACAGGCAATGAACGAGGAGCTGGGTCGCCAGCGCCGCAACCTGGAGCTGATCGCCAGCGAGAACCTGGTTTCTCCGGCAGTTATGGCAGCGATGGGTTCTGCCCTCACCAACAAGTACGCAGAGGGTCTGCCCCACAAGCGCTACTACGGCGGCTGCGAATATGTTGACGTGGTTGAGGAAATCGCCATCGAGCGTGCCTGCAAGCTGTTCGGCGCAAAGTATGCCAATGTACAGCCCCACCCGGCGCACAGGCAAACACCGCCGTATACTTCGCACTGCTCCAGCCGGGCGACACCGTGATGGGTATGAGCCTGGCGCACGGCGGACATCTGTCCCACGGCTCGCCCGTCAACATCTCGGGCAAGTATTTCAACATCGTACCCTACGAGCTGGGCGATGACGAGTACATCGACTACGACCGTGCCGAGGCTCTGGCAAAGGAAGTCAAGCCGAAACTGATCGTTGCCGGCGCAAGCGCATATCCCCGCATCATCGACTTCAAGCGTCTGTCCGAGATCGCAAAGTCTGTGGGCGCATATCTGATGGTAGACATGGCGCACATCGCCGGTCTGGTTGCCGCAGGCGTTCACCCGTCTCCGGTGCCGTATGCTGACATCACCACCACCACCACCCATAAGACCCTCCGTGGACCGAGAGGCGGTCTGATCCTCACCAACGACGAGGAACTGGCAAAGAAGATCAACAAGGCAGTATTCCCCGGCACACAGGGCGGTCCGCTGATGCACGTGATCGCTGCAAAGGCTGTCTGCTTCGGCGAGGCGCTGAAACCGGAATTCCAGACCTACGGCAAGACCGTTGTTGCAAACGCATCCGCTCTGGCTGACGGTCTGACCAAGCGTGGTTTCCGTCTGGTATCCGGCGGCACAGACAACCATCTGATGCTGGTTGACCTGCGTCCCTTCGGCGACCTCACCGGCAAGGAATTCGAGCGCCGCCTGGACGAAGTGTTCATCACTGTCAACAAGAACGCCATCCCCAACGACCCGCAGAAGCCGTTCGTCACCAGGCATCCGTGTGGGTACTCCGGCAGTCACCACCCGTGGTCTCCAGCCGGCTGATATGGATATCATCGCACAGGCAATGTACCTCACCGCATCCGACTTCGAGAACAAGGCAGAAGAAGTCCGTGAGAGCGTCTGCGAACTGTGCGAAAAGTATCCGCTGTACGAATAATCCATGCACACACCTCTTGCAGACCAAATCCGTCCGGCATCCCTGGATGACGTGGTGGGACAGCGCCAGCTGCTCGCCTCGGGAAAACCCCTGCGGCGCATTATCGAAAGCGGCAAGATTCCCAACATGATCTTCTACGGACCGTCCGGCGTGGGAAAAACTACGGTGGCACGCATCATCGCCGACAGCACCTCCATGACGCTCCACAAGCTGAACGGCACGTCTGCCTCTACGGCAGATATCCGGGACGTTGTGGCAGAGGTCGGCACATTCTCCGGCATGAACGGCATTCTCCTGTATCTGGACGAGATTCAGTATTTCAACAAGAAACAGCAGCAGCTGCTCCTGGAGTACATGGAAAACGGACAGATCACGCTGATCGCCTCCACCACGGAGAACCCCTATTTTGCGGTGTACAATGCGCTCATCAGCCGTTCTACCGTGTTCGAGTTCAAGCCGGTCCCGCCGGAGGAGATGGAGCGTGCCGTGGCACGTGGGTTCCGCTGCATGGCGGAGCAACTGGGCGAAGAGATCCACCTGTCAGACGGCGTCTGCGGCTGGATCGCCCGTGGCTGCGGCGGCGATGTCCGCAAAGCCATGAACACGGTGGAGCTGATCGTCCTCTCCGGCGAACACACCGAAAACGGCATTGTCATCTCCGACGAGCTGGCGCAGGAACTCACCCAGCGCAGCAATATGCGCTATGACCGGGACAACGACCAGCACTATGATCTGCTGTCTGCGCTGCAAAAAGTCCATTCGTGGCTCAGACGAAAATGCAGCCCTGCACTATGCGGCACGGCTGCTTGCGGCAAATGATCTGTTGTCTGTCTGCCGGCGGCTGCTGGTGATTGCCGCAGAGGACGTGGGTCTGGCATATCCCCAGGCAATTGTCATCACGAAAGCCTGCGTAGACAGCGCCCTTCAGCTGGGGCTGCCCGAGGCACGCATTCCCATTGCGGAGGCAGTCGTACTCCTCGCCACTTCGCCAAAGTCCAACAGCGCCTACGAAGCGATCAATGCGGCAATGGCAGACGTGGAGGAATACGGTGCGCCGGACTTTCCACGGCATTTGCAGAACAAACACTTTGACGGCGCAGAGGCAAGCATCCGGGGACAGCACTATCTCTATCCCCACAGCTATCCCAACCACTATGTCCGCCAGCAGTATCTGCCGGATATTCTCAAAGATAAGGTGTACTACCGCTTTGGAGACAACCGGCAGGAACAGGCTGCGGCAGCTTATCGGGAAAAGATCCTCCGGGAGGACAAGACGGGCGGCAAATAACCCCTGCCTTCCGGGAAAGCGCCGCCAGGGCTGCATCATACAGGCTGGACGGTCGAATCTCCTGCTGCACCAGCGCATTGGCAAAGCGGATGGTCTGTTCCAGATCGGACGAAAAGTCGGCGATGCTGTATCGTTCGCCGGTGCGCAGGTCCTCCAGCGTCACACCGTAAAACGGCTCTGAGACGCTCTGCCGGATCACGCTCCCGGCGGTGACACGATAGATCACACGGTTGCTGCCGTACACTTCCATATAGACGATGGGTTCGGACAGCCGGGGCTGGAGGTCGGCTCTCTTTCTGGTTTTCAGTTTCATTGTGATACTCCTGTTCTTTTGCGAGCGAAACGGCTCTGTGATATCTCTTTCTGTCTACCAGTATAGCACTTTTTCCCGAAAATGAAAAGGCTGAAAAAGGCGGATCTTGTCGAGATTCCAGACTTTTCCACGAAACAATGCAAAGCTGACACACGAAAAACGCATTGCGTTAAAATGTGGTGAAGTTCCTGTAAAATCCACAAGTTTCCGCCGATTTCAGTCAGGAATCTTTGGCGGAAATGCGACTAGACGAAAGCATATGATGTTGCTATAATAGAGAAACGTACTTTTCTGAAAGGGGATTCTCTGTTATGACAAAGGATATGACAGCCGGAAAGCCGCTGGGGTTGATTCTCCGCTTTTGCGGACCGATGGTTTTCGGCAACATTTTACAGCAGCTCTACAGCATGGTGGACACCGTCATCGTCGGGCGCTATCTGGGTGCCAGTGCGCTGGCTGGCGTTGGTGCAACAGGCGCCATCAGCTTTCTGGTGGTGGGATTTGCCACCGGCATCTGCACGGGACTTTCCATTCCTGTGGCGCAGGCGTTCGGCGCAGGCGACTATCACAGTATGCGGAAGAACATCGCCAACTCCTACTATCTGGGAGCGCTCATCGGCGTTCTGCTGACCATCCTCACCATGATCGGCACAGGCACGATCCTGCACTGGATGAAAACACCGGATGACATCTATCAGTATTCTTACGACTACATCATTGTCATTTTTGGCGGCATTCTCACCTCGGTGCTGTACAACAGCCTGGCTGCGATCCTGCGTGCCGTGGGCGACAGCAAATCCCCGATCCTGTTCCTGGCGATCTCGTCCGTGCTGAACATCATCCTGGATCTGGTTTTCCTGGTGGGGATGCAGTCCGGCGTTGCCGGCGCAGGCTATGCCACCGTGATCTCACAGGGGCATCTCCGGCATCCTCTGCCTGATCTATCTGTATAAAAAGTTTCACATCATGCGTTTCCAGCACGGCGAATGCAAGCCGGAGCTGAAACGCTGCGGACGGCTGCTCTCCATCGGTCTGCCCATGGCGCTGCAATTTTCCATCACCGCCATCGGCTCCATCATTTTGCAGACCTCCGTCAACAGCCTGGGGTCTCTGGCAGTTACCAGCGTCACAGCGGCGCAGAAGATCTGTGCCATTGTCATGGGACCTCTGGAATCTCTGGGTATCACCATGGCGACATTCTGCGGTCAGAACCTGGGTGCAAAAAAGTTCTACCGCATCCGGGACGGCATCCGTCTCAGTATGTATGTCTCCATGTGCTACTGCGCCTTCTGCATCGCCTTTCTCTGGATCCTGGGAAAATACACGGCGTATCTGTTCCTGGATCCGTCTGAGACTGAGGTCATCCGCCTGGCGGTGCAGTATATGCGCTGGAATGCCGTGTTCTATCCGGTACTCGGCGTTCTCTTTATCCTGCGCAATTCCCTCCAGGGCATGGGATACAGTCTCATGCCCATGATGGCTGGCGTCAGCGAGCTGGCCGCCCGTTCTCTGGTCTGCTTCGGCTTTGTCCCCACCTTCGGCTATATGGCTGCCATTATGGCAAGCCCGGTGGCATGGATCTTTGCCGATGTGCTGCTCATCACCGTCTACTTTGTGGATATGCGCAAACTCAAGCGCCGCCTTGTTCCTGCGGAGGCAGCCATGGCGGCTTTAGCAAAAGCGTGATTACGCTGTTTTCAAGAAAGGATCGCTCTATGAAAAAATGATCTCTGGTCAGTGCCGCTGTCATGACGGCATCGCTCCTGCTGCCGCAGACCCTGGCGTTTTCCGCCGCTGCGCAGGAGGACGGCGATGCGCTGATCGATGCCGCATACAGTGAAAATGCACTGACAGCAACCGGCACGGAAAATACCCTGCCCTATCAGCTGCGCTTTGTTCCGGAACGGAACTTCGTCACCGCAGAAGAAGTGGCAGCCGGCGACGTTGTCATCCCGGCATCCGTCTACATCACCGGCAGCACCGCCAACACCTTCGGCTCTGCCATGGTGAAGTACAATGCCTATCACAACGGCGAAAAGACCGGCGATGTTTACTTCAAGGACATCACCACCGGCGACAACGCCCACAAAAATTCGGAGAAAAAGACCTATAACAGCAGTGTCGGCTCGTTCACCACAGACCAGGTTCCCTACTGTTTCGGCTCGCTGATCGGCAAGAACAACACCTATACCAACAACTCCCCCATGTTCACCGCCAGAGAATACGCCTGTGACCCGATCTTCGGCTCTACACTCTACAGCGCCGGCAGCGGCAAGATCACATTCTCTGCTTCGTTCTATACCAGCGCAGAAGACCGTAAAAACGGCAAGGCAAAGACGACCAAGGACTTCCCCTGTGACGTCACCGTTGATGCAGACGGCAACGGCGTGTACTCCTACGAGTATATCGACCAGACTACTTTCCAGACCGTCACCAAGACCGCATCCATTCCCGGTACAATCCGGATACCCCGGCGGGCGAACGGCTGCCGGACACCTGCAGCAGCGTGATGTGGGTGGCTGGTACTTCACAGTTGAAAGACGGCGCATCCTTCCTGGGCAATGCCTCTGACGAGTTTCCGCTGTTCCAGGTGAACGTGGTGATCCAGCAGGGTACCAAGCCCGGTGTGTATGACATCAAGTTCCTGGACCGCCAGTCTGCGGCATCCGGTGAGACGCCTTGCCAGCTGACCAGCAGCAGAAGCAAAGGAATTCCCCACCGAATTGGTCGGCACTTCCATCGCCGTCGGCGTGGACAGCCTGGCAGTCACAGGTACCGAACAGGACGACGTGAAGTTCTACACCGATGATAACACCAAGGCGATCCGTGCCACAGACTTTGCCACAAAGATCACCGCAGATGTGACCTATGCAGATTCTACCACGGAAACCGGCGTGGACATCACCGGTCTGGTAGACTGCTACGGCGCAACCCCTAAGACCCTGTACGACAAGCAGGCACAGGACGGTTTCTTCATCTCTGAGAATATGCCCCTGTACTGCAACGGCAGCCTGCTGAAGTGGAAAGACACCGGCAATAACGTGACCCAGAACATTATGGTAGGCAAACGTGGCGACATCAACCACGACAGCAAGGTAGACAGCCAGGATCTGTTCTATCTCATGTACTATATCGCACTGAAGGGCGTGGGCAGCGATGATGCCAAGCTCTATGACGGCAAATCCACCAACCCCTACATGGAATCCTTCCTCATGTATCTGATGGACTTCGACACATGGGGCATGACCAGTGACGCAGCGCTGAACAGCACGGATATGTATTATCTGATGCTGTACATCGCAAACAAAGCGGTAGGCAACAACGTCACCTGGAATGCGTACGTGCAGTAATCACGCAGTTTTTAACTGCTTTAATTTAACTAAAAGGGTAATCCCCCTGTCAGCTTATGCTGACATCCCCCCTTTTCAAGGGGGACTTTCTAAAAATTGATTTGTGTGATTCACACAACAACCAAAAGGCGCTGACCCGTTCGCAATGGGTCAGCGCCTTTTTCGGGATCTCCGTTTTTTCCGAAAAAGTAAAACTCCCGCCTGAGGGAGCAGACGGGAGTTTTAGTAAGGGAATTTTTATGAAAAAAAATTTTTAAGAAAGGATATTTATATTATACCCCTGTCTACCCCCTCTGTCAAGAGAATCACATATAGTTTACAAATATTCTATATAATAAATACAATCAGATGCAACATTTTGCGCATGGAGATATTTAGCAGCCTTTTTCCAGGCGAACGCATTTCCAAAAGCATGGATTATTTGTTGGAGCTGGAAGTATTTTCCTGTAAATGCACATCCATCTGCGGATACGGGATGGAAATACCCTTGGCATCGAACGCCTTTTTGACGCTTTCCAGCAGGCGATAGTGCAGCGGCCAGTAATCCTCGCTCTTCGTCCAGACCTGGAGCTGGAGCGTTACAGCGCTTTCGTCGTGGCTGAGTACCACAACCTTAGGTGCAGGCGCATCCAGCGACTCCGGCGCAGCCTTTACCTCGTCCAGCAGCACAGCACGGGCAGCGTCAATGTCATCCTCATAGCTGATGCCGAAGTTCAGATCCACCCGGCGTGTCTCCTTGTCGGTGTAGTTGATGATCTTTCCGCTGGCAACCACGCCGTTGGGGATGAACACTGTCTTGTTGTCCACGGTGACGATACGGGTATACAGGATGGTGATCGCCTCAACCTTGCCCATAACGCCGTCCGCCTCAATGGTCGCCCTCTTTCAGCGGTTTCGAGAACAGGATGATAAAACCGCCTGCCAGGTTGGAAAGGCTGTCTTTCAGTGCCAGACCTATTGCCACGCCGGCAGATGCAATGACCGCCACAATGGAATCCATGGGGACATCCAGGATAGAGAGGGCAATGACGATCAGCAGCACATAGAGAATGATCTTGGCGACTGACCGGATAAAGCTGGACATGATGCCGTCCATATTGGAGCGGTTGAACGCCCGTTTCAGAATGCGCATGATCTGCTTAACCAGAAACATTCCGATCAGCAGGAACAGTACCGCAAAAATGAGAGACGGCAGCTTGTCCAGAATGGGCTGGAAGATCCTGCTCAGGATGCTGGAGGTCTGCTTGACCTCCTCACCCATGGTGTCCACCACATCCTGCACTGAGGGAACAAGATCCGTAGTGCCCGTGGCAGTGTCCGCCCCAGCCGTCCAGAATGCCGGAAAAATCGAGATGAGATCCATAAAAATTACCTCCTGTGATAAAATCATCCGATATACGACTTATTATACCGTTTTTCGCAGAAAAGGTCAAGACGGTGCTGCACAAAAAGAGGTTTGTCACTTTTTATCAAATTTATCCCTCCGTCTGCTCCTTACGGAGCATCCACCTCGTACTGAGCGGTCCCCTTTGTCACCTACGGTGACATTTCCCCACCCCGTGGGGAATCACCCTTTTCAAGGGAGGCTTATTCCCACTCATCATGTCCCCCTTGAAAGGGGGATGTCAGCGTAAGCTGACAGGGGGATATCTTGTTCGCCCGTTGGTACGTTTCCAAATATCCCGGGCGAACGATGTTCGCCCCCTACGGTGGAACACGCTGACAGGGGGATATTTTCCCGGAACTTATAAAAGACAAACAACCATAAAATTGATTTACACGGCACAAAAACGGGCATACTAAAAATGTGTCCGCAAATATCCGGCTGTCTGTTGACACGACTCGTTTTTCTGGTAGAATTAAGGCAATACCGAACAAAGGCTGCGCATCTTACGCACAAGCTTTTGCGGTATTGCCTTAACTTAAAAACCACAAAAACGAGGTATTTTATTATGCGTCAACACAAAGAATCGGCGCAGTCTCTCAGCTATCATATTGCCCTCGGCGGCATTATCGCTGCACTCTGCATTGCCTGTATGTTTCTCACCGGCGTTTTCCCCCATGTTCTACCTGATCCTGCCCATGCTGGCGAGCGCCTTTATCTATATCATGGTACTGGAAACCAGCGGCTACTGGGGCTTTCTCACCTATCTTTCCGTGGGACTGCTGTCCATTTTCGTCACGCCCAACAAGGATGCCTCTCTGGCGTTCCTGTTCTTCTTCGGCTACTTTCCCCTGCTGCGCCATCTCATGGAGCGCTTTCGCTGGAAGTTCGTGGGATTCCTGCTCCGCCTGGCGGTATTCAACGCCGCTGTGCTGGCGTTCTTCTGGGTATCCGTCTACGTACTGGGCATGAAGGAGCTGCTGGAATCCCTGGGCGACTACGGCAAATACGGCGGCTGGATACTGCTTGGCATCGCAAACGTCATGTTCTTCTGCTACGATTTCAGCATGGGGAATTTTCCGGTTCTGTACCGCCGCTATCTCAAGCCACGCATTTCTCCCGGCGCAAACCGGGAATCCTGAAAAGGAGCATCTCATGTCCGAGAAAAAAGAACGCATCGCCTTTTTTCGACACCAAGCCCTATGACCGCAAGTGGTTCGACCAGCTGAATCAGCACTATCACATCAAGTACTACGAACACAAGCTGACGCCGGATTCCATCTCCCTGGCGCAAGGCTGCCGGGCGGTGATTCCCTTTGTGAATGACACCCTGGACAAAACCGTCATCGACGGGCTGTGCGATGCCGGCGTGGAAATGATCGCCCTGCGCTGTGCCGGCTACAACAACGTAGACCGGGACGCTGCCGCCGGACGCATTGCCGTGGTGCGTGTGCCGGGCTATTCCCCGTATGCCGTGGCGGAATTCACCATGGGAGCTGCTGACGCTGAACCGGAAGATCCACAAGGCATACTTCCGCACCCGTGACTTTAACTTTTCGCTGAACGGTCTGGTGGGATTCGACCTCCACGGCAGAACTGTGGGCGTCATCGGCACGGGCAAGATCGGACAAATCTTCATCCGCATCTGCCGTGGATTCGGCATGAACGTGGTGGCATATGACCCCTATCCGCTGAAAGACGCTGACTTTCCCTACGTCTCCCTGGAGGAGCTGCTGCACCAGAGCGACATCATCTCCCTGCACTGTCCGCTGACGGAGCAGTCCCGGCATCTCATCAACGCCGACACCATCGCCCAGATGAAAGACGGCGTATACCTGCTGAACACCTCCCGTGGAATGCTGGTGGAGAGCGAGGCGCTGCTGGATGCGCTGAAAAACGGCAAGATCGCCGGCGCCGGACTGGATGTCTACGAGGAAGAGACCGAATTTTTCTTTGAGGACCGCTCTGAGATGGTAAAGCGGGACACCCTGCTCTCCCTGCTGGTCTCCATGCCCAATGTGGTACTGACCTCACACCAGGCGTTCCTCACCAACGAGGCACTGCACAACATCGCACAAGTCACCCTGGAAAATCTGGATGCTTACTTCCAAGACGGCACGATCCTGAACCAGGTACAATAAAGTTTCTAAGTTTTCGAACACGGTGCGCCGTGTTCCTACATACAGAAAGAAGGGATTCACTATGCTGCCAGAAGCAGTCTGCAACCGCATTCACACCAACCATGCCGACGCTGTAGAGACTCTGTCCCGTCTCATCGGATTCCCCAGCGTCGCCGCACCCCAGCCCCAGGATGGCTATCCCCTACGGCAAGCCTGCCGCAGATGCCCTGGACTTTATGCTGCACCAGCTGGAAGAACTGGGCATGACCTGCACCAACTATGAATACCACATGGGCGCCGCCGACTGGGACGCATCCCTGCCCCAGCATCTGGGCATCCTGTGCCACCTGGACGTTGTCCCGGCTGTGCCGTCCAACTGGAAGTCCGACCCGTTCACCGCAGAGATCCGGGACGGCAGAATCTACGGCAGAGGTGCTATCGACGACAAAGGTCCGGCTGTGGCAGTGCTGTATGCGCTCCGTGCCATCCGGGAATCCGGCATTCCGCTCCGGAAAAACGTCCGGTTCCTGCTGGGCTGCAACGAGGAAAACGGCTCAACCGACCTGGAATATTACATGGCACGCCACGCCATGCCGCCGCAGGTGTTCACCCCGGACGGCAGCTATCCCATCATCCACCAGGAAAAGGGAATGCTCCGGTTACAGTTCACCAAAGCGACCGCCGACCCCATCGCCCGGTTCTCCGCCGGCACTGCGCCAAACGCCGTTCCGGCAGATGCCGCTGTGAGCCTTTCTGCGGCGTTCTGCGGCACAGCAGAACAGGGCAGTCAAATTACCCGCCAAGGAAACGAACTCGCCTACAAGGGCATTGCAGCCCACGCATCCACGCCGGAAAGCGGCGACAACGCCATCACCGGACTGCTGACCTATCTGGGCAGTGACAGCGCCTTTGCCGACTGCCGGGCGCTGGCGGAACTGTTCCCTCACGGCTGCACCGACGGCAGCGGTTTGGGCATCGCCTGCGCCGACACGGAATCCGGCGCACTCACCTGCATTTGCAGTATGCTCCACGTGGAAAACGGCACGCTCACCGGCTGTGTGGACATCCGTTTCCCGGTCTGCACCACCAAGGAGACCGTTCTGGAACAGGTACAGGCTGCCTTTGCCGCAAAAGGGATTCCAGTGCGAGGCGCTGATTCAGAGCGATCCGCACCATACCCCCGAAAGATTCCCCGTTTGTACAGGACCTGCTGGCGGTCTACGAGGAGCAGACCGGTACACCGGGCGAGTGCATTGCCATCGGCGGCGGCACCTATGTGCATGACATTCCCGGCGGCGTGGCGTTCGGCATGGAATACCCCGGCTGGGATTACCATATGCACGGAGACGACGAGTTCCTGCCGCTGGAACAGCTGGAGGAAAACACCCGGATGATGGCGGCGGCGATCCTGCGAATCTGTGGAGCATAACATCATGGCAAAACGAAACAAACACCGGAAAAAGAACCCGAAATGGCATTACGGCACTGCCGGAGAGATCCCCATTTATGTCCCTTTCCTCGGCGCTGTCGATTTTCTCCTGTTTTTCATTCTGTTTCTGATCGCATTGTACCAGTCTGCCGGCATCCCTGTGTTGATCGGACTGGGGCTGTTCTGCCTGCTGGGACTGGTACTAATCCTCACGGTGAACCAAAAAATCACCTATACGCCGGAAAATTTTACCTACCGGGATATGCTGCGCATCTCTCACACCTATTCCTACAGCCAGATCAAAAAGATCCGGTGTGGCAAAGATGTTATCATTCATGTGGGACACCGCATCATTCTCATTGACCAGATGGCGGGCAATGGAAAAAATTCGCCCATATTGCAAGAATGCACGCCCCGGATGCCGAGTTCCTTACACCGGAGCAGAAACTGTTCGGCGGAAATGTCTACAATCCCGGTGAATTTGTCTTTATCTTTATTCTGATCGGCTTGATACCGGTGGCAGCGGCGCTGTTTTTGCTGCACTTAGACCGTGCCGTTTCTCCGAAAGATCTGTACCAGGAAACCTGTACAGTTACGTCCTACCAGTTCACAGAAAATGATGACGGCGACAAGCGGCTGGAACTGGAGCTGCCGGGATACACTGCCGCTTTCTACACCTGGGGAATCGAACCCGATTCGGCAAAAATGGCGCAGATAGAACAGGAAATTGCGGACAAAGTGACATTTATTGTGTCTTTTCCAAAAAGTGACCAGAACAAGAAAGACTTGATTCCGATCATACAGCTGGAATCCGCCGATCATGTTTATCTTTCTCTGGCGAATTATAACCACGACACCTTAAAGGCACGAAACGAACTTATACTCCTCTCAGGCGGTTTCGAAGTACTCTGGCTGCTGTTTGTGCTGACGTTCAGCTATGTGGTGCGCCACGCAGACAAACACCCGAAACTGGTAAGGCTTTTCGTGAAGCCAAGCTATCTCATCGACAAATCTGACATGAAGTAGGTGAACATCCATGACACTGACCCCCAACCTCATCGCCTGCCTTGCCATCGGCGGTGCAGGCATCCTCACTGCCCTGCTCTCCATCCCCTTTTTCCGACGGACAGGAAAGCTCCGGCGGCGCTGCTCTGCCCGGACAGAGGGAACTGTGATACGCTATCACTACCAGCCAAAGCAAAGCGGCGGCCCGTCTATCGCTCCGGTGGCGGCATTTCAGGTGAACGGTGTAGGCTATACTGCCCGTCTCCACTATAAGAGTGCGGCGACCGTTTCCAAATCGGCGATCTTTTTCCGGAACGATACCGACCCGAAAACCTGCATTGCCGTGCGGAACGACATCTTTCACGCCCGGCTGGAGTATCGTCCCCGGAGCATGGAGGAAATGGCACGGGAGACCTGGCAGCCCGGCAGCAAACTGCCGACCACGTGGTATCCAAGGCGAGCGTGGCAGGCATCACGCTGCTGTGCGTCGGCGCAGGGCTGGCGGGACTGGCAATGCTGGGCGCAGGATTGTTTTCATAATCGGTGAAAACGATTTTCCAAGACAGCACTGCACAAGGCTGTTCGGTGTGCTTTGTACAGCGCTGCCCTGATAATTCAGACGTGTAAAAGGCACGTCAGCAAACTCTTATGATAATAGGGAAAATGGGGTATCAAAAATGAAAATGCAAAAGAAAAAAAGCTGCCGGACAGTATTTCCCGACATCTGGAAAAATTCGTAAAATTTGTGAAAAAACAATTTTCCAATGCAAAACCAGCACTGGAAAATCTGCGAAACCATCTCAGCACGCTGCAAAAGCAGTCAGCCCGGCAAAAAAACATTCCCATTCCGGCACAGGATGCTCCAACACCTGTTCGAAAACGGCATATGCGCTATGACCGCATGATCCTGGCGGCACTGCTTCTCTTTCTCATTGTGTTTCTGCTGATCTCGCTGATCCGCTGTGCCGCAAAAAGGCGGAAAACCCGATGTGCAGGCGGCAAATGCGCCAGTTGTCACCACAGTGGTCACAACGCTCTCACCGGAACAGCTGCAGCAGCGCCATGCGGTCTATCCGCATGCCATTACGGTTGTCGGGGATTCGATTGCCTCCGGTTTTTCCTTGTACGGTGCCATCCCGGAGGAAAACGGACTGGCAAAGGGGGTGCGTTGCCATCCGCAACATTCACGATTTCACCTTTGCAGACAGCAGCGGCGCGGAAAAGGATATCCTGGAAGTGCTCCGGGAAAAACAGCCGCCGTACATCTACTTATCCATGGGCATGAACGACATCAATCTGCTCAGTGCAGAGGAATACACCGCGCAGTATGCCGCAGAGATCGAAAAAATCCTGACCATCTGCCCGGACAGCGATATCATCGTTGCCGGGATCACACCCATCCTGCCCTCTTCAGACTTCACCAGCAACGCAAGCATTCAGCAGTATAACGCTGCCCTGGCACAGACGATACAGCAGCTGAACAGAGAGAATGTCGCTTACTTTGACGCATATGCCGTGATAAGCGACCCTGCCTCCGGCGGTCTGGCTGAAATGTACTCTGCCGGAGACGGTGTGCATCTGGGAAATGCCGCCTATCCTGCATTGCTGAATGCGCTCTGTCCTCTGCTGGATGCAATGCCTGTCCCGCCGGCATTTCCGGCGCTGGAACAGCGTCTGACTGAGACCACCGCCGCAGAGACAGCCATTTCCGGCACAGAATAACAATACAACAGAGGATACCGCACAAGGCAAACGCTGCATTGCAGGCGCTGTCGTGCGGTATTTTTTTCGCTTTACGAACATTTAACGCCATAATTTGTTGCGAATTAACCTTTCTATGGTATACTATTAGCAGAAATCACCATGAAATCTGCATCGCATAGAAAGGATACCACACATGAAAACCGCAAAACAAAAACGATTTGCCGCCATATTCGCCGGGATGCTCTGCATCAGCTGTCTGAGCGCTCCCCTCGCCGTGGATGCGGAATCCGCCGGGACAGCCGGTGAAAACGATTCCATCGCCACGGCAGAGGAACTGCCGCTGAACACCGCAGTTTCCGGGGACATCTCCGCAAAGGGTGACGTGGACTTCTACCAGTTCACCCTGCCGGAGGACGGCTTGCTGCAAGTCAGCATGATCGCCGACTGGGTCTCGGACTTCGGGGACAGCTACCGCATCACGTTCTACGATGCCGACGGCAACGAGATCAGCCAGGATGATTACGTCCACAGCAACACCCAGTTCCCGGCGAACGGCTGGACAGCCGGCGTGTACTATCTTTCCCTCGCCCCTATTACGCCGACTATCCGCCCGCAAGCACCTATACCCTCACCGCAAACTTCACCCCGAAAAGCCAGTGGGAAAGCGACAGCGCCTATGAGCTGGAACCCAACGACAGTTTCAGCAACGCCAACGCCCTCACCCTTTCCGCACCCTGCCGGGGCGTTTTCCACAACTACCAGGACACGGACTATTACACCTTCACCACCGACCAGCCCGGAAAGCTCTCTGTCACGCTCGGTGACGAGACCCAGAGCAGCGGCTACCTGGGCTGGAGTCTGTTCCTCTACAACGGCGACCGGGAGCAGATCGGCAAAACCGAACTGACGCAGGGAACTGCCTCAGTGACGATTCCGGAGCAGGGCTTTGACCCCGGCACATTCTACATCCAGGTCAAGACAAACGCCATGACAAACGGAATTGGTCCGGTGCGGAACAGTACACCCTCACCGCCGACTTCACCCCGACCGACAGCACCTATGAGAGCGAACCCAACGACAGCACTTCCCGTGCGGATGTCATGCTGCCCAACACGCCCGTTTCGGGAAAGCTTTCCGACGAATCGGACGTGGATTACTACAAAGTCACCCTGGACAGCGCCGCACAGTTTTCCCTGTGCCTGGAACACGCCCTGCCGGACGATCTGAGCAGCAGCGGCACGCCCTGGACGGTGACCTGTTATCCCTTTGACGAGAAAACCGGAACGCTCCGGGAGGACAAGGCGGTCACCCTGGATGCGGCGCTGGGCAAGACCAAAACGGAAAGCGAGACCGTTCTGGTGCGTGGCGGCACGTATTATGTGGAAGTCCGGCACAAGGGCATCGGCGGCTTTTCCGACCTGGAATACACGCTGACCATGCAGGCGGAGATGCTGACCTATACCAAAGGCGATGCCAACGCCGATGGAAGTATCGACTCCACGGACGTTTTCGAGATGATGTACTCCTGTGCGAAAAAGGCTGTGGGCAGAACGGACGACCTGCTGGAGGGCGCAAACTTCCTGGCGGCGGACATCGACGAAAACGACACGCTGGACTCCACCGACATTTTCTACGAGATGCTCTATATCGCCAGCAAGGGCGCAGGCGTTCCGGTAGACTGGGATTCCATCGTGAAGTAGGCTTTTTGTGGCAAAATCGCCCTGTTTCTCATTTGTGAATAATTGACAAAAAAAAAAAAAAAACGGTGTATTTTTTTACGAAATACGCCGTTTTTTAGTGAAATGCAGAAAAATCGGAGACAAATTATTGCGGAACTGCTCAAATTATGCTATAATAGGAGTATCATCTAAGAAAGGGGTTGCGTAAAATGAAGCAATCAAGCAAAAAGCTGCTGGCGCTTATGACCGCCGGTATGCTCTGCGCAGGAAGTCTGGGAGCGCTCCCGGCATTCGCAGAGACCGAGGGAGAGACCGGCGAAAACGACACCATCGAAACCGCTGAGGCGATTGATGTCAACACAGAGGTAACGGGAAATTTGAGTTCTGATAACGATGTAGACTGTTATAAAGTTACATTACAAGAAGATGGCACATTGTCCGCAACATTCACTCGACCCTCATTAAACGATTATCGTTCATTTTGGACTCTCAAACTCGTTAATGAAAACAATACACTTGTACAGGAATGGGATATTGACGGAGAAGGAACTGCTTATCGAACCGATAATGAGGGAATAAAAGCAGGAACTTATTATTATATTGTCTCAACAGCATCTCTTCATTCCAAAGAAACATACACATTAAATGTAACTTATACACCAGTTTCAGAAACAACAACGTACTACGAAGCAGAATTCAACAACGACGCAGAAAGTGCAAATCCCATCTCAGTGAATACTCCATATTCCGGAAATATCCGCAATGACAATGACGTTGATTATTATAGCATAAATCTTGATAATCCCGGTTCTCTTGCAATTCAATTTAGTACCTCATCCAATGAAGATAACAGAGACTTTTGGGATATATATCTTTTTAGATGAGAATGAAAATCAAATTGATTCTTGGAAAAAAAAGTGCCGACAACTTAAAAGTCACTTTTAAGTCAATTGGATTGAGAAGTGGAAAATACTATATCAAAGTCACTTCCGATTCTCTTCAAGCAAATTTCACTCCAGTACTGATGAGAAAAAAATTTGAAGAAGAACATAACGATGAATTAAGTGCTGCAAATACCTTTGCATTGAATTCCAGCATCACAGGAAACATTCATGATGATAAAGATATTGACTATTATGCTCTGAATTTAGAACAGGATGGACTCATCCAATTTAATTTCAAGCATACTGATATAGAAGATTCTCGTGACTTTTGGAATTATTTCCTGACTGATGCAGAGGGAAATAAAATTTGCGACTGGGAAATTTCAGGTACAACAACAAATCAGAAAACCTCAAAAATGGGATTGCAAAAGGGGAACATACTATCTTGTTGTTAAGTCTGCCTTTTTATATAATGATGTAGATTATATTATTTCAAATACATTTTCCAGTGATGGGGTATTTGAGGCTGAATCCAATGATACAATAGAAACTGCAAATAAAATTCCCGTTGCAACTGCCTGTGTAGGAAACCTGTATAAAAATAATGATGTTGATTTACAGTAGATAAGACTAGTGAAGTTTCAATTTCTTTTAACCATGTCGATTTGGAAGATAATAGAACATTCTGGAATTTCTCACTTCTTTCAGGTGATGAAAATGCTCTTCTGAAACAATCCGTAAATGGAGATAAAACCAATGTAAAATCAGACACGGTTAAATTAGAAAAGGGCACTTATTTTATTAAGGTTGCAAGTTCATACCTTTCCTCTGACGCCAACTACACCCTCACCGTCAACGCCAAGGAAATCACCTACACCAAAGGCGATGCCAACGCCGATGGAAGTATCGACTCCACAGACGTTTTCGAGATGATGTATTCCTGTGCGAAAAAGGCTGTGGGCAGAACCGATGACCTGCTGGAGGGTGAAAACTTCCTGGCGGCGGACATCGACGAAAACGGCACGCTGGACTCCACCGACATCTTCTACGAGATGCTCTATATCGCCAGCAAGGGCGCAGGTGTCCCCGGTAGACTGGGATTCCATCGTAAAAAAATAACTCCATATCTCAAAAACAAACGGCTGTAAGCTGCCTTTCCGGGCGGCTCACAGCCGTTTTTGTTATCCTGTTAAGGCGGGCTGCCTTACTGCTTTGCAGCCATGCCCAGCTGAATTGCCTTGAGGTTCGCCTCGATCAGATGCGCACGTTTCGGCGGAATGCACTTTTCCATTGCCTTTTTCACGGTGTCCAGGTCAAACAGGCTGGTCTCCGCCAGCATTCTGCCCAGCAGCACCATGTTTGCCGCACCGTTCAGTCCGGCATCTGTCGCCATATCCGTTGCCGGCAGCCAGATCGCCGTGATATCCGTTCTCTCGCAGGTCTCCTCCACGATGGAGTTGTCGAACAGCACCAGACCGCCCGGCTTGACTGCATCAATGAACTTCTTATAGGACGGACCGTTCATGGCGATGAGGTAGTCCGGGGTGGTGACGACCGGAGAGCCGATGGGTTCATCCGAGATGCAGACGGAGCAGTTTGCCGTGCCGCCACGCATTTCCGGACCGTAGGACGGCAGCCAGCTCAGTTCCTTGCCTGCCATCAGACCGCAGTATGCCAGGATCTTTCCGGCAAACAGGATGCCCTGTCCGCCGAAGCCTGCTAAAATAATTTCTGTTGTCATGCCTTTGCGCCCTCCTCTGCGGTAACATCCTTATATACGCCCAGCGGATAGTAAGGGATCATCTTGTCCTTGACGAACTGCATGGACTCTGTGGGAGACATACCCCAGTTGGTCGGACAAGTGGACAGCACCTCGATGATGGACAAGCCACGCTTTTCCTTTTCATTCTCGAACGCCTTGCGGATCGCCTTCTTTGCCTCACGGATGTGCGGCACGCTGTCGATGGCAACACGCTGTGCCAGCGCCGTACCGCTGAGAGTCGCCATCATCTCGCAGATGCGGATGGGATAGCCGGCAGTCTCTACGTTTCTGCCGAACGGCGTGGTCTGTGTCACCTGTCCCGGCAGGGTGGTGGGCGCCATCTGTGTCCACCATCTCCTGGACGGAACATGGCGCATACACCAGAATATGAAAATCACCGTGTCCCATGGCGTGGGTCGCCTGATTATAGTCAGACTGCGCCGGCTGGATGGAACCCAGTCCCGGACCGCCACGCTGTACGTTGATGATGAGTCCCGGCAGGTCGGAACCTGCCATGTAGGAGATGCCCTCTGCCTTCAGCGAAACGCCGGGCGAAGAGGAGGATGTCATGGCACGAACGCCGGTGGATGCAGCGCCCAGCACCATGTTGATGGCTGCGATCTCCGACTCTGCCTGCAAAAAGACACCGCCGGATTTTTCCATGCGCTTTGCCATATACGCAGACAGCTCGGTCTGCGGTGTGATCGGATAGCCAAAGAAACACTTACAGCCGGCACGGATCGCCGCTTCTGCCAATGCCTCGTTGCCCTTCATCAGACTTCTTTCCATTGGTTATTGACCTTCTTTCACTTTTGAATTGAAATTGCACAATCCGGACACATCATCGCACACATCGCACAGCTGATGCACGCATCCTGGTCGGTACATACTGCGGTGAAATATCCCTTTTCATTCCGGTGTTCTTTTGCAGGGCAACGATCTGC